>Ga0181367_1000106_pt1 | contig 12518 bp, 8 predicted proteins | sample LowviralmetaG_FD_130089 | JGI IMG/M metagenome (GOLD analysis project Ga0181367, IMG submission 130089) | Marine viral communities from the Subarctic Pacific Ocean - ​Lowphox_02 viral metaG | ecosystem: Environmental > Aquatic > Marine > Oceanic | place: Subarctic Pacific Ocean | collected... | reverse complement strand
GGGCGTGGCTGCAAGGTAGACGACACCCGAGGCGAACGATTTGAAGGGTAAGAGTGGGTCCCACGCCACTGCGAATTCGATATAGGGGCATTCAAGATGTTCGAGGGGCTTATAGAGTACGGCGTCGGCATCCACCCACACGAGTGGTCTCCCGAATCGGGCCACACACGAAGTTAGGAATTTGGGCTTGAAGGCACAGTTGGCGGTCCAACTTCCCTTACTACTCATTTCCTCTGTATAAACCTCATACCCTAACTCCTCAGCGGATTTTCTCATCCGTTCTACCCCCTCCACATATAGGTCCTCCCCCGTATGACAGTTGACGATTAGGGGTTTCATGCCTTCTTAGTACCTTTGTAGTTAGGTGAATTGCCATCATACCAAGTGCGGGTGCCCTCTAGTTCAGGGGTTGTACAGTTCTCGACTGCTCTCTCAAAGGGGACGAATGGGTAAATCGTCAACTTGGAGTTCGGGTTGCAGTTGAATATCTTGAACCCGGACTTGTCGAACTGGGGTCGAAGAATTTCAAGGATACGGCTCATCCACGCAAACATCTTGTTATTGGTTTCTCGTACCTTGGGCGCTCTGTTCTCCTCAAACGCATAGGCCTCCTTTTCCATATCTGTGGGCATTTCCCAGTCAACACCCAAGAGGTACACCTCTTGAAAACCTAGGTAGTAAAGTAGCCGGAGCGCCCCCAAGAACGTAGAGCGGAATCCCCTCCTCTCACCAGGTAGTGTTCCACCCCAGTTGCACGAGGCCTCCGTCAACCAATTATCAAGGTCCAGTTTTGTGTTATTGGAAACATACCAGCAGTTAGGTACATCCAACGGCCCAACCTTGGCATCCACCAACTCCTCTTCTTCCCACTTTCGCAACCGCAGTTCCCTATTATGCCAAGGCACCAACTTGAGAATGCTGGGATCCATCCAACCCTCGTAGTGGAATCTTCCGGGGGTATCAAAGCCCACCCACATGTCGGGTTTGTATGTGCACCACGAGTTGTTCATACCCATAGTGATGACCCCTCTCTGATTCAGCAGGGAGAGGTTCATATCGGTGAGGGAAGGTCCCGAGCAAATCAGGAATACCTTGGACCCCTTATAGAGATTTTCCCACGATATACCATTCTCGTACCGATCCCATATGAGCATCCGGGTTTTTACGGGTGTCCACTCGGTAATCCTTGGAGTGGGTGTCTCAACCTTTGACGGGACACCACCCTGTAAGTTTTGGAGGTGTTCGGCAAGAGACAGGAGAGTTTTCTCTGTAGACCGTTCGAACTTATCGAAGCGATCATAGAGATCCAACAATCTCATGCCCAAGTGGTCTGTCATTTCCTGTAGAGGTCCCGACAAGGGTAAGAATCCGCTCTCTTGTAGTAGACCTTTAGGCTTTATTCTTTTCGCTGACATTATTATCTCCTGTGTTCCATTGAATTAGCCACCGGGGTTGGGATCCCCATCATCCCAGTCACCCGCAGGATTACACGGTCCAAACTCATATACGGCTGCTATTATACCACACGGTTTACCGGACCAGCTCCCAAGTTGGTCCGGAACGGGGTCGGGTTGTAATTGGTCACATGTTCCCGAAGTATCCCAATCTTGCTCGGCCTGTTCAGGAGAACAAGTACCACCGGCACCGTAGAAGTCTGCCGCAGTTCCGTGCCAGTAGCCCCCCGATATTATTTCTTCTCCCCCCATATGTTCTGCGGGTTCTACGTAATCGAAGAAATCATCCAACGTGTGTTTGAGTGTGGGCCAAACGGTATTGTTGATGTTACCCTCATGGATATCTGAGTCATGACATACAGGCATGTGGCATCCGGCCATAGTCTTACAGCAACCACCATTACACACCCTGCCTTCTACCAAAGCGTAATCCCAATTGAGTTCAGTGCGGAGGCTTACGTGTTCTCCGGCGCAGGGTTTCTCAAAGGTACCCGATGTCGGGTATTCCCACTCATCGGCACTGAACGAGAAATCTTCGGCCTGGTCGCAGCAGCAGTCTATTGACCATAGGACAATAAGGGTGATATCAAGGTCCTCGTCTGTGCATCCTCCTGAGGGCATCGAGAAGTTGTAATGGTTTATGTAAGACCTAACCGCCTTACATATGTCTTCGGGTTTTATAATTACCGTATCTAGTGGGTCGGGATAGTTGTGGTCATACCGGGCTGACCAATACGAATCGTATAACGGGTGAGGGTAGTGGGTGTTGCGGCCCGTTTGCTTATCACGATCATCGGTTACTACGTCGTGAGCCACCTTACCTTCCCCACAACAGCAGGGCAGGTGGTGATCCGTCAAGGGCCGGAGATCCTCGGTTCCCAAGGGCCCACTTCTATCAAAACACCCCGCATCGTACCAACCCTCGTGGTTACCCAGCGGTGTGTCCGCAATGTACCAATCCCAACAACAAGGACAAGTTGGGATATCGTTGAGGGTTCTTATGTTACAGCTTGGTATGTGGGTGGGGTACCAGGGGACTACAGATGCTCCTCCGTTACGATATTGGGAATACTCATTACAGAAGGGGCTAATACCGCCTTGGCAGATTCCACATGAGCCAGCTTGTATCCCGAGGTTAACACATTGGGCTGTTGAGAGCTGGGTTATGTTGGGATGAACTATGTCGCTTTCGGGTGCATTAATCCCTTGGTGGGGTATAAGCCACCGACGAGCCACGTAATGCATTATACCTTCACCTTGCGTGAACCCAGTTACCAAAATGTTGTCCCCATCCTTCGTTATCGTGGTATTGCCTGAGGCTCCATTCTCCGCCTGTGTCAGTGTGAGTATACTCGTACCCGAGAGGTTTTCTTGTTCCACAATGATGTGCCCATCGTGGCCACCGGCCCCCTCAATGGCTGCTTTCAGGTTCGCCGCACTTTCTGATGCGGAGCCACCAGCCGACCACTCCCATCCTTCTCTGTAGGTCACCTCTGCTCCGGCATAGTCTTCGATGGTTACCTCATCGAACGGATCCGCTTGCGCTGTGAAGGTTATCGTCCCGCCCGCCGCGTTTGGGGCATTCCACCCAACTAATAGTTTGTTGGATTGAATTGCACTACGCATACCGGGGGTACCATTGTAGTGTTGACAAGCGGTTATGCACGCGGTCGGCATTTCGAGCCCGATTATGTGACCGGTTTCGATATAACAAACACAACACTCAGGCCCCCTCGGACCTGTCGGCCCACTACTACCTAAAATACCCTGAATACCCGAGGAGCCAACTGGTCCTGTAATTCCTCGGGGGCCCGTTGGTCCAAGACCGCCCTCTGGTCCATCAATACCTTTGTTCCCTGTCGATCCTGTAGAACTCCCGGTAGGTCCGGTGGCCCCTGCGGGTCCTGTGGATCCTGTGGATCCTCTGGGTCCGATGGGCCCTTCGCCACCTTCTGGACCCCTCGGACCCATTGGACCTGTGGGCCCGGTGGATCCCGTAGTTCCGAATGGGCCTCGGGAACCGATGGCCCCAAGGGATCCCGGTTGTCCGGGTGGTCCGACAGGTCCGTCCTGTTGGGATTCCTCGTTGGCGGGGTCACCGATGGAGATGTCGGGGCCAGCCTCGTACCTTTGGTTAAGGATGTTATTTATTGAGGGAGTAGCAAAGGAAGGTCCTTTCACCTGTACCTTCGTACTAGGTACATTGTGGAGGGGTAGAGAGGATTCCCGTTCTCGTTCCTTACCGAACCAGAACTGCTGCTCCTGTTCAACATCCGGAGAATAGCCAATCTCCCCATACACCAACCCGTCTCTCAGGGGATTAGGTCTCTGTTGGCTCATAACCCACAATCAACTCCTGTTATGAATGGCGTACAGCCGGAACCTGTTGGGCCCGTGCTTCCTCGGGGTCCCTGTGGACCGATAGGACCAGTGGAGCCCGTAGGACCAGTCGGTCCCGAAGGACCAGTTGATCCAGTCGGTCCTGTGGGTCCATCGGGTCCAGGATCACCTTGTTCCCCGTCATCGCCCTGTGGCCCCTCTGGTCCTGTGGAACCCGTAGGACCGGTGGAGCCCGTAGGACCAGTCGGTCCAGTCGGTCCTTGGGGACCCTCTGGTCCAGAGAGTCCGGTAGATCCAGCGGGTCCTTCGGGACCGAGACCGGAACCTTGAGGACCTTCGGGACCAACAGCACCTCGGACACCACGGGGTCCCTGTGGACCGGGATTGCCTCCGGGTCCCGGCAAGTTCACTGTAATTGTAGCTACTGAGGTGGTAAGGTTCAGTGAGTTATTAAGAGCCTTTGCCCCTAAGGTCACGGGTGATGGACCCGCATCCAACCCATATATTTGGCTGGAACCCGCTAACCAAGGATACCCCGGAGCCACGTTGACGATGTCCCACGAGGTGGTCAACTCCTTCACGACGGAGTTCGAAAGCTGGCCACGTGTGCTAGCCTTTCTCAGATAGTCAAGTATCTGGTCGTCCGATGATTTATATGGACTACCAAAACCCATATCACGGCACTATCCAGTGGTTTCTATTCTCATTATCGACTGTCTTTTTATCGTAGTGCTTGGGCACCCGATTCTGCATAAAGGTAAAGTGGTCCATAGAGGTCTTCATTGCACTCCTGAAGTTGTGCACAAGCATTGCGTGTTGGCTCTTAGATACAGACTTACTACTGGCAGCCAGATTCATTATAGCTGAAGCACACACTGCATCTTGTACAGCAAACATGTGTGAGGGGACAACCTCATACTTCACAGTACCAGCGGCCATTTGAAACCCGTCAGGGGTCGTTATGTCACCGGCAGTATTATCGTGTGCGGTGATTTGTCTCTCTTCAACCCCGTCATTGGTTCCAAAGATGCGAAGGACACAACCGGTATAGGCCCCATTTCTCCGGTCAACATCGCCTAACATCTGGGAACTCCAGATTTGTCGTTCGGTCAGTCCTCCAAACGTGAGGGTGTCCCTCGAACTCTCAAGGGTTCCATCTTCCGCATAGTGTGGGACTACATCGAAACTAGGAATGTACCAAAGCTCGTAGTCCTTGGCCTGTTGGGGATAAGGCCTAAACGACAATCGGATTCCCTCAATCGACCAACCAGGACCACGAGGATTAAACTCACCGCGCGGTATGAGTTCTCCCTTCACCCGGCCATCATCGTACAACTCAACGAGTCGCACTACTTCCCCCACTCCAGCCGGGATAGTGTAGTAGCGCTGGTCTTTCACCAGACTGATTGTCTGGGTAGCCAGTACGGGATTCGATGCGGAGTTCATAATCCGCGACATAACTCGACCGTACTCGGGTACGATCCCGTGCCTGAAGATGTAGTCGTCCGAGTAGTTCAGATCGACCGCGACTCTCTCCAGAGATGTACGAGTCTTCTCTAAGATCATGTGGAGAATCGATTCACGCTTAGGTGTAATGTCCTGCGCACGGTTGGTCGATCGGATATTGGAGAGGGTAGCCTTCATAGCATCCTTATCGGCATCCATCAGCACCGCGAGGTCTCCCTCTGACAACTTACCTTTTAGTGCTGACAGTGTGAGGACAGAGGAGGCCACTACGGCACTCATAATCGTTTGCATCCAATTCGGTACGATCTCATAGGCCACCGTACCCGTTGTGGTAGTGAAGACTTCGGTAACGGTTACTGTTCCGGCCCCCGCATCGTGAGCCGTAATCGTACGTTCTTCGATGCTACCATCCGTATTGGTTACGCGAAGGGTTGCTCCCAAGTATCCACTATCCCGTTTGTCTACGGTACCCAACTGCCTGCTGAAGATGCCCCCGGTAGTTAGGGTCAGGACAGTGCCTGTGGCAAGTGATCCGTCCTTCGCGTAGTGGGGTTGGAAATCCCCACTAGGTACGTACCAAACCTCGTAGCTGGATAGATCCCCCGTTTGGGGGGTGGGTCGCAGCGAAAGCCTGTTCCCTTCCACGTTCCAACCGGGACCATTAGGGTCGTTGTCTTTGCGTCGTCTGATTTCGTCTGTAACCATACCCCCGGTAAGTTTGGTCACCTTCAGTACCCGGTGTACCGTAGGAGGTAATACGTAGTACTCTTGGTCATCTACCAGTGTTAGGGAGTACCGGACTACAATTGGACTATCACTCCGTGAGTTCACGGTGTTCATGATCTCCGACAACTTAGGGATCACCGCTGAGCGCATGATGTAGTCGTTCGAGAGTTCCTCTTCTGCTTTTTCGGGTAGTCCCCACCTAACTCTTTGAAGCAACGTGTAGAGTACGGAATTTTCCGGGGCTGTTTGCTTACCAGGGTAGAGGTTACCAAAGGTGGAAGAGATACCTTGCAAGGTGGTTTCCAGTTGTTTCTGGAGGAAGGCCATCTGCTTCTCGGTGATGTTCCGGGCTACACCCAAGTTGATCGCACCCGAGACGGCCACTGCTTGCCAAATATTACTCATGTAGGTCGGGACAATCTCGTACTTACGACTACCCGCAACCTCGACATCCGAAAATGCGGTACGGACGGTCACCTTTGCTTGGCTTGCGTCATAAGCACTAATCACTCTTTCCTCCACCACCGTATCCGCTGTATTCCACACGCGGAGGATACCACCCACGTATGCGCTTTCTCGGTAATCCACGTCACCTATATCGGGGGAGGAATCCAAAGTAAGTACTAGTTTCCCAGACGCGAGGGTTCCACCGTCTGCGGAGTAGTGGGGGACGAGATCCCCAGAAGGTACATACCAGAGTGCGTACCCAGCACCCGTGTCTCCCGACTCAAGTTGGGGTCGGATGTGGAGTTCTCTTCCTTCGACGGACCAACCCGGACCACGTGGGTCTGAGTCATCCCGACGAGCAATATCATCATCAATTTGATTGTCGGCATTCAACTTGGCAATGCGTACGATATTGCCTACTCCCGGAGGCAACTCGAAATATTCGGTAGAGTCGCTAAGGCCGGACAGATCCAATCGTATAACGAGGGGGTCATCACGCAGTGAGTTGAGGGCACTCACAATATTTACCATCTCCGGAGAGATTACGTGTCTTACCAAGAAGTCGTTGTCGTACTTCGCATCAACCGAGGGATCATCCAAAAAGGTTCTAATCCTCTCGATTGTCGTATAAAGCATTGATCCCGATGAGTGCATGTTTTGTTCCTCTTACCCGTGGGTAATAGTTCGACCCTTAGCCATTCGGTTGAGGTCCTCGGTGAGTTGACTTTCTTTACCGTAGTGTACCTTGGAGGCATCCAGTGAACTAGCCGCAACATCCATACCTTTGCGACGAAGATGTGCAACTTGGTCTGCTTTCCGGGCCCCCCTCTCAATCCTCTCCTCCTTCCTCGCATCAGCCGCTGCTTTGAGGCGATCCTTCATCATCTTGGTTTCCTCATCCACCGGGCGACACCTCAACTTTACCCCTATCGTGGGAATCCAACCCCCCCTATCTGGTGGGGTATTCATGGTCTCCAGTTCCAAACAGACGGGAGCATCCCTTTCTGAGGGAGGATAAATCCAAGCAGCCAGTACGAACATACCCGTATATTGGTGATGGTACACAAACAGGTTCTTCTTTCCTGTTTCTCGTCTAACATGCTGGATCCAATCGCCATCGGGCATGATCTTGTGTTCTGGTCCTAATTGAAGCCCCGTACACAAGGCCTCCTCATAAGGGTCGTATACAATTTCCACGTTTGAGGTATTCATGCTTGCAGTATATAGAGAAAAGGCCTCTCTACAAGGAGAGAGGCCCCTTCCCAACACAGGAGGACTACTAGTAGGTCTTAGTTGTCACTCCAGACCTTATCCTCGGTCACACTAGTGAGTTTCAGACCAGCAGGCTGATCCGGAACCAGCTGCATACGCATCTGACCCGGCATCTGGATGCCCTCAGTTACACGCGTAATACCACCGTCACTGCCATCCGTATTGTAGATGGGCAACTTATTCGAGCCACCGGTCAAAGCACCGGCGATGAACTCAAACGGGACGAAGGAATCTGCACGATCAAAGCGGCTTGTCCCCTTCTGAGACGGGGGCACATACCGCTTCCAGTTCGAGCCACCCTTACGGATGCCATACACGGTTTCCTTCTCGACATACGTCGAGGTGTAACCCGTATAGGTACGCCCATCAAAGGTAAACTTGAACCCTTCACTAGAACCTTCATTAGTGACACTTGCGAGACGACCCGTACGATCGAGAATTTCACGACCGATCTTGGTTGCCTCATACGCCAGCCACACACCATCCGAAGCAATCAGGCAGTCAATATACTGGCCGTACTTGTTCTTAGCACTGTGGAAGCGGCGCAAGTACTTCCGAAGTTTGTGTTCGGTGAGAACACCAGACACGTCCTTCGTAAAGCTCTTGAACTCGGGATGCAGTGTGAGGTCAATCTGATTCGACGTATCACGATCATCACCCAGAAGATACTGAGTGTTGGCATTAGTTGTCGCACCAGATTTGAGCCACGAGTTGACACCGGCAAAACCGGAGAACGCATTCGTGCCACCAAGGGCGTGGTCACTATTTGCGTACACGACGAGGCAACCATTGGCAACCACGCCGCCCTCCCAGTTACTAGAATTATCCGTTTCGGGATCAGTCTCTGACCAAAGTGTAACCTCACCCTTCAACTCATCAATGTGAGAGACGAATACCTTTTGACGGGTAGTCAGGGTTTGGGCAGCCTCAGCGGCAGAGTCGTTGAACCGAACAGTGCCACTGGCGTCGTAGACATCGACACGCTGACCAACATAGTACCGATCATACGCTTCGTTATCCGGGGTAAACTTAATGTTGTACCCGGACGGGGATGCAGCACTAACTGTGTGACTGGTAATCGTGCTCAGACGATAGTCATCGTTCTGGCTCAAGTACCAGTAATTACACATAGTGTGCGAGATGTTACGAGCAAAACCTTCCAACTTCGGTGCGATGACCTCACCAATAAACGCGGGGGTTGCTTCGGCCTGAAGCTCACCCAACGTAAACATAATGTTAGACATCATCGAACGCATGCCGACACCGAGACGGTACGGCATGGCATTCGGACCCTCAGTCGGGTCAGGCCAAACCTGGTCCAGATTTTGTGTGTACAGACGGGCTCCAGCCTGATCTGTATCGTCACCATACAAGGTGAGGTCACTCCTTGGCTTACCCTGCTCAAGAACGCCAGCCATTGATCCCATGAAGACCTTGATGATCTTCAGATCACGACCCAGAGCGTCCGCAGGACCGACACCTTGACTAGTAGAAATGGTGTCGCGCCACACCGGATCGAGACCCGGCAAGAAAACCTCAATGTTCTTGTTGATGACTTCTTCGATTCGATCCTCATGTAGTTCGAGGAGGGAACCGGAAGGAGCAAAAACAGCCATTGCTAAATCCTTTACGCTTTAGTTTTGCCGCCAGCAGCGTCCTCCGCGGCACCCCTAAGCAGGGTGTCAAGGGTCCAATCATGGACCTTGTCTTTCAAGGTACCCATGTCATCCCCTCGTTCATAGGAGGGCGGTGCAACCGGCTTCTTTGTGAACAAATTTTCTGACTCTGCTACTGTTTCCGGAGCCCTCTGGATTTTGTCCGGGTCTCCGATTACCGAGCGAAACTTATCGTATACAGATTGCGCTGCTTGTCCAGCCTCTTCTGCGAACCATTTCTTATCAAAATGTTCACCGGAGGCCCGACGCTTACGCAGGTTACTCATAACCGCGCTTTCTACCTCGCTACGTATGATTGCTTCCCTCTTAGACGCGTCCTCGTCTCCCCCCACTCCAAGGAGTTTTTTGATGAGGTCGTTGGAATTGACAGTGGCCTCGATCGCTGTGTCGAGCTCCTTACGCATCATCTCGGCACCAATCCGCTGCTGCTTGTCTTCGAGGTTAGAGATTCGTTGTTGTTCTTGTTCAGCCATAATTCGTGCCTGCTCCTGCTGGTAATACTGCTGCTCCTCGGTCAAGGGACCTTCCGGGGGTACCTCCTCGTAGGGGTTAGCGGTTGGTTCTTCCTGTTGGTTCTCCAAATTGCTGGTCCATGAAACGTATGCGTCGATGTCTTCGGGGGAGTAACCCTCTTGGGACATCAGGTAGCGGACGGCTTGTTCTCTTTGACCATCAGACGCACTACCCGGTGCTACCAAGATACGGGCGTTGTCTGCGTACTCTTTGAGTCTAGCGGTCTCTTCCCGAGATGCGAGAAGATCCTTGATGGATACTTCTTGTCCATCCACCTTAATGGTGGAATCCAAGTCCATCGCGGGCTGCGCCGCTGCTTCGGGGACCGCTTGCTGCGGCGCATCCTCCGTGTGCTGTTGTTCGGGTGTTTCGGGTGCGTTGTCAGTCATTTATCCGGCTCCTTGTTGTGGGAATGGGATTGGGCCACCGGGCATGTCCGGTGACCCCTCTTGTGGTTGCTGCATCATAGCAGCTTCGAGGGGGCTCGGCACACCTTCGGGCATGGAAGCACCCATGGTTTCCATCAGGAAACCTCGTAGTTTGATGAATTCATTTTGGACTTCCGGGGTGCCCGCTGCCATGAGGGGGCCCGACATAAACGCATTAAGGACGCGTAGTTGGAAGTCGGGTCGTGACATGTGGGGGGTCATCACGATTTGTCCTGGATCCGTTCCGTCCCCGTAGAGAATTAGGCAGTTGCGAACAATGAGTTCGTAGGCGGCTTGTTCCTCTTCCATCCACAGTGCGAAGTCGAGTCCCTCCTTGAGCACCAACAACTTGAAGGTGTCTGGGTCGGCTGTACCAGCCTTTAGCATCTCCATGGCCTCCGCTTTCCGAGCTACCATTGAGCGTGGGCTGGTCTCGCGGATCGTCATCGATACATTCTTGATGGAAGGCATTGGGTTCTTGCCTTGGAATTGGATCTGACTTTTCTCGGGATCGATCACAGCCCCCGCCAAATCCAGTGTGAGCGTGTTGACTGGGATGGGGGTCGGGTTGTCCATGAGGTTCCGGAGTGCTCCTGCCAATACTGATCGGTAACAGGTTCCGAAGGCCTGTTCGATACCCCGACTTGGGTTGGTCATTGCCCGATTGATTTGCTCATCCAAGAAACTGAGGCCAACCGCAGAATCTACGCGCCCCTTCTCGCGGATGAGATCTTGGACCGGGTTGATGCGCTCCATGAGATCCTTAGCAAACGCTGCGGTCTTACCGGGGATATCCCCCGAGTTGTGGGGTTGGATGCTGAAAGGCCTGAAGCTCTCGACCACCGGATCTGGCTCGAATGGGAGTACGCGGAGTCCCTTACCTACATCTCGGAGCATGGCCCGATCGTTGTACTGACCCTGAGGCATTACGAGTACCCCATAGCGGTCCATGTCTCGGATGTTGTTGAACAGTGATTTGAGGAGTCGTTCGAGTTCTCGGCTTAGGCTGAAGAGGAGGTCGAAAAGACCTGCACCGTGCCATGTTCCGTTCTCAATGAAGCGAGCTACTCCGATTGGGCAGTATACTTCGAGGTCTTCGAACTCCTCGTCGTAGATTGTGTAATCACCCGAGGTCACAACGTACCTGTCTACCGTGTCTCCCGCCCCATAGGTCCAGAGTTCGCGTATCTTGACAATCGACATTCCGTCTTCTTCACCCGATACGCTGCCTTGCTTGGTATCGGTCCAATAGTCGATCTCTTTGCCGCGGATGGATTCTTCGGCTCCTGAGTCGGGGTTAATGGCTTCTCCGATGCTTGCGGACCACCATTCCATCTCGTTGAGATTTGCTCGAATCTTCTTCTTACCGAACCTCTCTTCGAGGAAGGCAAGGGGGACTGTGCGTTGACGCATGAGTCCCCGAGCCTTCGTATAGTCTTGACCGAGAGAGGGAAACGGAAACAACTCCCTCGGGTGGATGACTTCGAGGTCTGCGGTGAGCCCGATGGTTTTAGCATCGACTATGTGGCCCGCAATACCGCAACACCCCAGCGAGGTGAAAATGTGGGCGAATTGTGTTTTGATTGGATCGAGTTGATCTGATGATACAACGTGATCCATCACAATTTGGCCTACAGATCTTTCACGCACGCTATCTAGCGAAAATCCTTGCCGAATTACTTTCGGTCGAAGGTCCAGTGAAGCGAGTCTCGCAGAGACCCGATCGATAGCTGAGAGCATCTCCTGTGATTGGAACTCCATGTTCCCGTCTTCATCCAGGTAGTGGGGGGAGAGAGCCCCTGTGTAGGGGTCAAATACGTCGAAGCGGCGGGCACCCGAAAGGTAGTGCCACGCGAGGAGCCAGACGGTACGACGGTACGAGAGACGAGACTGTTCTCGCTCAGCGTGTTCGTCAATTATTCTCGCTAGAGCCTGTTTGTTTTTCGGTAGCTTGATTGTGTCTAGAGCCACTCTGGTTCACCTTATTTTTCCTCAACGCCGCGCCCTTGGGTTCGAAGCCGCCGGGTGTAGTTGTCTGTACCCATGTTTCCCTCATCTTCTCAGTGAGCGCCTGTGGTACCTCCGCTGCGGGGCTCTCAGGTACAAACTCATATTGGGACTCGCCTTCACGCGGGCCGTTGCCGTAGTAACACTTCATTAGTTTATCGAAGAAGGCCAAAGGTACAACTACAGAG
>Ga0181367_1000099_pt1 | contig 12852 bp, 17 predicted proteins | sample LowviralmetaG_FD_130089 | JGI IMG/M metagenome (GOLD analysis project Ga0181367, IMG submission 130089) | Marine viral communities from the Subarctic Pacific Ocean - ​Lowphox_02 viral metaG | ecosystem: Environmental > Aquatic > Marine > Oceanic | place: Subarctic Pacific Ocean | collected... | reverse complement strand
TTCCTCCTTATGCTTATTTATTCATGTAATCATCAACGTACCTTGTCATCAGTGACACATTATAGTGTATAATCTTGACAATATTCAGAAATATTTTATATATATTACGTATCACTATTTGCCTTCTCTCATTAAATCCCAGTCTGGCTCTGGGATATCAAATTCTTTACCACAGTCATCACAGAAATAGTTTTCCTGCACATTTGTATCAGGCTCATACGCTTGAAATACCATATTTTTATGAGGGCATACATCTGGTGATGCACCCCAATAGTCACAGTCATCACAACAATATTCTTCAGGTCTTAGAGCTTCGTGTACTTTACTCATCACTCCACCCCACTTCGTTTCATCTTATCCTTCCACTCATACCACTTATCTAATATCATTGATATCACTATACCAATTATAATACCAACACCCACACCTACTCCGAAATCTGCATCATTCATTGTTCTACCTCTTACTGTTTGGGTTAGGGTTGGGTACAAAGTCAGCTATACTGGTATCATGATTATCTTTGATAAAGTCCCAATATTTATGTTTCTTCCTTACCATAGTTTGTAATGCTTTCATTACTTCCTTCTGAATATCAACATCAGATATTCTCTTTATTGGGGCAATGGATGGCTTAAGATAAACTAATTTATCCTTTATATATTTTACTACCTCAAAAGTGTGTATTGGCCTTACTCCTTTAGAAAACATTGCTTGGATGTAGCCTATATAATTAAACTTGTGCTTTCTTTGTTTATCATTCATTACTGTCCTCCAGTATTTTATGTTAATATTTGGGAAGACCACTATTTATAGTCTGTGGACACGACGACTGCTATCTTCCCATTACAGCTGAGAACGCATCAGAGCTAATCAGGCCAGTACAACACTCAAGGCGTTCGTATGCAATAGCCTGTTGATGAAACCTTACTTACCCTCCTTGGCGAGCAGCCATAACTTCCTCACTTCAGACTTTGGCATTACCATTAAATAACTAAACTTAATATCTTTACGAGACACTGACAAATCATCAGCTATCTGCCACTTATACTTGAACGGGCAACCATCTACATTGCTGGCTATCCATTCATTGGCATTTATCTCATTCCACGACGCCCATATTGCTACAGAACCTATCACAGCTGTTAATACAAACAGTAATACTAAAGTATCTAATATCATTACATCCTCCATTGTTATGTTGATGACCAAGTTACTTACTAAATCTTGTTATTATAGATTATATATATAAGGTTATCGAGTGATGTCTTTAATCCCTCAGTCCCCCACCAATTAAGGCAGGGAACCAAGGTAAACATAGGATCAACCAGCTTCAAGGCCCAGTTCTTCATCAGTAAATGTAAAGATGTCAGCCTTTGTGAAGGTGGCATCATCATTCATTACGACCAGCCTCTGGGCTTCGAGGGCTTTAGATTTGAGAGTGGCTTCATCCATAGGGATAAAGCTTTTAGATGATGTACTCCATTTAACTGAGTAGGTACCATCTTCAAGTGCTGCTACATAGACATCTGTGACACGGTCTCCATCACCGAAGTTGTGCATTATAATCATTAGATTTACTCCTTTCAAAAGTAAATAGGTTTGTCGCTGGAATCAAATCCAACTAAAAGATGAATTTCCATAATCCATCTTTTTTGTATTGAAGTCAAATATGGTTGTACATCAAAATCCTATAATTTTTGTAAGATTCACTTGGTCATTTCATATATTGTGTCATAAATTCTATTGTACTATATATACTGTACTATATATACTGTACTATATATTATATGGGCCTATGGGCTTTATGGTAGAGCATATAGCTTTAAGGGGGGAGGTTATAGGAGGGGGGAGTAAATACCTTGATTCGTATGTCTTTTTATATTAATATTCGTCACCATGGCAGATGTTATAGATTCATTAATCGACCTTAGTGAGGAAGATATTGAGAAAGCTCTGAAGCAGATATCAAATAATCCTGACGAAGATATGATCCCTATAGAAATAGACGGTGTTATCTATGATATACCATTGCCAGTACAATATTTAATTGATAATTTAGCTTTACAAATAAAAGAGCTGTCAAGTTATGATGGTGTGGTGATGCCGAACTAGATATTATGGAATATCGAAAAATAAAGGGAGTTAAGCATTGCGTATATGACCATATAAGTGATTTTTATAATGACCACCCGAATGAGACTCCTCTAAAAAACTGGCGTGAATCTAAAGAAGGTGACTGGGTATGGAGTGACGACAGTCGTATTGTCCAAATACTCAAATCAGCACCTATAAAACACCCTAATGACAGAAGAAACTACAAATATTGTAAAAATTATGTGCGCACTGTTGTTGGTTCGTTTCTATGTCTTCCTAAAACGTATATGGATACTGATTTTTCCGGGCACAAAAATAGGTACACGTTCTCAAAATCCATTAAAGATACAAGAAAACAGGTTTATAAACGGAAGTTACCAACAAAAAAAGAAAAGATATTTGCGACTAATATTGCAGTTGGTCTGGGGGCGGTTAAAAGCTATATGGATGCGTTCAGTGAGACTAGTTCGTATAAAGCTGAAAAGAAAGCGGCGATCCTTTTAAGTCAGGAGAGAGTTATGAAAGAAGTAGAAAAGTCAGTAGTTGATGTAGCAAAAACAATGGGAATTGACCATGAGTATGTGCTCGAGAAGTTTAAATGTCTAGCAGACAGTTCTCCAGAGGATCATATTGTATTGAATGCTACGAAAGAGCTAGGAAAAGCTATAGGTACCATAGGGACTACTACTATAAAACAGAAGGAACAAGGTATCATAGGTCTGTTCAGTGGTTTTGAGCCAGATCAATTAGTAGCTGCTGAAAGGCCGAAAGAGATAGAAGAAAATAATATAAAAGAAGGAGAATGATATGGTTTGCTGTCCTTATTGCGTGAGTACTTACGGTAGGAAGAAAGGTATTAGGAGAGATCAACAGAGGTATGAGTGTTATTCATGTGGTAAATACTTTCAAAAGCCTGTTGACTATGAGGAAAGTGAACTACCTAAAATACTGTTGTTTGATGTAGAAACAAGTTTTTATCACTTTGTAGGATGGGGAACTTATAAACAATATATTCAGCATTATCAAATAACAGAGCATCAATATATAATTAGCTGGGCTGCTAAATGGTTATATGATGAAAATGTCCAGTCAGATGTTGTAACCCCAGAAGAATCAAAGAATAGAGATGACAAAAGAATACTGAAGTCAATCCATAAGTTATTAGATGAAGCAGATATAGTTGTTGGTCATAACGGAGATAGGTTCGACTTAAGAAAACTCCGTTGGCGATTCATTTCACAAGGTATGGCACCTCCAAGTCCTTTTAAGATTATTGATACTTTAAAGGTTGCAAGGAGAGAATTTTTTGCTCCTTCATATAAACAAGATTTCTTAACGAAATATTTCAAACTTGAGAACAAGATTCAAACTGATTTCCAACTATGGGTAGATTGTGAAGCTGGTATACCAGAAAAATTAGAAGAAATGGTTGAATACAATAGGCATGATGTAATGGGATTAGAGGATTTGTATTTGAAGATAAGACCTTATATTCGTAACCATCCTAATCTTGGAGTATTAATGGAAGATGATATATGTCCTACGTGTGGAAGTAAGCACTTGCAAGAGACAAGTTCTGTTTATTTAACTTCAGCTAATAAGTTCCCAGTTTATAAATGTGAGAAGTGTGAGACTCCTTATATAAGAGGTAAAAGAAATATTAGTAATTACAATACACAGATGAGGAGTGTGTCTTAGTGAGTTCATATCAGAACGACAGAGATTCATCATTAGATAGAGAATCAAGAAGAAAGATCAAAAAGACAAGACAAGGTTCAGGCAGAGGGACTAAAAAGAGGTATCGAAAATATGTAGGTCAAGGAGGTAGGAAAAGATAATGGACTATGGAGGAAGATATTTAGTATTTTGGAAAAAGATGAAAGTGGATGGAACTGATGCATTAATGAGGTCTTTTGATACAACAATAGAAGCGAAATCATATATTCAAGGTTGTGTAGATTCTGTTGTAACTTTCACTAAAGGTGCGAATGAGTCTAAATTAAAAAGCGAGTTTGAGATAAGAGATATAAATAATGAACGTAAATAGTCAATCTATGTCAGATGCTGAGAAAGCATTAATGCTAGCGAGCAAAGATTTGATATCATTTGGTAAACTATTTCTCCCTGAAGACTTTAATCGTAGTGAGACTCCTTTCTTTCATTATGAGATAGCTGATATTATAGATAATAAAGAGGTAAAGCAGACAGCTATTATTATTCCAAGAGGTCATGGGAAGACTGTATTGACTAAAGCTTCTATATTAAAGGATTTTTTGTTTTGTAAAGGTGGTGATGACTTTTTATTTTATGCTTGGGTTTCTGCTACTCAGAAGCTATCAGTAGGAAATATGGATTATATTAAACATCACCTTGACTATAATGAAAGAATAAAGTACTATTTTGGAGCCACAAGAGGGAATAAGTGGACAGAAGAAGACATAGAGCTTCAAAATGGCTGTAAACTTATAAGCAAGTCTAATGTGGCTGGTATTCGTGGGGGAGCGAAACTTCATAAGAGATATGACTTGATAGTGTTAGATGATTTTGAACATGAGGCAAATACAATTACGAGGGAAGCACGTGATAAAAATGCGAATCTTGTCACTGCCGTTGTTTATCCTGCTCTCGAGCCTCATACTGGTAGGCTCCGTGTTAATGGCACTCCCGTACATTATGATTCCTTTATTAACAATTTGCTTACTCAGCATGCGAAAGCTACTAAAGATGGGAAGGAATTTGCCTGGAATGTAATTACATATAAAGCACTGCAATCAGATGGAACACCTCTCTGGGCATCATTCTTTCCCAGTAAAAAGTTAAAGGAGAAGAAAAAGTTTTATGCTGACTCTGGTCAGCCTCAGAAGTTCTATCAAGAGTATATGATGGAAGTGATGAGTGAAGAAGATGCTGTATGGACAAGAAAACATATAAGATATTGGGAAGGTTATTATAAAAATGAAGATGATATTAATTATATAGTTATTGATAGTGGACTTGATACCCAAGAAGTCCCAGTCAATATTTTCATCGGTTGTGATCCTGCCACAGATATTGATACAAAGCATGCTGACTTTAGCGTTATTATGGTTGTCGCTATTGATGTTAATAATAATTGCTATGTACTTGAGTATGAAAGGCATAGGTCTATTCCGACTATTGGGTCAAAAGACCCGAGTAACGGGGCTATTATTGGTCGTAGTGGAGTGGTTGATTACATTATTTCTTTGTACGGTAAGTATAATTGTGTTTCTGCAACTGTTGAAGACGTTGCTATGAACAGAAGTATATTTCAGGCTATGAATGATGAAAGACGTAGACTAAATAGGTTCGATATATCAGTTATTCCTGAGAAACCAGGTGGCCAAAACAAGAGAAATCGCATATATTCAGGTCTTTCAGGTCGTTTTAGTATGGGAACAGTCTTTTTACGAACAAATATGTTTGATTTAATCAATGAAATCATTACATTCGGCCCCAAAATGTCTCATGATGACACAATTGAATCACTTTATTATTCAACAGTACACGCTTTTCCTCCAAATATGAAACAAAATGATGATAAAAGGAAGTGGTATAAACCAAAGCGTAAAGCTAAAAGCTGGATTACAGCATAATGCCAAACGGAAATAACAGTCCAAGAACATTTACATCCTACCCTGGGTCTTCTTTTTCTACAAGTCCTAGTTTAGAAATGAGGGCTTTAGCTCAGAGTAGGGCTTTAGATGGTGGATATCAAAAAACAAGTTCGATGTGGAGTCAGGTGACTAGGAATAGGTACCCATCTGGTAAAATGAAAGTTGTTGGATCATCATCTTCAAAGAAAGACCCTGGATTGCAAAGTGATTTAGATTATATGCAGTCTATATATGATGTTTTAGGTATGCAGTTTTCTGGTAGTGGTCGAGAATCTTTTAAAGCTAATCCATTTACTAAAGGTAGTTTTGCATTTCCTGTAGGAAAAGCTACGATTAGTGGTGACTATGAAAGAAGGAGGTCAGGCCACGGATTTCGTAATTATGATTGGAATGTTGGAATATCTGTTCCTCTTGATTTTAAGTTTGGTAAAAAGAGATAATATATGCCACCTGATGATTGGATGAAAAAGTATACTGGTTATTTAAAAGATGTTGAGGGTAGTGTGACTAAAAAAGATGTCAGTTCTGGTGAAAAGAAACATGTGCCTTATCAGGATGTATCTGGTAATTGGACTATTGGATATGGAAAATTGATTAGTAAAAATGATCTTGGAGAAAAAGGAAGACTTGAGACGAAAAAGGTTAGTTGGAGTAAGAAACCGATAAATATTTGGGTTGGAGGAACATCTTGGAGTGAAGTAGAGGCTGAAAAAGCTCTTAAAGATTCAGCCGAATTATCATTAAATCAGGCTGAGAGATATGCTGTGAATAGAGGATTTGATTGGGGTAAGATATCCGATAGGCAGAAACATGGTCTTGCAGATTTCATGTATAACCTTGGACCTACTAAAATGAATGCTGGTACTTTTAAAAATACAATTGGAATGTATCTTAGTGGTAAGGATGTGGTGACAAAGGGTTTTCATAAAAGGTATTCTGGAAAAGTCGAATTGGAAGATCGGAATAAAAAATGGAAAGAATTGTTTGGAGGGTTACCTGAAGATGTGGCTATGGGGAATATGTTACAACAAGATAATCCTTTAGGAGTAAAATAATGGCTAGATTAAGTAATAAGAAGAAAGCTGAATCAGTTAGAGAACTGTGGCAGAAAGCTGCATCTAATGAAAGGCAAAAATGGAGAAGTATTAATCAAAGGGGATATGACTTTTATCTTAATGACCAGTTAACAGCTCAGGAAAAAGATGATTTACAAGAAGCTGGGATGCCTGATTTTATTATTAATAGGATAACTCCTGCTGTTGAGATGATGAAGTTCTTTGTAACTGCAAATAGCCCGAGGTGGCAGGCTGTAGGAACTGAAGGTTCTGATGTTGATATAGCGGCTGTTCATTCTGATATAGCTTCTTATTGTTGGTATATATCAAATGGTAAGTCTCTGTTTTCACAAGTAGTCCAAGATTCCTTTACTAAAGGTATTGGATATATGATGGTTGATATTGATGCTGATAAAGATAGAGGTATGGGAGAAGTTGTTTTTAAACGTATTGAACCTTTTGATGTATATGTTGATCCTATGAGTCGTGATTTTCTATTTAGGGACGCGTCTTATATTGTAGTAAAGAAAGATTTACCTAAGAATCATTTAATCAATCTACTCCCAGATCATAAAGCTAAGATAAAGAAATCTTCAGGGTCAGTTAACCAATTTGGTTCTGCTAGTTTAAGGGATATTGCGTCATCTGAAAGTGTTCAGTTTGAAGATATGGGTTCAAGAGCTTATTTATCTGATGGTAAAGATGATGATATAATAGATTTTTATGAATTGTATTCAAGAGAAAAACTACCATTTTATAATATATTTATGAAAGTTCCTCCAAGTCCTGAGGAAATGGATCGTATCAATGGTATGGTCGAGGAAAGAATGGACTCTATTGTAAAAGAATTAACTGTTGCAGCCGAGGAAAAAGAACTTGGGATTAGAATGGCCTTAGATAATGGTGAGATTATTGAGTCGAGGGCTATGCTTGAATTAGAGAAACTTCAGAAAGAAACTCAGCAAGCAATAGAATCTCAGCAAGCAGCTATGGAAGCTCAGGTTACTGAGGAAGTATCTAAAGTTGAGAATAAGGTTGTTAGTGAGGATGAGTATAAAACTCTTATAAATAATGAAGATTTTGCAGCTGCGGTTGTTGATTTAGTAAAATTTCATGATACAAGAGTAAAGGTTACTTGTGTTGTAGGGGATACTTTATTGTATGAGCATTATTTAGCTAATACTGATTATCCAATAGTTCCATTTCCATATACTTATACAGGAACTCCATATGCTATGAGTGCAGTTACTCCTCTTGTAGGTAAACAGCAAGAAATAAATAAATCTCATCAGATAATGCTTCATAATGCTAATTTAAGTTCTAATCTAAGATGGCTTTATGAGGAAGGATCAGTACCTGAGGATGAATGGGAGAAATATTCATCTTCACCAGGTGCTTTATTAAAATTTAGACAAGGATTTACTCCTCCAACTCCAGTACAACCTTTGCCTCTTAACTCAGCTTTCTTTAGTATAACTCAACAGGGAAAACAAGATATAGAATATATATCAGGAATACCAGGGGCTATGCAAGGTGTAGAATCTGAAAAGCATGAAACATATAGAGGAATGCTCGCTTTAGATGAGTATGGTACTAGGAGAATAAAAGCTTGGAGTCAGACTATAATGGAACCTGCGTTAGAACATTTAGGTAAAATCTTTATGGAAACAGCTCAGAATACATATACGGCTCACAAAGTATTTAGGATAGTTCAGCCTGAAGCAGGCGGACATGGTGAAAAGAATATTGAAATTAACGTTCCTATATATAATGATTTTGGTGATGTAATGAATAGGTGGAATGACTATGCTTCAAGTAAATTTGATGTAAGATATGTTGGAGGTTCTACACAACCAGTTAACAGATGGGCCTTGATTGAAGAATACTTTAGGTGGTTCCAATCAGGTCTTATTGATGATATAGCAATGTTAGCTGAAACAGATATAAGAAATAAAGAGCAGATTATACGCAGGAAAAGTGTATATGCTCAACTTAAGCAGCAACTAGAGGAAATTACTGAAGAGCTGAAAGATCGTGATGGTACTATTGAGACACTGTCAAGACAAGTTGTCCAAGCTGGAATAAAAGATAAAGTTAGAACAGCTGATACTGAAGTGAGGAAAGATGTACTTGAGACTGAAGCTCAGCAAAAGTATTTACGTAGCTTAATGAAAAATGAATCAAAAACAACAGAAAATACTAGTTGAAAGGTATAACTAAACGCAGTTAAATTAATGGAGGTACATTATGGCACTGCAACAAGAGCAAAACGATAACCTGTTAGAAGATAACAGCTCCGAAACTCAAGAAATGTCTTCATCTGAATTCTTTAATGAGTTAGATAGACAAGTCAATGGTGCTGTACTAGACAGTGTTGGGGAGACCGTCCAACGCGACAGCGTAACGGCTAGCGATAGCCCTCGCGAAGAATCAGTCGATAAACAAGGTCACAATTACGAAAAAAGGTATAAGGATTCAAGCAGAGAGGCCACGAAGCTGAAAGGCAGACTGGATGAACTTGAGCCTTATACGCCTATCTTAGATGACATGAGAGAAGACCCTAATTTAATATCTCATATTAAGGGATATTATGAGGGCGGAGGTTCAACACCTGGAAATCTCAAGGAAAGACTAGGACTAGACGAAGACTTCGTCTTTGATTATGACGAAGCTGTTGATAATCCCGATTCTGACTCAGGAAAGTTATTGAATTCCACCATTGATGGTGTAGTGCAAAAACGTCTTGGTCAGTTTGCCGAGAAGTCAAAAGAAGAAAGTCAACGCATTTCTGCGGAACAGGACTTTCGTAGTAGACATCAACTAAGCGATGATCAGTTTCAACAAGTTGTGCAATTTGCACAATCGAGGCCTCTAACTTACGATGATATTTATTACTTGATGAATAAAGGCAAGAAGGATAATAAAATAGCTCAGAATACAAAAGGCGAGATGATGGATCAAATGAAGAAAGTTCGTGAAAAACCTTCTTCAGCAGCTTCATCAGGCTCTAGTGGTAGTTCATCTCCTGGGTCGAATGACGACCGAGTGTTTAACTCACTCATAGATATAGATAAGGAAATGGAACAGGCTTTTAGTTTATAATAATTAAAAGTCTTAATTGTTAACTTAAAGGTAAATAAATGTCTGATATTTTTACACTTGGAACCTATTCTGATGTTGCGTCTTGGTCTGATGGTACATCTAAAGATACTGGTGATCTTAGGCGAAGGTATAATTTTGGAGACCGTGTCTCTGAATTAGCCATCGCACAGGACCCTTTCTTTAGATTCGTATCTAAAATAGCTAAGAAGCCAACTGACGATCCAGAGTTCAAGTTTACTGAAAGACGACCTTCTTACCATAAACGTTATGCTTACGTCTCAGGTTGGATCGAAAATGATAATACAGATGTATTAGGTGGCACCGGTGGTGACGCTGATTTTACTATGTATAATGATGGTGGCACTCCTGCCGCTGCTTCAACTGGAGATATTTTCAAGGTTTATATGTCAACTGACTATGAATCTGCTGGGAATATGCAAAACGTTCAGGGACAATCAACAGGCAAAATCGACGTTGGTGCCTCAGGTACAAGACCCGCTTTCTTCTTACCAGATCAGGTAATTAGAGTGCCGTTGTCAAGTACTGATGGTGGTGGAGCTTCGGCTGCCGCTGCTGGAGGATATATCCTTGGTCGAATTAAAACTGTAACAGGTTCTCTTACTAAAGATAGTAGGGAATGTGTACTGTTAGAGTGCGAAGTTGTAAAAGCAGCCGCAAGTGGTTATGTCTACTTAGCTGGCTGGACTAGTGACGACGTCGGCTGGGGTAAAGCCACAGACGATGCAGCTGTTCACGACCAAAGCATTTCTGATACATTAGAACTATTTAGAACTTACGTTGTAGGTAGTGCTCATGGCCAAGGTACTGGATACCCTGAAACTTGGAAAGATCAACCTTTTACGACTGGTTTTGGCCTGACTCAGATTTTCAAAACTGCTATAGCTATGGATAACACGACTCGTGCTACCGTACTAAAGTATGAACCGAATGAGTTCGCTCGAATTTGGCGTGAAAAGCTGATTGAACACAAGTGGGATATTGAAACTGCTTTATTATTTGGCTCACAAGCCTCTGTAAGCGATGTTCAATATACTCAAGGAGCAATTGATTTCGTTTCCAGTTATGGAAATGTTTTCTCATTGACACATGCTACTAAGACTCAAGATGATTTTCTTGATGATTTAAGCAAATTCCTTGATCCTCGTTACAACAATGCTAACGCTACTGTATTCTTCTGTGATACTGCAACTTATAATTGGTTGCATAAACTCAGTGGATATATGGCTAACAATCTTGGTATGATTGGACCTGGAAATTCAGCTCCTGATGATGCTGGTTACGGTAGAGCTAATATGGCTTTAACTGGTAAAACCAAAGCATTTGGTGTTGATATTAACGTTATTAGTACTCCTTATGGTGACATGAGAGTTGTACGTAATATTCACTTAGATAAGTCCTCGATTAAACTTATTGGAGTCAACATGAGATACTGTGCATACAGACCTCTTGTTGGTAACGGTTTAAATCGTGATACTTCTATCTATGTTGGAGTTCAAACGCTTGAGAATAGTGGCGTTGACCGCAGAGTTGACCTAATCCAGACTGAAGCTGGGATGGAATGGCAAATGCCTGAAGCCCACGCTTATTGGTCTTAATAGGAGCTATAGATAATGGCTAATCCTATGTATGGTCAAAACAAAGCGGACAATGCGATTGATCGTGGGAAAAGTAGTGCTATCATATTGGATGCTGCAACAACGTTGACTGCATCTCAATCAGGTACTACTGTTCTTATGAACGTTGCAAACGTTGAGCTAACGTTGCCTTCTGCTGAAGCTGGTCTACAATTTAGAGTTATAATTGGCATCGACGCTACAGCTGGAATGACAGTGGTAGCCGCTAGTGGAGAGTGTTTCTTTGGTCAAGTCAGGTTGATTTCAACCACTGAAGACCAATCAGAAATTCAAGACGTCCCCTATGCGACTGCTGTTGCAACCCCAGGTAGCTATGATAACTTTGACTTTGTAAGTAATAGCGCGACTCTTGGCGGAACATCTGGTGACTACGTTGTGTTTACAGCTGTTGACGATAAAGCTTGGTGTGCAAGTTGTGTATTAACAACTGTTCATGCAAACCCAGCTAGTGTTGCAGTGATTAACGCAGGTTAGTGAAGTTCGTTAAAATCTGAAAATCGTGAGGTAATAGCACGGTATAAAGATTCAAGTATAGGGAGGCTCGATACTTCCCTATACTACTATTTTAAATACTTGTCAGGGGGAGAAACTGCTTTTATTTTCCTCCTTTTTTATGAAGGTGGTTACTCTTCCCTGACTTTTGAACTGGAATAAATATGGCAACAACAGACATATCAACTGAAATAGTATCAATCACAGGTGTAGCTGCTCACGGAGCTTCTGATGAGTTCATTGTATCTGCACAGAAGTTTGTAGTGGCAAGTGTCCCTAAAGAATTATTACCATTTGCGGTGAATAGGTCTTCGTCATCTAATGATGGAAGTGCAATTCCTATTGAAAATGATTCTATTATAGATGTTCAAAGAAATGAATATAGTTGTAAGCAAATATCATTATCTGAGTCCAAATGGGCAAATGATACTACAAGTTTAAAGAAATCCACAGCTATAAGTCCTGTCTATTGGGTTAAGAATGATGGAGTTCAGATAGCCCCTGATACAGATGGAAGTAATCTTGGGTATGTATTTTATGTTAATTATGCTGAAGTAGATGATGATAGTGATTTAAGAAATGCAGTTATATATTATTCATCTTTTAAAGAATTTGAAAGGTTAGCATCTGCTCAAGATTCGGATATAACAACAGCTCTTACGGCTATCAATACTGAACTAGATGAGACTCAAGCTGTATGTGATAAGATAGACGCTGATTTAGTTCTTGCGAAAGCAGAAGTTGTTCTTGCTAAAACTGAAGCAGCTGAACTCGCAACTCAGACTGATAACAGTAGCACTTTTAATACTGCTTTAGCCG
>Ga0181367_1000090_pt1 | contig 13597 bp, 10 predicted proteins | sample LowviralmetaG_FD_130089 | JGI IMG/M metagenome (GOLD analysis project Ga0181367, IMG submission 130089) | Marine viral communities from the Subarctic Pacific Ocean - ​Lowphox_02 viral metaG | ecosystem: Environmental > Aquatic > Marine > Oceanic | place: Subarctic Pacific Ocean | collected... | reverse complement strand
GGTCTAGGGAATTGGTATTGGAGCACCATGACCGACGCCGAAGCCGGTATCAACGGCTTTAATCCCATCGTTGTTAACTGGTGGGATATGGATTGGTCTATTGAATACCGCGATCCCCTATCTCGAGACTGGAAAAGGATCGCCCCACGAGACGGAATCCGAGAATCACGGAGTAAGGACGAGGTCAATAAATTTGGCCCTTACTGGTCCCCATGGTTGCAGGAACAATATAACGCCCTGCAAGAGCAAGGGGAAGCTTGGAAATTCCAACAAGAAATTCTAGCTTCTTTCATTGGTTCTGGTAATACAATTCTCTCGCCAGAAGTTATTCATCAGATTAGCACTACTGTCGACGACCCGCCACAGGTGGTGACCGGATATCAGACTTATGTGCACCCAGTATCTGGCGATGTCGAAGACATCGATTTCACATTCCAACAGCCGGATGAAGGATTATGGATTTGGAAACAGCCAAAATTGGCGGTTCCTGAGAAGAGACGTGGCGACACAATTATCGAGCCTAGTATTGCAGCACACTCCTATGTAATGGGTGTCGATATCGCTACCGGCAAGAGTCGTGACTACAGTGCGATTGAGATCTTTGACATCGACACGATGGAACAGGTCGCCGAATTCATGGCGAGGTGCCTACCGCGTGAATTGGTGAAGTTTATCGATCGCATTGGTCGTTGGTATAATTGTGCCTTGGCTGTTGTCGAGCGGAATAATGGTGGTGATATCCTTATCGACAGTTTGCGGTATGATATGATGTATCCACGCCTTTGGCGTAAGAAAGACATCAATGACAAACCTCCTGCTCCCGGTTCTAAGACATCAGCTAGGGCTTTAAAGGTTGCTGCCTACGGTTTCACGACCAGTATTGCCAGTAAACCCACAATGAATAAGTTCTTGATCGACTTTATCAGGGACAAGGATGACGATGGCTATAAAATTTATAGCAAGAGATTGTTGAAACAATTTCAGACCTATGTCCGGAAGAGAGACAGATTAGGTAAAGATACTGGCAAGACCGAGGCTGAAGAAGGTGCTGGAAACTTCGACGACTTGGTCATGGCATGTGGCTTAGCGTTAATTGGAACACAAGATGGATCTATGATCGATGCTGGTAATCTGATGCCTTATGGAGCTGGTACCAATTTCCAAAGTGCATCTGGCCCGGTTATCTTGTCTGATGCGTCGATGGTGAATACTCAACAGCAGTACGTAGCATCGGGTGGACAACATCTATTGATGCCTATGGCACTCGCTCCAGACGACGTACCAGAAATTTCTGCACAGAGACAAATTGACGAATACACGATGCAGCTTGGTGGTATCCCCATTGGTCAACAAGGCCCCACTGTAGTCCCATCTAAGTACTACTACGACAAAAAGTGATCCCCCGCTGCGGGTAAAACATAGAGTAATAAAATCGGGAATGACGTATGCCAAGTAACTGGCTGATATTCGACAGAATCCGGGCGATGACCCGGCAGCACCAGATATTCCAGGCAGAACGTGTATTCCAAGACCAATCGTCTTTGGATCGCCTCACTGCTGGCGGTGAATTTCTCGATTTTAATGCTCAAGCGGCGATCCTAGATCAGACCAATCTCCAGATCAATAGGCTCGAACGGTACAAAGACTACGAGCAAATGGATCAAACTGGTGAGATTAGTCTTGCCTTGGATCTCTACGCCGATGAAGCAAGCCTGGTCGATCCAGAACGCAAGCACACACTAATTATCAGAGCACGGAATCGCCGTTTGAAGCGGGAATTGGAAGATTTATTCTTCGACACCCTTCTGTGGGATACTTATTGTCGCCCGTCAGTCCGATATCTCTGTAAGTACGGTGATTTGCCGTTTGAAGTAATCCCCACTATGGACCGTGATGGAGTTTCGTCGCTCCGGTTCATGAATGTCTACAATTTCACCAGAATTGAGACGCGGTTTGGTGATTTGGTTGGATTCTTCTATCAAGATGCTTTGTTCCCAGAACCGCAATTTATGCACCCATGGCAGGTTATGCATTTGCGGTTGACGAGTTTTGAGAACATTTACCATCCATATGGTAGAGCTATTCTGGATGGTGGCCGTAAGGCATTCAAACAACTCCGACTAATGGAAGATGCGGCACTCATCTACCGTATTACTCGTGCTCCAGAGAAAAGAAAGTTCACTATCCCGGTGGGCCTCATTCCACCAAAAGAAGTTCCCGAGTATATGCAAATGATTGCTCGGAATTTCAAGAGGCAGAGATTTTATAACCCAACCACCGGTGCTTTCGATGAGCGATACTCTCCGCTGATTCAAGAGGATGACTTCTTCTTGCCACGGCGTCCGGATGGTACTGGACCTGATGTCGACACTCTGGCTGGAGCTGAGAACCTGGACCAGATTGCGGACATCGAATACTTCAAAAAGAAGATGATTGCCCCCACTAAGATTCCATTTGCCAGAGTCGGTATTGGTGAAGGCTCTGGCGAAGCTAGTGAGAAATCATTATCCCAATCACACTCTGAATTTGCTAAGGCTGTGCAATGGGTACAACGTGAAGTTTCTACTGGTCTTACTAAAATTGCCATAATTCATCTAGCCCTTCGAGGATATTCTGTCGAGGATTTGAAGGGATTTGAGATCGCACTTACTGCGACCTCTGCAATGGAGGAATTATACCGGATTGAGACATGGCAGACTAGAGTTGGTGTCATGGCTGATCTGAAAGACCTTGGTTGGTTCCCGAAGGAATGGATTGTCACCCACTTCACCGATCTTTCTCCTGATGAGATTGAGGAATTGAAGGAGATTGAGGTTGAAGAGTCTGCTGGTGGCCCGACTGGTGGTGGTCCTGGTGGTTTGGATGTTGAGCCTGATATGGCTGATGAAGGGCTTGAAGGTCTTGAGGGTGAGGGTGAGGAAGCCCCTGAAGATGAGATTGTGCCAGAAGAACCATCTCCCATTCCTGGGCTTGAGGGTTACGACTATGCGGCGGAGAAACGGTTGCTTCTTGAGTTGAGGAAACAAGGTAAGACTACTGAAGCCATGGCCATTGTGAAACGATGGGCACAGCGTATGGGTCGCCCTGATTCTACTGACGATCGTGAATTTGCTAGTGGTTTCGAGTTCTTGTTGGAGCACAATGAACTTGATGGTTTATCCTCTTCTAATTCTGCTAATCCAGCTGAATCTAATGGCGATGGCAAAAGTAAAATTCATAATCCCAACAAAGATACGGGTTTGCTGGTAGAGTGGTCTGTTGATGAAGATGAGAGAGACCAAGCCATCACCGAAGTCTTCAATGTTATTACTGCTGGCGAAACCATAAATGGAGATGGTGATCAAGAAGAAATCACTGAAAGTGATCTTCCTGTCACACCAGTAAGCAATCTGTAGGCACTCATGCAAAATTAGTATAGCTTCTTACACGACGCACTAAATTGCCATCGGAAAGAGCATCGGACGACAGCAATTATCTGTCATCCGGCAGCCGAGCAATGGGAGTTAAAGATGACGACGAAGGCCGCTACACAAGATCCTGCAGTAGTTATGGACAGCCGCAAATTCCTTGGAGCCCTGAATGATTCAGCTCAGGCCAAGGTGTCTGAATTTGAAGGTCATATCCATGAGATGGGTCGAAAAGCTGGCAAAAGCTGGCGACTAACTGCTCTCAAAGCCAAAGACCTCTACTTCGAAGACACTGAGACAAATCAGTACTTCGTAGCCGAGCATAAAACGGATCATGGCAAAGTCAAAATCCAAAATATCCGCCCCATCCAAATCCAAGAGGGCGAGAAACAAAAAGTCTTCGGCGAAACCTGTGGAAAACTGATCGACGCAATCGAAGAAAACGATCAAAGTGGCATGCAATCCGCATTCAACCGAATGCGAAGTCATAAATTCTCCGGTCGATCTGTCCCCTACTCAGGATACGTACGGTGTCGTGACAATGTCACCCGCCAAATCCAAATCTCCAGTAATGACTCACTGTCCGAAGAAGTCCGCAGCCGCCTTATCGCCGCAATCGTCGAAGGTCTTCGGGACCAAGTATTGGTCGAGAATGGTCAAGTTGTATCAGCTTCATTCAGTAACGGCGACCCAGTCAAACTACCAGTAACCAAATGGGCCGCCCGCAAACTAGTCGCAAAGAAAATGCGATCTGCCGCAGAAGGTGCATACTGGTCAGAGGGATTCCAAACCCGAATCAAGCACCTCGCCCAACTAGTGTCCGAAAGCCGAATCGAAGACGCCGTCAAATTCGCGTCGCCATTTCTAGACGACATGGAAGAATTTACCCTACTATCACGGCCCGGAGTCCAAACACTTGTTGAGAACTCTTTGGCGGCCAAAGCAATATTCAACCAGTCACTTTGCGACGATGTCGCGACCCTCTTTCACCGCACCAATCTGCGAGTCAATCGCCGGAAGATTATCGACGAATGGAGAAATATCTCCAGGAAGTCCGAACACGCAGTTTTGGCAGAGAATGTGCAAATCCTTGAAGACGCAAACAATTTCGAGGCTGCCTACAATAAATTCCTTGAACTGATCTTCGAAGCGATTTCCAACAAGGAAGTTGCTGCCGAAGCTCTCGCCACGACGCTGGAAGTCCTGAAAGAGAAAACACCCAGAATCAAGGAATCACACGATCTGTCGTCCAAATTGGACAATTTGATTACTCGTCTGAAGGATCCATCCTTCGATGATGCTGCGATTTATGAGGCGGAAGATCTCATCGCGACAATCCAGGAAGAATTGGCCGCTACTGAGACATTAGGCAGTTTTGACCAGATGCCTGGTGGTGAAGACGATATCGGGCTCGATGAATTAGGTGCTGAGGACTTTGCCTCCTCCAGTGTCGATGGTGGTGGGGCTCCCATCATCAATATTAATTCCCCACTTATTCAAGTTGGTGGGACCAGCTCAGCTGCCGGTGGTGAAGAAGAGCTAGGCGGCTTAGAAGATGAACTTGCTGGTGCGGAAGCAGTGCCAGAAGAGCCAATGCCAGAAGAAGGTATGGGTGGTGGTGAAGAAGAAGACTTGGCTGCACTCCTTGGCGGCGGTGGCGGTGCTCCTGCGGCTGGTGGAATGGGTCTTGAGAGCCGTAAGCGGCGTGGCAAGGCCGTCAGCGAATCTCGTCCGAAGCATTATGAGATGAAGGATGACGAAGACGATGATGATGCGGAAGGTCCTGGCGAACTCGATGAGAGCCATGACCCGTACGCCATCCGAGAGAGTGAATTCAAAACAGCGAAGGACGTCAATATTTCGTCCTATGGTGCTCCGGTTATTACGGACCACAAACAACTTCGCCAAGTCGTTGGTATTATGAACCAACTAGCTGCCGAGCATCGTTTGACAGGTCGAGCTCTGGTCGAGAATTTGGAATCGATGGCGGAGGCCAGCATTTCTGCTATTGGTCTTCGAGTTCCGAAGGGTCGATTGCCTAAGGCTATGGAGCAGGCGATTGAATTGTTCAACGAGATGGTTGGAGCCGACGCTGTTGCGGATGTTGTTGGTGGAGCCGCTGATGATCTGGATACTGACGACGACACGGACGACTTGGGTCTCGGAGATGACGATGACCTGGGTGAAGACCAATTCAAGGGTCCTCGAATTCGTGGCCGTGGTTTCAAGAAGACTGCTTACGAGCCTCGTGAACTCAAGAATGAATCCATCGAATGGGGTGAAGCCCAGGATGATGCCATGCTTGGGTCTCTTGGCGGCGTGAATTTCATCTTCGATCATGGTGGGGCTGATGAGAGTCTTACCCCGATTATCATGAGTGAGGATGGGTCGGTGGAATTGCCGATTCCAGCGAAACTCTATGATGCCGCTTTCGCTTCTGCGAATATGATTGAAGAGGGTGACACGAGACCATTCCTATCGTGGCTGTCTGGTTCATTGGAACAATTGCGGCCGATCACCAATGAAGAAGATCAGGCTTTGGAAGAAGCCATGGCCAAGATTACTACTACTCCTGATGGTGGTCTAGCTGTTGAAGTTAGCGATGACGCCGAGGTTGGTGAACTCGGAATGGATGGTGAAGAAGAATACGACACGGCTGGTATGGAACCAGTTGATGCTGTCGATCCTGGTGGTGAAGAAATGGATCCGATGGCTGGTGGTGAAGAAATGGATCCGATGGCTGGTGGCGAAGAAATGGGTGCGGAAACCATGCCGGACTATGAGGAGCAGGACACCTTCCCCCCTGGTGAGCCGCAGGATGAGGTAACAGATACCCCTGGTGGTGAGATGGCTCAGCAACCCACGGCCCCTGAAGAAGAAGAGCCTCGATTTGAAGACAAGGATATCACCGAGCCATCGTCCTCGAAGTACACCAAGCATGTCAAAGACAACAAGCGGGATATGCCGGATCACAAGCCTACTAAGGCATCCGATGACAAGCTCGACTCGCTTGGTCCAGACCTGAAGGTTGATGATGGGTCCGGCACCAAGCCGCCTACTGCGAAGTCGATGAGCCAGAAATAATAAATGATCGACACACGACAAATTGCGACGCTGATTACTGAAGATCCAGACATCTTCAATGAAGATCTGAGTAGATTGGTGATCCCACTTTTGCCTAGCAATATTGGGAATCTTTATGGTCAAAATCCAAAGGTAACTTATAAGATAGATGAGATTATCTCTTTGGCTGAAAAGACCAACAATCTGGACCCAGAAGCAATTGCCAGAGAGATCATTGAGACTTTACGTAATTCAGCTGGCGATTATCCACCAGGTCATAAGCACCATCTCGGGGTGCAGATTTGAAATGGTGTCAGGAATAGTGGAGTAAATTATGTTGCCTAGTAGAACTGGCCGAAGAGCGTTGATGGAAGATGCCATCAGTGACCCTTCGTACTTCAATCGTGGAATTATTGCTGAGACCGGTCGGATTCCAGTTGGATTCCGATTACTCCAGGATACATTCCCATTTGAGGTGATTGAGACCAAATCAACAGTGACCGAAGATCGGAATGGTAATGAAATTCCGATTATGCGTGTGACTGGTCTGTTCCAAATGGGTGATAAGGAGAATGCGAATGGGCGGTTCTACCCGACCCAGGACGTGCTTTCTCCTGCTGTTCAGCAAATCCAAGAAGACGTCGGTGGCCGGGCGGTGATGGGTGAGTTTGACCATCCGGCCGACGCCAAGATTCACCTGGACCGAGTGAGTCATCTTATTTCCAAGGTATGGATGGATGGCCGTAAGGTATACGGTGAAGCTGAAGTCTTGCACAATTTACCCTGTGGTGCTTGTTTACGTGGCCTGTTCGAACACAAAGTTAGAGTAGGGATTTCATCTCGCGGTGTTGGCGATATGGAAGTTGCAGAACAGGGTGGTCACGAAGTGTACCGCGTAATGCCTGGCTATTCATTCGTTACCTGGGACGCAGTTGCTGAACCATCAGTCAACGGTGCCATTCTGAATATCCAAGAGGGCCTCTCTCGGCGGGTTCGACCACTTACCAAACAGAAAAGTAAATTCTCTCCAGAAGTTTTCGAGCGGATGCTGGTTAAGGAAATCAATACGTTCTTTGATCTGTAGGGATTGAGAATCCGCTAGTTCACGCAAAAATAACTACAACACGACCAGTTTCGTGAGGAGTTGTCAAATGGATAAAATTAAAGCACTGCTCGGAAAAGCCGGTGTAAATGGTGAACTAGCGAGTCGAATTGTCGGCTCACTGGAGAGCTACAAGACCACTCTTCGCGAACAATTCGAGCAGGAATATGCGGGTAAGGTCGAACAGGCCAAAAGGGTCTGTATCGAAGAAACCGAAACCCACAAAAGAGAACTTGCCCGCCGTCTCCAAATCTTCTGCGAGACAAAGGGAGCTGCAATCGAGGCACAACTTGCCAAATCGTCGGCCCTTAACGAATCCGAAGCTTTATCCAAGCTGACCGCCGTTCGAGCATTGCTCGAAGGCATCACGCTTAATGGAGAGCCCAACGGAGCAGTTACAGCCGGGTTGGAGAAATCCAAAAAGCAGGTCAAAGTTGCCGTCGAACAAAGAGACAGGGCTGTCGAGACTGCAAATCGGCAAACTGCCATCGCAGAAAAAGCCCTGAAAAAGAACCGAGTCCTTGCCACCGAAAACGCTCAACTCAAAAAACGGCGTAGCGGCAAACCGGTTACCGAAGGGAAGCAAAAGAAATCTCGGCGAATTGATGGCACCCGAAAAGGTGCTCGCCAACCTGTCTCAACACGGCCGACTCTCGTTGAAAGTCAAGATCGGCGTCCCCCAAAGCAAAAGAAGAATCCCCACGTTTCCGGAACCGGCAACGGTCAAGGCAACGGCTACGGGATCTCAGACATTGCCAGCCAAGTGGACGAAGACCTAGTCTAAGACCTGCCCAAAACTAAAAATCCAACCAGGAGTAATTCATAATGTTACCTACCAGAGCAACCAAACGCCAACGCTTCAGTGGCGGCGGTCGTCGACAACTTGTTGAAGGTGCTGGCCAAGGTCGCCGCCCACTCACAGAAGACGCCACCGATCTGCACCAAGCATCCGTTATTCACGAAGCCAAGAAAAACCAGCTCGTGAGTAAATGGTCACCAGTCCTACGAAAATGCCGTGAAGTATCACAGCAAAAATTCGGACTCATGGCCGCCATCCTCGAAAACCAGTACAATTGCTGGAACCCCGAGAACCGATCGGTCATCCTCGAAGACCAAACCACCACAGCCAACATCGCCGACTTCACACGATTCGCACTACCGCTAATCCGCAAGTCATACCCAAAGCTGATCGCAGACAACCTCGTCGGCGTCCAGCCAATGAGCCAACCAGCATCACTCATTTTCTACATCCGATACCGCTACGCCCTCACCAAGGGCCAAACGGTCGCCGGAACACAAATCATGCGTCAGAACACCGCACAGGTGTTCGCCCGCCAAAACGGATGGGCACTCGACCCGTACTACTCCTCACAAGAAGTACGCGGCGAAGACGCCACAATCACCGGCAACACAGTAGTTTCCGCGACACTAGCACACCGCCCAGTCCTGGCCGGAACAGTCGTCGTCGAAGCATTCGAAACCGAAGCCGAAGCCGATCCAAACTGTGAAGAATCAGTACCATGCCTCCGAGTCAGCTTCGACTCCGATGGCTCACCCGACGTCGTTCTCGTCGGCGACTGCACAAACTTCACCGACAACCTAGCCGTCGACACCGCAACAACCGGTGCCACCGAATTCAACCACACGAGTGGCGCCGTCCAAATCACACTGTCCGCAGGCGTCTTCCCAGCCGGAGCCGTCGCCAGAGTCAACTACGAATACGACCTGGAAGCCAACCCATTCCAGCCAGAAGTCACACTGAGCATCGACAGCGACTCAGTCGCCGCGATCACTCGGAAACTAAAGACTTCCTGGAGCCTCGAAGCCGCCCAAGACCTCAAGTCAGTTCACAACATCGACGCCGAATCCACCCTCACCGACCTAATGGCCGACGAGATGGTTGCGGAAATCGATCGTGAAATCATCAACGACCTGATCATTGCAGCCGCCATCCGAGCAGACCACAACTTCGCAACGGCTGCCGGAGCATCCGTCAACTTCACCGACCGCAACATCGCCCTGATGTACAAAGTCCTCGAAGTTGCCAACATCATCCACCGCACCACACTCCGTGGCCCCGCGAACTGGATGGTCATGAGTGCCGACATCTGCTCCAAATTCGAGCAGTTGAACGACTTCCGAGCCAGCGACGCATTCACCACCGAAGGCGTCGACATCGGAATCATGAACATCGGCACAATCCAAGGCAAGATGAAGATCTACAAAGATCCACTCTTCCCCAATTGCAAAATCCTAATGGGCTTCAAAGGCAACTCAGTACTCGACGCCGGTTACTTCTACGCCCCATATATCCCACTGCTCAGCACCCCAACAGTGCTGGACCCGAACAGCTTCACCCCCAATAAGGGCGTGATGACGCGTTATGGCAAGAAGCTGATCGAAGATGGCGGGCTTTACTACGGCGTGGTAACTGTTAGCAATCTCTAAAAGATTCGAAAAAAGATTCGAAAACCCCGTTCTCGGACGGGGTTTTTTTATGCGCGTTCACTTCTTCATTCCAAATAAGTAAGGCAATATGTATTGGGAATGAAGGGGTTTCAGTTGTTTCACGTCTAATAAAGGTTGCCAATGTCTAAAATATGTTCGATCTGTGAGTTTGAAAAAGGATTATCAGAATTTCCGAAAACCGGGACGGCTTGCAAGAAATGCAAAGCACAGAAATTACGTGAATTTAGACAAACAGATCCTGAAGCTGTTGCAAAAAGAAAGAAGTATAGAGAAAAAAACAGAGATACAATAAATGAACAAAAACGAGCAAGCTACCGTCGCAATTCAACTCAGGTAAAGACTGCGAATAATCAGTATTATCATAATAATACTGATAAATGCCGGGCGAGGCAGCGAGAATATCAAGAAAGAATCGAGACTGAGTCTATGGATTCATGGCTCGCCAAATGCTTTAAACATTGTAAGAAATCAGATAAGGATTGTGGACGTGAATTTTCAATCACATTGGATTATGTGATAAAACTATGTGAGCGACAAGAGAGCCGCTGTGCTTTGACGAATATTCCTATGACACATCAGAGGAATGATCCATTTGCCGCTTCTATTGACCGTAGAGATTCTAAACTAGGCCATATCCCTGGTAATGTTCATATAGTTTGCAGGGCTGCTAATTTGGCCAAACGAGAATTGTCAGATGCAGCAATAATAGAATGGTTTAGAGCCGTGGCTCAACATTTGCCAATAGTTGAATTTGATGGCTTAAATCATGAGGCGACTGCAGATTATCCAGAAATCAAAAAAGATGCAGTTAGAAATTGTTTGTTGAAAAATTTTGAGTGGGCTCCTCCACAATATGAACATAATGAATTGTTGCAAGATTGGGACAATGTATTAACTGAGTCCACAGAGAATTATATCTGCAATGATTTTTGCAGATCACAGAAACCATCTAATAAGCAATATTCTGGGAAGAGACTGATTTGGCATTTTCAACCACATTTGTGGGCTGTCAGAACACAGAAAAAGCCTCTTATGGAAGAGGCTTGGAACAATAGTAAAATTCGGGATAGGACTGCTACTAACTTAGTGGATGGTAGAACCAGGATTTCGCAAGATAGAGTTATTCGTGAATTCATTTTCGCTGGTGCTGGCGTTCCGTCTATTATGCACCCCGGATTTGCTAAAGCAGTTTTGGATGAATATGGGGTTAAGCCTGGCACAACAGTATTTGACCCATTTGCTGGATGGGGGTCTAGGATGTTAGCGACTGTTGCGTTGCAAGCTCAGTATATTGCTGTTGATAAATCTCCTCCAACTGTAGATGGCTTGCAAAAAATGCTGGGTTATTTAGAGAGAGATGCAAATGTTATGTGTGGGGACGTTTTTGATTGTGGAATTCCGGATGTAGATGTTTTGTTTACATCGCCCCCTTTTGGGACTGAAGAATATATTGATTCAGATGCGGTTATCGATTTAAACAAATTGGTAGAATTGACAAAGCATATTAAATTAAGGATACTTCATCTTAATGGAGCTATGCTTGAGCTTCTTGAATGCGATCATAAGGCTGTTCCAATATTAACTAAGTCTAAGATTAGCAGTAAGAATACTCATGAATATTTGGTAATTTTGGATTGATAAAGTGCGGGCGGTTCGGCGGTGGAAATTGATTGGGATGAGGATGAATCCTCCTATAAATCATTTCGTTAAAAACCTCTAGGTGAGGCTCGGAGAATAAGCCCGGTTCCAGCCGGGCTTTTTTCGTATCTTGATTTGCGAGAGAGTATTTTTTTGGGGGGGGGTCAAATATAGTTTATGAAGCTTAGTGCTATTATTGAGGTTGATTCGCGGCGGGACTTCCTTAAGAAGTCTGGTGCGGGCATTGCTAATACTGCTGTTCCTGGGGCTTCTGTTCCTGGGGCGTTGGCTCCTGCTGTTTCTGCGATTGTTCCTAGTTTTGATTATTTGTGGAATCCGTTGTGGGGATATTGGACTAGCCGTGAGAAAGGTTATGATTTTTCTGGTGATGTTGTTACGAAAAATGGTAAGGAGTTGACATATGATCATGGCGAGTTGCATGGGCAGCCAATATTGACGCAACAGGTTAAGGGCAGTCTTAAAAATATGATTTTTTGTAAAGATGATGGTTATGCGATTCTTCAATTGGGGGAGGTATTTAATTCTGATTATGATAAGGTATTGACTCCTTGGCTTCATGGATTATTAAATGTTGTTCTTAAAAGAAATAAGCCGGGACCGCTTGCAAGAAACATAGTAAGTGCTTCTAAAAATTGGGGTGGCAGACCTCATGACACAATAAGCGTATTTTCCACTGCGTTGTTTAATATTCCGCAGATATCTAAATTTTTTGGATTGAGTAGTTCTGATGTTGATGGGATAGATAATTTGGCTTATGAAATTGCTGGATTGAAGGATTCTAGGATTGAGGATGAGGAATATGAAGAAGAGGAGTATGAAAAGGAGGAGTATGAAAAGGAGGAGTATGAAAAGGAGGAACGTGAATCAGAAAGTAGTGCGGATATTGGAGTTCCGGGGGATTATGCTGTGGCGAATCCTATGCATCAATGGTTTGAGTCGCAATTGGCGAGGGTTTTGGTATCTGAAGATGAGTATGTCGGTCTTGAGGATAATAAAGACCATATTCGACAGCGTGCTAAATAAAAATAACATATGGATTATATTGAACTACAGAAGGAAGTATTCCAAGAGCTACAACATCCTGACGAAGGTTGGGAAATAAATTTCCCATTGGGGGTAGTTTTTAGAGGTTATGCTGAAAAATGGGTCAGTCAACACATGCCTGTCACATTTACCAGTCTAAACCCTTTACAAGCCCAAGAATATTCTGATCGAATCATTTGCATTGAGCCAAACGTTACCAACACTATAGATCTTAGACCATTGATTTCTGACGATGAAGTAGATCAACAATACGGTGGCGATTACGGCATCTATATCGAAGACCTAGCAATGAAATTGGCGAATGAATCAAAATTTGACAGTGCTCTCATTGAGACAGAAGGCAACATGGCTGGCCCAGAATTAATTTTATTCGAACCCGAAAAGGCTAAGGTTATTGGGCATCTTGAAATTGATTGGGACGAAATGGTTCTTTCTATATTCAAACATAGGATATGAGACTCCAGCAAATTACTGAGGCGTTGAACCGTAGAAATTTTATACGGACAGTAAGTGTGCTATTTCCAGTATGTCTCATGGAGATTTTGCTTCGGGAATCTTGACAGCCCATCAGACTACAGAGTAGCTGCTCCTATGCATCAGTGGTTTGAATCAAAGTTGGAAGACATCTTGGAGGATATCCTAAATGAGACTCTTGGGGTGGAGAAGTTTTATCATTGTTCTGAGTCTGATAATTTGTCTTCGATACTTTCTAATGGTTTAGAATTGGGGCATGGGACGTTTGGTATAGATCGAACCCTTGCTGTTTTTTTATAATCATCCTGGGGCTTCTGTTCCTGGGGCGTTGGCTCCTGCTGTTTCTGCGATTGTTCCTAGTTTTGATTATTTGTGGAAT
>Ga0181367_1000087_pt1 | contig 13730 bp, 14 predicted proteins | sample LowviralmetaG_FD_130089 | JGI IMG/M metagenome (GOLD analysis project Ga0181367, IMG submission 130089) | Marine viral communities from the Subarctic Pacific Ocean - ​Lowphox_02 viral metaG | ecosystem: Environmental > Aquatic > Marine > Oceanic | place: Subarctic Pacific Ocean | collected... | reverse complement strand
TCATTCCATAAGGGATTTTATAGTTGAGAAAATGGCTATCGCAAACACGAAAACTTCGGCATGACATTTATGAAATTGCGATGTGGGTTGGTTTGATTGGATTTTTCATAGTGAAAGCACTGGAGAACGCTTAATGCCGTACTTAGGACACTCACCAACTCAATGGGAAAAATAGAGGCAAATTGCTTTTCCGCGAGATTATGAATTTATTTTTAGCTTCAATTTTTTGACTATGGCTTTTGATACACAAGGAATTATTTATTTAATTAATATTTATTAATAGAACAATGGAGAATCTAAATGGCTTTTAGAGTAGTAAAACAGTTAATGCCGGCACCCACATCGAGTGTGGATAGACACGGTAATTCATTTGATGACCCTTGGTGGGCATCCAGAGATATTTATGTTGCCAAGTTAAGTGGTAGTAGTGACCAGTTATGGGAATTTAGTTCTGAAGGTGATGCTACTACAAAGATGAACGAACTAGCAGGTGCAGATTCTACAGGTAGAGAATACAAAGTTATCGAAGTTTAAAAAAAATCACATTTTACAGAAATGAAGTTATATTTATATAATACTATAATAGGAGAAATAAGTTATGGCTGAAGAAACAAATGCAGTTAAGTTTACTGATGAGGAACTTCAATCTTTACAAGGGTTACAAGAGAAGTATACAGAAAAACAAGGATTGTTAGGTCAACTGGCAGTTCAGAGACTTTTGTTAGACCAACAGAGTGAAGCTCTCACAGCCCGTACAACTGAAGTTGAACAAGAATATCAGGCTGTACAACAGGAAGAGCGTGATTTGGTTACAACTCTTAATGAAAAGTACGGTCCAGGTCAACTCGATCCGACTTCCGGCGTATTTACACCCACAGGCGAATAATTAATTTAAAAAAACACTCTAAATAGTGTATTTTTGACTATTTACATAATACTTATAGTAGAATATATAAGTATATAAAGGCATAATATACTATTTAATTAATTTTTAGGAGAGATATAATGGCGGAAAGAATCGTAAGTCCAGGTGTATTTACTCGTGAACGAGACCTATCTTTTTTACCCCAAGCAATCGGTGAAATAGGTGCAGCAATTATCGGTCCAACGAAAAAAGGACCAGCATTCACACCTACACAGGTAACATCATTTCAAGAATTTGAAGAGATGTTTGGTGGTACAGATAGTAGGTTTTATACACCTTACACCGCGGAACAATATTTAAGAAGTGCAGGAGTTGTAACAATAGTTAGAGTTTTAGGTCTAGCTGGATATCAAGCTGATACAATTCAACTTGTGGCCTTCGGCGGAACATCAGCAACACTACCAGCAACTAAATCAATAGCAGTATTAGCACCTTCACGAGGAGGTACAAACGGTACAGGTGATTTATCACAGTCTTCAGTTACAGGTAGTTGGAGTTCACTTACCTTAAATGTTCAAGGTAGTAATGTTTCCCGTGAATCATACGGATTATCATTTGACACAAGTAGTCTTAATTTTGTAGACAAAGTGATTAGTCCAGATGCACAATCTGAAAAATCAGGCGTATCTGGTTCATCTGTTTACGTTTATAAAGTATATAGAGAAACAGCACATGCAGTATTTGGTGGAGCTGTAACTGTTACACCATCCGCATCAGCAGTTTTAACATCTAACGGATTAGATTTCACAGGTGGGGCAACAGCAGTTGATAGTAAAGGTGATGCAACAAGTAATACATGGACAGGAAATAAAGAGTTTCAGGCTGCAAGAACACCTTATGTACAATCACAGTTAGTTAATGGTGATAGGTATAATTTGTTTAGAGTTTATACTCGTTCTCACGGTTCAGAAATGAATTCGAGCTATAAAGTAAATGTTTTGAATGTTAAACCGGATACTGATGTAGCTGGTTCTGATTTTGGTACATTTTCATTACAAGTAAGAGTACATAGTCCAAACGGTACAAATGATGATGATATAGTTGAACAATTTGATACATTAACATTCGATCCAGCATCAAGAAACTATTTTGCAAAGAGAGTAGGAGATAGATGGGTTGAATCTGATTCAAACGGTAAATTAACTTATTATGGTGATTATCCAAATTTAAGTAAACATATTAGAGTTGGTGATTTTGTGAATATGGAAGAAGATGGTGTTTTTAAAATACCTAAAAATGTTGTTCCTATGGGATACGCAGCAATTCAAAATACAGTACCAGGTGGAACTAATATACCATCAGCTTCATTTAAAAGACAACAAGTAGATAATAATGGAACATTTGATGAAAATCAATTTTACGGATTTGATTTTAGACATCCAGCGGGTAGTTCTACAGCTGATAATCATCAGTATTTGGCACCAGTTCCATATGCAACTGATTATGGTAACAATGTAACAATGTCACTTGAAAATATGTTAGGTCACGCAGACGCAAGTAAATTGGCTACTACTTATTCGAGTGGAACTGAATTAGTAACATTAGCACTTTCGGCAATCCAACAAAGGAAATTTTCAATGCCTTTACAATGGGGATTTGACGGAGTGAACCCAGCAGTACCTGTACATACTGGAGCTAATATAGCTTCTGATGGTACAAATACTCAGGGTTTTGATTGTTCTACGTCGTCTACTAATGGTACAACTTCATATAAACGAGCGATTGATTGTGTTAGTAATCCTGATGAATTTGATATTAATTTGTTAGCATTACCAGGTGTTATCCACGGATTACATTCAGCGGTAACAAACCATGCAATATCAAAGATAGAATCTCGAGCAGATGCATTATATATAATGGATGCAACAGCTATTGGTGATACTATTGATACTGTAAAATCAACAGTAAAAGCTCTTGATACTAACTACGCAGCTATTTACTATCCTTGGGTTAAAATTGTAGATAGAAATACAGATAGACCAGTTTGGGTACCACCTTCAGTTGTGTTACCAGGTGTTATTTCATATACAGATCAAGTAGCTCATGAATGGTTTGCACCAGCAGGTTTAAATCGTGGTGGATTAACAACTGTATTAGAAGCGAAAACAAGATTAACTCATGCTGAAAGAGATGATTTGTATGAAAACAGAATCAATCCAATTGCATCATTCCCTGGACAGGGTGTTGTTGTATTTGGACAGAAAACACTACAATCAAAACCTTCAGCATTGGATAGAATCAATGTTCGTAGATTGTTAATTGCATTGAGAAAATTCATCGCAAGTACTTCAAGATACTTAGTATTCGAACAAAATTCATCTGCAACGAGAAATCGTTTTATGAATGTTGTGAATCCATATCTTGAGCAGGTACAACAGAATAGTGGTTTAAGTGCGTTTAGAGTTGTCATGGATGATTCTAATAACACACCAGATGTTGTAGATAGAAATCAGTTGGTTGGACAGATATTTATTCAACCGACAAGAACAGCAGAATTTATTGTTCTTGATTTCGTCGTACAACCTACAGGAGCCACATTTCCTGAGTAAGTTTACTTTATAAGAGACAATCTGATGTATAACGTAAGAAAGCCCCTCTATATGAGGGGTTTTCTTTTTGTGCAAATTACTAAAAATTCGTTTAATTGATATTTATTTATGAATAGGAATTAAAGATTTTTATACGGAGAATAAAGAATGGCTACATTAGATCCTTCAGAAATTATGTTTACACCGTTTGAACCGAAGACTAAGAATCGGTTCATCATGTATATTGAAGGTGTTCCAGCGTATTTGATTAAAACAGCGAATAGACCTAGTATTCAGTTTGAAGAAATTATTTTAGACCACATTAATGTAAAGCGTTATATTAAAGGTAAGGGTGCATGGCAGCCGATTGATGTTACACTTTATGATCCGGTAGTTCCATCAGCTGCACAGTCAGTTATGGAATGGATAAGACTTTCACATGAATCAGTAACAGGTAGAGATGGTTATTCAGATTTTTACAAAAAAGACGTTACTTTTAATATGTTGGGTCCTGTAGGTGATGTTGTTGAAGAATGGGTACTAAAAGGTACTTATATTGAACAAGCTAATTTCGGTGATTTAGATTATGCTTCAAGCGATCCAGCAGAGATTACTCTTACGCTGAAGTATGATTACGCGATCCTCCAGTTTTGATTAAAGTATTACTTTAAGTGGTTGCTGATATATTAAAAAGTTTTGTAAAAGATGAAAATCCAGTAGAAAAAGTAGTGGATTATCATATTTATAGTAAAGTAAGTGGAGTTGTTTTGTGTAAAATTCATCATATAGAACAACACCCAAGTTTAAATTTTTAATGGAGAATAAAAATGAGTGAATGGCTAGCACAAAATTGGGAATGGCTGCTTTTGGGATTTTATACCATAGAAAAAGTTGTACGTCTTAGTCCATCTAAGAAGGACGACGTTATTTTTGACATGGTACTGAAACCTGTTTGGGATGCAGTAATCAAGAAGAAATAAAAATTTGATTTCAATTAAATAGGTTATATGTATTATTAGGTTATTAAGATTTAATCACAAAGGAGTCAGTTATGGCTGATGCTTATAAATTCCCTACAGAGATGGTAGAGTTACCGTCTAAGGGATATTTCTACTTTGATGGTCATCCGCTATCAAGCGGTAAAGTAGAAGTAAAGTATATGACCGCTAAAGAAGAAGATATTCTTACTTCTCAGAATTTAATACAACAAGGTCTTGTTATTGAAAAATTACTGCAATCTTTAATTGTAGATAAATCAATTGATGTTGATGATATGTTGATTGGTGATAAGAACGCAATAATGGTTGCAGCAAGAATACTTGGTTATGGTAAAGACTATGAATTTACCTATGACGGTGAAGAACAATTAGTAGATTTGTCAACACTTGAACCTATAGAGTTAGATTTTTCACAGTTTATTAAAGGTCAAAATGAATTTACTTTTGATTTACCAACTTCGAAACGATCTATTGTATTTAAATTATTAACAGGTGGAGATGAAAGAAATATAGCAGATGAAATAAAAGCAAGAGAGAAAGTATCTAAAGGGCAAGGTTCAGAACTTACTACTCGATTAAAACATATGATACTTTCAGTTGATAGTAAATCTGAAAAATCATATATAAATAATTTTGTGGATAATGAGTTTCTATCGAGAGATTCCTTGGCGTTTAGACGATATTTATCATCAATTACACCAGATGTTGACATGAGTACAACGGTTGTGGATACAGCTGGAAAGGAGAATAAGGTGACAATCCCAGTCACCATACGATTTTTTTGGCCTTCTGCCGGAGTATAAACCGGAAATCCACGAACAAATATTTCAATTAATATTGCACTCTAAAGGTGGATTTACTTTTAGTGATGCATATAACTTACCTATATATCTTCGTACTTTTTATCTCAAACGACTACAGACTTTTTATAAGAAAGAAGCTGATATGTTACAGAAAGAGATGAATAAGCATAAAACTTCATTTCGAAAATAATTTTCTATATATTTGATATTTATTATTGAGTTATAACATTTAATTTAATTGGAGATTTTAATGTCTAAATATAAAAAAGTAGGTGAACGAATTGTAGAAGATTTTGTAACTTCACTTTTTAAAGCTATAGGTACTGGTTTAAGACCAAAAGTTTTGAAAATTTTATCTAAAAAAGATCCCAAAATAGCTCAACTTGTACAAGATTTAGAAAAATCTCGTGCTGAATTAGATAAGCATGTTAAATCTAAAACTCAAAAAAGTTCATTATCTAAAGCGGATAAAAAAGCACTTAATAGAGGCGAGTGGCCTTTTAAATAAATAAACAGAGAAAAATATGGCACAAGCTAGGTCAAAGCTGACCGGTAGATTCATGAAAGAAGCTCAAGCCGAACGTTCTGGACGAGCAGGAGATGTAGGTAAAGCAGCTGAAGATTCTTTAAAAGCTCAAGGTAGTTTACTCGGAGCTCTTACAGGTAAATTTAAAGTACTAAATAAAGCTGCAGCTGATTATAAAGATGCCCAACTTGGAATTCGTGATTTATCCGAAGAACAAGTTGAAGCATTGGAAGACCAGGCAAAAAGGAGTGATGAATTAGGAGACGCTATTGAAGATATAGCACCCGGAATGACTTCTTTTGCAAAAGGAGCTGAAGCTACTGCTCGAAGTTTTTACACTATGTTAGGACCAATTGGGATAATAATTGGTATAGTTGTAGTATTGGCTAAAATGTGGTTTGATATTGCAAAAAATATAGCTGAAACGAGAAAAGATTTAGGTGTTTCAGCGGTAGAGGCTGTTAAATTAAATGTTGCATTTAAAGGACTGGCTCTTGCGGGTAAATTTATAGGATTAGAAGCAGAAGATTTTAAAGAATCATTTAAAGCAGCGAGAGACAATTTAGGAGCAACTACAGATGAAGCTTTAGCATTAAGTTTTAATTTAGCTAAAATTGCAGCTGCAAGTGGTCAAACTGCAGACCAATTAACATCAGTACTCTCAGTTATGGAATCAGTATCAAGTGCTAGTAGAGATGCCTTATTAGCTCAGATAGAAACAAATAGACAACTTATAGAACAAGCGGGAGTTGCACCAGCTGATGTATTTAGAGATATCGCTGAGAACGCTGAATTCTTTGCACAATTTGCAAAAGATGGTAGTAATAATTTAGTACAAGCAGGAATTGCAGCTAGAAAATTAGGATTGAATATGAACGCGGTAGCGGGTATAACAGAATCATTACTTGACTTTGAAACTTCTATTGAAAAACAAATGGAAGCATCTATGTTATTGGGTAGACAAATTAATCTTGATAGAGCTAGACAATTAGCATTAGCTGGTGATCAAAAAGGTATGATGGAAGAAATATTAAGACAAGTTGGTGGTGAAGCTGAATTTAATAAAATGAATGTTATACAGAGAAAGGCTTTAGCAGAAAGTGTCGGTGTGAATGTAGAACAACTTTCAAGACTTGTTAGAAATAATACAGCAGGAGCACCTGCAGCTGCAGCGGGATCTGGAGCATCTTTTCAAGAACAACAACTTAAACATTTGAAAAATATTGATGGTAGTACTGGAAAATCAGCAGGATTTTTAGGTCTTTGGAAAGGTGACCAATAACATGCCATTAGTAACAGAACAATCAATATTAGCTGGTATATTAGAAATGAAAACTATACCACCCAAAGATGATGGATTGCCGCGGATTCCTAATTCAAAGACTCCTTATGTAACATTTACAGTAGATTCTGAAAAAACCCCTTCACCAATAGAAACATTACATACTAAAGAATCTTCATTGACTGGAAGATTTCCACTTGCAGAATATTATGCATTAGGAAAAGGTAAAGGAAGATTAAGTTATCAAAATAATCCAATTTTTGAACAACCATATGTTATAAAAGATATAGGTGATCGTTGGGGACTTGATGAATTACAAACAAGTAAATTTGTACATCCAATTGTAGCGAAAGTAATCAATTTTGCGGGTGGAGTGTTAAATGATGTGGGTGGCGCAGTTTTAGGTAGAGAACCGAATGAATATATTGGAAGTGCTATTGGTAGTTATGAAAGAACAGGTAAATTTTTACTTACAAGTAAAGGTATTGGATTTTTAACAAAACAAGCTGTACTTACACGAAGGAACGCTCATAAAACTAGGACTGATGTACGATACGATTTAACAGCAGATTTAAAAAAGAAATTTGAAGACCCAAGATTATATAATCCATTATCTTTAGGTAGTTTACCTGGTGTTACAAAAGTTAGTATTTATGCATACAATCCCGCATTACCTATAGCATTATACTTAGATAGTATCGCATCGTTTGTCTCAAAAACAGTTTTGGCATTAGCTACAACTGTAAAAGAAACCGCAGTAAGAGTTCTTTCTGGAGTAGCAACTGGTATTGCTAACGCTATTGCAGGTAAAGTTACAGAAACCTTTCCAAATTTAGAAGAGAAAGCGAAAGAAGTTAAAACTAAGGCTGAGGCTTTTCAGACAGTTTTAGGTATTCAAGACGGAGCGTTAAGTAAACTTACTGGTATAAAAATAGATAACAAAGCATTTGCAGATGTTGGTAAAGATAGAGTTAATTTAATTCCATATGGAGAAACTGAATATAAAGGGAAAAGTTATAAAGATTTAGATTTTGTTCCTTTCAAATTTTTTGATGTACATAATAAAAAGAGTATTGTATTTAGAGCGTTAGTAAGTGGAATAACAGATACATTTACACCAGAATATGCTTCAGAAAGATACATTGGTAGACCTGATAATGTTTATGTTTATATGGGAACAACTCGTGAGATAAGTTTTACTTTTGATATTTATCCTAAATCTGATGAAGAGTTAATACATCTTTGGGAAAAAATGAATTACTTAGCAGGATTAACTTATCCGTCATGGGCTGCCGCAGCTGGTGGAGGTCAAGGTATGATTGCTCCAATATGTAAATTAACACTTGGTCAAATGTATGCTGATACATCAGGTTATATATCAGGTTTAACATATACAGTAATGGATGAAGGAACTTGGGAAACAACTTTTGCAAAGTTACCTAAATATATTCAGGCAAGCTGTACATTTGTTTACATAGGTGATAGATTACCGAGTTCTACTCAGAAACATTATGAAGTACCTTGGGTTGGAGATGAAAAGTATAGAGGAGATATGTTAAGTATTTTTGGAATTGACCCTGATACGATGGCGGCAGAAGCAGCAAATAAAATATTAGGTGCTCTCGGAATGGGTGATTCTGGACCAGATCCCGCGGCCAGTAGTACAGGTGGAGGAGGCCCAGCGGCCTGATAAATAAATGAAAAGATATTCTACAACACGAGCAAGAATAGATAAATCAGGATTAAGAGTTTATGGAACAACTTATTATCCTGAAATACCTCTTGAAAACCAAGATAAATTTATACGAGCTAAAGATGGTGATAGATTAGATACATTAGCATATAATTATTATGGAGATACTACTCTTTGGTGGGTAATAGCAAAAGCAAATGGTGTTAAAGGTAAACCTACATTGACTATTGGTGAAATACTTAGAATACCCTCAAATATAGTAAACATAATAGAAAAATTTAATAATTTAAATAAATAAAAGTTATGATTGATTTAACTCCAATCGCTCCGAATATTCAAAAACGACTATTTGAAAAAACACAAGTATTGGGCAGAACAGAATTTCCTGGTCAAGTTGTTAAAAATGGTGCATTTGCACATAGTAAATTAGCTGTACGTTCAACATTTGTAAGAATGGCGTCTAGTTTAGAGAATCCAGTTATTTTAGTGGGTGGTGAATTAACATACGGGACAACTGATTATGATGGATTTGGAGTTCCAGGTACAGAAACAATAGCAGGTGGATATTTTGATATATATGGTTCTCGTGTAATAAAAAAACCTAAAGATTATGATTTTTTTGATGATACTACTAATACTGAAAACAAATTCAAAAGACCGATGCCTGGTTTAAAATCAATTGATGTAGCATTTAGAGGTGGTCTTCGAGCTTTGAGAGAAGCAACTGTTTCTTGGACTTGTTGGAGTTTTGAGGATATTGATAGATTAATGCCACATTTTTTAGCCCACGGTAAAACTGTTTTATTAGAGTGGGGATGGGTGTATGATAAAAGTTCATTGTTAAATATACCTACTTTTATTGGACAAAAAGGTATAAAACCAGACGCGTATACTGATTATAAAAATAAAATTTTAGAAGCAAATGGTGATTTTGATATGATGGTTGGTATCATTAAGAATTTTGAATTTACTACGAGAGAAGACGGTGGTTTTGATTGTTCAACTGTACTTACAAGTTTAGGTACTAATATATTAGATAACCCTATACCATCGAAAGACAGTACTACAAGTACTCCTAAATTAGATATATCAAATAAAGACACAGAAAAAGAAGTAGATGAAAAATTAAAAGATGCTAAAGAAGAACCTGATAAAGTAGTAGAAAATGATATAGGAGCAACATTAAAACTTTTTATTGCAAATATTGATAAGTATCTCGGTGATAAAATAACAAAAAAATTCTTTTCAGATAAAAAATGGGGAACAATAGTAGATACATCAGGTATTAATGAATATGTTCAGTATATACCAAATCAATTTATTATAAAATATCAATTTACTAAAAAAGGATTTGGGACTGAAATTGCTAAAATTCACGATGCGTGGGTTCGTTGGGGTTGGTTTGAAGATAACATTTTATCTAAATTTTTAACTGTAGTATCACCAAAAGCTGAAGTACCTATAATAGAATTTAGGTCAGTTGAAGATATACCAACTACCAGTGGTAAACAATCAAAAATTTATGAAAGTACACATATAAAAAACCATCCTGAGTTTGAGACAATAAACATAAATAATTATATTTTACCGGGTCAATTTACACCACTTACAAAACCAGCTGAAGCTACTCGTGTAGTTGGAACCGGTGATTCAACATATTTACATAAATTAGCTAAAATAGTTAATGAAAATTTTAAACCTTTCGCAGAATATGAACAAAAAGTAGAGAAAGTTATAAAAAAAGGGTATGAACAAGCAGGACCTGGTATATCAGATGAAGAACGATATGAAGAGAAGACTATAAATGCAGTGAAAAATTTTGAAGCTGGGTATTTAAGAAATATGTTAATTAATACAAAATTAATAAAAGAAGCATTTGGTGTTAGTGAAGCAGATGAGTTTACAGTAGAACGTATTGATGTAAGAGAAGCATTAAATGCAATGTTCAGTCTTTTAAATCAAGATTTATATTTCTGGAAGTTTAATGTTGCAAATGATTCAGTAGATACTCATAGAGTTAAAATTATTGATGAAAATATTTCAAATATTAATACAGATCCAAAAGTTAAAATGAATAGTACGATTGAACGAAAAAGTTATACCAAGAGTGTTTACGCAGACAATGTATTAAGTAGTTATGGAATTTTTTATTTTCCGGTATGGACAAATGATAGTATTGTTAAAAGACAAAATATAACTGCGACAGTACCTAATGCAATGGCACTTTCTATTATGTATGGTGCTAATGTAGATCAAGTACCAACAACTGGAGGTCCTAAAACTGAAACAACACAAGAAGGTGAAGCGGCTGGTGGAGTAGGTAAAGATGTGAAAAATCAAAGTACAAATAAAGATTTAAGTATTGTGTTAAAGCAGTCAGATTATGAGACATATGGAAGCAATACGGCTACAGAATATGAAACAGAATTGTCACAAAAGGGAGGTGATGATGATTTAATAACTTGGTTAAAAAATAATAAAAAAACAATTACTGAAAAATATAAAGCTAAAGTACACGAAACAAATGAAGAAATAAATGCTGCAAAAGAAGCCAAGGAACTAACAGATATAGAATCTAAGTTAGATAATTCAATACCACCACCATTACCCAAACATTTATCAGATGAAGAATGGGAAAGTATTGGTGAAATGGAAACATATGAAACAGAAGACGGTGATGCAGTTGCGTATGAGTTTGCTTTATCAAGATTATATTCTTCAAAATATGATAAAGAAAATAGAATGAAACAATTATTTATTGATAGTATTGAATATAATACTACAAACTTTGGTCACAAAACAACAACAACAGTTACAGAAACTTCAAAACCACTTTTAATACCATTAGAACTTGAAATAGATATTGATGGTACTGGAGGAATATTTCCAGGTAACTCTTTTCATTCTACATACTTACCAACAAGATATCAAGAAGATACAGTATTTCAAGCATTTGATGTTAATCATACAGTAGATAGTAGTGGTTGGACTACAACTATTAAAGGTAAGATGAGAACAACAATGGAAAGATTAGTACATACAGAAGTTGAAAAAATATTACCTATAGATAAAAGTCAACAATTTGTAAAGTATAAAAGTTTAAGTGATAGAAAAGCTAAATTGACCGCACAAAGACAGGCTAGAGCAGTAGCGAAGGCATCTATAGTGAAAAAATAATAATGGCTAATAAAAAACAAATACGAAATATAAAAGTAAACATTGAAAGAACAATTCAAGGTTTAAGAACAAAACCTAGAGAATTTATATATGATGATACGAACAGTTATGTAAAACCTGATACATTATATTCAGTATATTACACTTTAAGTAAAACAGAACAATTTTTAACTGGTATATTAGAAAGTTCAACTTCTCGTATGATTAGACCCACAGGACAACGTTCACTATATGGACAATATACTGCGATTAAATCAACACAACGACAAAAATACCCTAAAACAACACCAATGGTACCGTCAGAAAGTGATTATAGAATTGGTGAAATAACAAGATATTTTACTCAAAGAGCTAATAATCCCAATTCAGAGATTTTTGAAATATCAAAAGAAGATTCTGAAAATGAAAATAGTTTATACAAATATACAATATTTCAATGGAGAATATCAGGTACAAGAGAAGAAGTTATACGAGAGAATCAAGGAACAATAAGAAGCCTGCAACGTGAATATCCAAATATAACAAAAGTATTATTCCCATTACAATTATGGATACCACCTAAAAATTCACCGGATGATTTAGAAAAAAAACTATCGTTACTGGCAAATGGTTAATATATATATGTATATATAAAGGTTATAAAATGGTTATATGGTTCACAGGTCAACCTGGTTCAGGGAAGACTACATTAGCAAATAGCTTCATAGAAGATAAATTAATTGGATTTATGAAAATCCAACCAGTTAGAATAGTGCATATTGACGGTGATGATTTACGAGAGATTGTTGATAACAAAGATTATTCAGAACAAGGTCGTAGAGAAAATATTAACCTTGCAATGAACATAACAAGATTCATGGATAATAAAGGTTTTACAGTAATAGTATCATTAGTGTCACCTTACAGAGACCAACGAGAAGTGTTAAAAATGGAAAGAAATATAGGGGAGTTCTATCTACATACAACAGAGATACGGGGTAAAGAAGATTATTTTGTAGATGATTATGAACCACCACTTCACAATTTCACAGATATAAATACAAACAAATCAATAGAGGAATGTTTAAATGAAATACTCGCTGTTTATAGGCAAATGGCAACCGTGGCATGAAGGTCATACGTGGTTGATAGAACAAAGATTAAAGTTAGGCAAAAATATTTTGATAGGAATAAGAGAAATAGAAAATCCTAAATATACGCCAAGAGATATTATGACGCAAATACTTAGAGAATTTCCAAATGAAATAAATGATGGAACTATTGATTTTGTTGAGCTACCAGATATAGAATCTGTAAACTATGGTAGAGATGTAGGATATGATATTATAGAACACAAGCCACCTAAAGATATTAAAAAAATAAGTGCAACTAAAATTAGGAGTAAAACTAAAAAGTGAATGGTTGGATACTATATAAGAATGATGTAAGTGAATCCTGGGAAACTCAAAAACTTATAGAAGAATTTGAGAAACAAGATATTAAGGTTCGTGTAGTTGACCCACAGGATGTAGATATTTTTGTGGATAGAGATGATAGAAAAAGTATCTTGGTTGCAGGTAAAGCAAGAATACTTCCTGACTTTGTAATTCCACGAACTGGTAGCGGTACTACATATTTTATTAAAGCTATCATAAGACACTTAGAAAGACTTGGTGTTGTACTAATAAATGGCAGTGCAGCTATAGATACAGTTAAAGATAAGTTATACACACAACAAATATTAGGTGAATCAAACCTACCAGTACCAAAAACTCTTTTGGTAAGACACCCAATTAATGTAGATTTTGTCGAAAATAAT
>Ga0181367_1000084_pt1 | contig 13839 bp, 8 predicted proteins | sample LowviralmetaG_FD_130089 | JGI IMG/M metagenome (GOLD analysis project Ga0181367, IMG submission 130089) | Marine viral communities from the Subarctic Pacific Ocean - ​Lowphox_02 viral metaG | ecosystem: Environmental > Aquatic > Marine > Oceanic | place: Subarctic Pacific Ocean | collected... | reverse complement strand
TGTACTGGATTATTTCAGCCTGGGCCTCGCCAAACTTAGTCTTACCTTCGCCGTACTCTCTGGCGAGGATCTGCCATGCCGCAGTACCGCTAACCTTCTTGCCGTCGCGCTGGACCTTGATCTCTTTGAGCCGTTCCTCTACATCCTGAAACCAGTCAGGGTTGATCGACTTGGTTCTGCCGCCAAAAGAAACCCCTATCTCATCGGACGGGATTAAGGTGATCCCGCCTTTGTAGACCAGTTGCTTGCCCATCTCGGCAACCATCTCTCGATACTCGGCCTCGGTATACAACTCCAGTCCCATGAAGTCGGGAGGCGTTTCTGGCGAGATGTAGTACATATCCTCGGCAAACTGGGCCAGTTCGTCTTCTTCTATCGGGACGAACCCTTCTGCCTCTTCGGTCGCTTCCGGATATTCCCGAGTGTCTCCTTCTCGCAAGGTTCTCTGGCTCTCTGTCTCCGCCTCAAACTGGAACGATTCTCCAGTCTTGATCGTGGAGATAATGGCATCACCTATTTCTTTCTTGGAGTTCCTGCCAGTTATGTTGGCAACGCCAAAGAAATTCTCAGCCAAAGTGACAAGGTTGGACATATCCCAATTACTGACATCGATGCCGCCAGTCTTTTCCAGCTCATCCATGGCGACCGTTGGTAGCAGAGGAAAATGGGAAATGTCCTTATCAAGCTCCGCCAACTTGTCATTCCAAGGGGCCAGCAACTCCGCCTGAGACTTCTGCCCTTCTGGCACCTCTGCCGGAATCGGCATCAAATCGTCTTTGACGGTCTCAAGCGGGAAGACCATTCCTCCCTCATCAGTAACAGTTCCATTTACCTCGCTCACGACAACAGGAACAGTGTCCCCCAGGTCCATCATGTAATGGGTGGGCTCCCAGGCAGTGGACCCTGGTATCTCTTTTAGGTACGCCTCACGGACGATATCGCGCATGATGTGCTTGGCCGCGGCGTACCCTTCCACCCGTGGTGTGGCAGATCCTTTTCTCAGAGGTTTAGCTGGATCATCCAGGGCGGCCTTAAACCCCGCTTCTCTCTGCTCGAATGCCTTCTTTTCCTTCTCTGTTACGTCAGGATCGTAGGAACGGATGGACCCCAATGCGCCCAGGACCCGACTGTCCTTGAGCGGATCTCCTTTGACCAGCGCCTCGAACTTTTCTTTCAGTTCGTATATCTGAACGTCAGGGACTGCCGGTTGCTCCTGTGCCCAGGCCCTGCCCTCTCTGTATCCGCGCTTGATTAGATCAGGGCGATCCTCCTGGCCCCAACTGTCTATGCGAAAACTATCGCCAAAGAACCCAAGGCGAAAGCCTCCCTGATAAGCAGTCGACTCTTGGCTGTATTCCTCTGTCTTTAATTCCGCGCCTCGATTGAACCCCTCCACACGACCGGCATCTAACTGCGATTCTGTCAGATCAAGCGATACGTCCGGCAGGAGATCCTCGTCAACAAGCTCCTGCTCCATAATGGCCCACTCTTTCTTGACCAGTGCGGTAGTGGCTTCCTTGTCAAAAGGTTCGTGGGTCGCGGCATACTCTTTACCTGCGGCATAGCCTGCCTTTGCAGCCCCACCTTTCTCTGGCTCGATCCCGCCTTCGTAGCCTGTCAGGAACGTGGCAACATAGTCCTCTCGCGGGCCTTTGCTCTTGAATTTCTCTGCAGCTTGCTGTCTGGCATACTCCAGGATCTGGTGCCTAAAATCACTCCGCTCTCCCCGCACCACCCCATCGACACCACTAAACCTCCTATACCCGCTATAAAAGTCCTTCCTGGTGCTCTCCCGAACATCAACCGGCTCTTCTGTGATTTCTGTAGGCTCTTCGACAGTCTCCGCCGGTTCTGCCTCCTCGGCCTGCTCTGTGGGGCCTGGAGCTTCTCCTGCACCTTCGCCACTACGAACAACGCGCTTTATAGCGTCAGACAGGGTGTCCTTTAATCCGGCAGACCCGTCCTCGTCCTCTGCCAGCATCCGGTCGCCAAAGTTCTCGGCCGTGACCAAATCGACATCAAAGAAAATAAGGTCTGTGGCGATCAGTTGCGCCTGGGCGTCAGTCAGTCCGCCTATGTACTCCAGCATCCCCTCGTAATCTGTGGGCAGATCTAGTTCCTCGGTAGGCTCCTCTGCCGCAGGCGCTTCTACTGTTGGCGTTTCTGTCGGAGCACTTCCTGGAGGCATCGGCTTGCCGTAATCCTGGTAGTCTTCTCCGGTCTGTTTCTCCCATTCGCGGATAGCCTTCATAATAGGGAGGTCTTCTGGATAGGGACCTCTTCCGGCAAAAGGTAGCTCGTCCTCCTTAAAGCCCCGCTCCTTGATGAATGTCTCTATGGTGGGGAATTTCTCGCGAGTGATCTCCATCCCACCAGGCGCCGGCCCTGACGGTTCATCAAACGCTATAACCTGGGAAGTGCTGAACCACTCGCGCAGGCGCTTGTTGGACTTGCCAGCAGTGTCCATGTCGTTCATGCCAAGGTTGATGATCACTCCATCATGGTGGGACGCTCTGAGCCATTCCTCCATCTTGGTCGCGGCTTCCTGCATCTGCTCAATTTCGTAGAGCTCTTCCGTCACCCCCGACTGTATCAGGAGGTTGTTCATGCCCTCGTTGCTGGAGATAACAAGCGGATTCTGCAGTGTGACTTCACGCTCCTGGATGTTGGGGCCAAACTCCTCTGCATTCTGCGCCGTCAATGCGCCATAGAAGGCATCACCAAAAACAGGCCGGTCACCCTCTGTGTAAACAGATCCAGCTTCCTCCCGACCAGATCCCTGATAAACCTTAACGGTGGTCGGCGTTCCTGTAACGGGGTCATTGCCCTCGGGGTCTGTCAAGTAATCGCGATCACTTTTGAGATAAACCGATTCAATTCCTGCGGGTTTAACTTCTGGCGCAGTCCCTGGCTCATTAGGATCCAGATCCTGGTCAGTCAGAAACTGATTCCAGATGTTCTTCCGGCCTATGTTGCTTCGGCTGGTCCCTGTCTCATTGGCCTTTGTCTGCCAATCAACCGATCGCTGTGCAGCCCCACCAACATCAAAACCCTCGTAGTCGTCCTTAACCCACTGCCACTTGTGGTGGAATATCTGGTCATTGTCCTTGGGCTCAGTCGCCTCACCAGTCTGCGTGGATACCGTAACCATGCGGCCAGCAGTAGGCTCGGGGTGCGTGTCAAATTCCTCAGTCTCGTAGAACGCAAACTCGCCGGTCTTTGGGTTGTACCGTATGGTGTTGGGATTGAATCCTTCCGGCAGCAGGGACTTGGCGTACTCAAATCCGTCCAGATCCTCTGCGTAGCTGATGTGCATGTACACACTGTCGCCCATCTTCTTACCAACGCCGGTCGATCTGTCCCTGGAACCCGCGCCCAGCTTACCCGCATCCTTAACGGCAGGCAGTTCATCCACCGGCTCCTCTTCCTCTACTTCTGTGGGGACAGGAGGCGCCTCGACTGGCTCTTCTACAACCGGAGTCTCCACGTCCTCCACATCATCGATGTCAATATCATCAAAGATGTTGGTTATTGGCGCAGGCGGAGTATCGGTGGGGGGTAATTCCCCCTCCCCAGAGGGGGGTAAATCTCCAGCAGGGGGGGGTAAACCCCCCTCTGAGGGGGGGTAAATGATTTTCCCGTCTTCGTATTCAAAGGTCTTGCCATCGATCTCAATGGTCCCGCTACCAGTTGCGGGAATTTCCGGAGTTTCTGTTACTTCGCCACCACCAGGTAAATCTGTGGTAGGAGGAGTCAACGGTATCAACGGTAGGCCAGTAGGCCCTTCCGGAGGAGCATCGCCAGGCCATAGCGGCGTGGGGGGATCAGCAATATCTTGCGCTATAAGCTCATCTGCTGTCCGGATAGCGTCGTCCATTGTCGGGGCGCCATGAATCTGCTCTGCATCTGCAGAGATCCTGTCTATCAGAGAGTGCATCCCTGCAGCAACGGTCCCAAGTACGCCACCGGCACCAGCACCAACAATCATGGATTCTTTCAGTACGTCAAAGAAATGCTGCCGTACCTGTGGATCCTGCATGGCCTCTTTGAACGTGATATCGGGAGACATGCCAATGTCGTAAGCCATCTGGATCGCGGCATTGATCGGCTCCTGTATACCCTCTGCCACGGCTGATCGCAGGATTCGCTGCAGGGCGTAGCTGCCTTCTTTGGTCAGCACCCCCATCGGGATCTTTTCTGTCAGGACCTCAGACGCGGTATAAACAAATGCGTCCAGGTTGGATCGGTCTATATCGTGGCCCTTGGCCCTTGATTCCGCGTAAGTAGAACCATAGACCTGTGTACCAATGAGAGCCAGGCCAAAGTTCGGGGACCTGGTGATAATACCGGCGACCACAGGCCCAGCCATATCTGATACAGCCGCAAGCGTGTGGAACGCATAATAGGGGGCAGTGCCAGGGACAACGTCCGGCGCCCGCTCCTCCAGTTCTGCCATGGCGTCAGCGGCGATCTCCTCGCCTAACCGTGCCAACGGACTGTTTAACTGCTCTTCTGCTCGGGCGGCCAGAAAGTCATCGGTGCTCTGCCCTTCTGCTTTCGCCTGCATCGCAATGCCAGGGATCTCGTCGGCAGACATCCAGACACCGCGTCCACCAAGGTAATCCTCCATGCGGGACGCCTCGGACTCTTCTCCGCTCTGCTGGATCAGGCCGCCAAGATACCTCGTTGTCCGCAGTCCGATTTGACTGATGCCCTCAAGGCCGGCCTCGAACATATTGACGCCTTCCTCGGGGTTAAAGAAGTCTAGGACCTCTTCCGCGGTGGGGACATCAAACGATTCCGGATATCCGTACTTGGATTCATCAACCTTGGGAGGACCGTCTGACGGGAACCCAGGATAACCAAACTTGCTGGACGGCTCTTCCTGTCCAAGATCTGCCCTCGAAACCCCTTCCTCAATACCCCGAGCTTCCGCCAGCAGTTCCGGAGTAAACCTCTCGGCTGCGTCAGGGGTCTCAAAGGCGACCATCGCTTTCAGGACCTCACCACGAACTTCAGGATCAGCCAGATCTATCGACTGATCTCGGGGAATGCCCGTGGCCCCACTGACAAAATCAATGTAGCTGTCAGTCGGATTCTCTTCGGATGGAGCAAAGCGGGAGATGACCCCCGAGATGGTATCTATGTCATGCTTTGAATGGTAATTCTCAATCAGCCGGTCAGCCGCTCGGACACCGTATACGGGATCTTTGAAAGTGACAAACTTGCCATCGTCCCCTGACTGGCCGATCCAGTCGTTATCGTCGTCCTGAGTAATGTTCAGCCAGTTGTTGTTTTTTACGCCGAGCTGCGCGTCTTCGGATAGCTCTGTAACCGATGCAGGCTCGATCTCTTCTTCCTGCTGCTCCCAGCTTGGGCGTGGGTCCAGAAAAGAGGTAACGCGACTAGGCGCATCTATAAAACTGAGGGGTTCTGTTACAGGAGCCTCTTCCGGCAGGACCTCTTCCTGTGGATCTTCGGACGCAAGAAATTCATCAAAGCTCGGAAAGTCATCTTCCGGCTGGTCTTCCTGCGCAAGAAATTCATCAAAGCTCGGAAAATCGTCGTCATATTGCTCAGACACTAGCGGCCCCGCAATGACTGGAGTTGCCGCTGGATACGCGTGTACTCTTTCTCCGCTGCTGCCCTACCCTCTGGGTCGTCGTCATACATGCCTATCTTGTCATTGGCCTTTATAGCGGCCAGGCGAGATTCCAGATTCTGGATCTGGGCATTGTTGCCCTTGGTGGCAGGGGCCATCCCCGCAGGGGTTTCTGTAGTAGTGACTCTTTTGCCGGTAGCGGGTTGTTCGACCACTTCACCCTCGGCATCTGTGAGCAACGCCATTGCCTGCTCCATCGACGGAAAGTCCCTGTTCATGTCTGCGACATACGAAGATAGAGGTCGTTCCTTCACTCCTTTCCTGAGGCGCCCCTGTTGATCGAACTGCAGCATGTGATTGACCGCCGCTCGGTCCAGCTTCCACCTGGAGAAGGTTGTCTGACTCTGTGGGGCGGTAAACACCGCCTTCATCACATCTCCACCCTCAGTGTCGGCCAATGACTGCGCCAGGTTCTTGTCCAGGAATCTCCCGCCGCCCAGACTGATAAAATTGGCTCCCGCCTGTTCTGGCTTACCTAGAGCCAAGGCCATCTCCTTTCTTATCGCCGTCTTAGAAGGTGCGTCCGGTGCGGCACGGTACTGAGCCAGTAGGTCATTATAAACAGTCGCCTTATTCAGCTTGTCTTCGGCCAGCAAGTAGTTCGGGTGCAACTTCCTGTTCTTTTCTTGCTTCTCCTCCAGTAAGAGCCTGTTTGTCTGCGACTGGGCCTCCAGATCAAACTGGTGAGCCTGCATGTCCTCCTGCTTCGCCATAGAGTAATCATTAAGCGTCTTATCTCGGGCCACCTGGATCTTCGCCTTGTGGTCCGATAGGGATGTCGCCATGAGATACTGGCCGCCCATCTTGGCGGCCCCAGCCAAACCTTTTTCAAAGAAACTAGCCATGTTGGTATTGCCCCTGTTCCTGCTTTATGGCATCCATCTGCTCTGGGGGAACAGAGTCCAAGGCAGCACGGATCTCGGTCGGGTCTGTGCCGTACTCTTCCGCCAGTTTTGCCACCATTTTCTGGGTTGCCTGGTTTAACATCTTGTGATCGATCTCTGGTAGCTGGGTATGCGCATTGGATATCTCTGCAATCTCCTCAACCATCGCTGCAGCCGCAGGCAGAATCACAACCTCCGGAATAGTTCCCTGTGACATAGTGTCCAGTTGGCCAATGATATGTACAGCAGCAGAGGCTATAGCGTCCGTGGGATCTTGAGCCCCTGCCTTGAGCATATTCACAATACCGCGCTTTGTATTCGGGTCCTCAAACAGGATCTTCTGACCGGCTATGACAACCTGCTCATAGGCGGCCTGCTCTTCTGCAGTCGCCTCCTCTGACCCTGGCATCTCTCCGCCTACAGTGCCTGTATATTGGGAACCTTCCTCGCCAGTTGCCCTGATATTCTGGCCTTCTACCTGGATAGGTGTCGGCGCTCCGCCTCGCGGTGGCCCTGGTTGCGGTCCGCCTGCCATTGGGCCCCCACCCATCTGTGGGCCCCCAGGCATTGCCTCTTCGCCAGGGACTCCTGCTTCGGGCCCTCCTGGTGGTGGTCCTGCTGGTGGGGCTTCTGGCGGTGGTCCGCCTTGCGGTCCCGCTCCAGCCTCTTGTAACAACGAGGCCGTCTTGTCCGTATTAGGGCGTGGTGCATCAGGCATTCTGTGTCCCTCCGGAATAGATACTGCTGCGCTCTCTCAGCCTCGACAGAATCCCTCCTCCTTTATAGACAGGCGCCCCTGTCGCCTTCGATCTCAATACCCCTGGCCTGTTCGGCGGCTTAAAGCCGATATTGACGTTTCCCACACTAGCCAGAGATCCATATCTCTCTCGCCGTAGCTCTTCCTGTCTTTCAAGCAGGTCTTCCTGGTCCGGTGAAAATGCACCCTGCAGAAAACCCATGCCCATTAAAGAAGGTATTGGATGCGCCTGCATCCAGGCGCCTGCTCCCGCAATCTTGCCTCCTATCCCGCCAAGGAATCCGCCACTGGTCGATGCCGTGCTCGCCAGCTTCTCTGCGCTACCCCAGCTAATATCCTCCAGCCCCATTGTCTCCAGGGGGCTCATTGCCTTTGTTGTTTGGTCCGCCGCCATCTTTAACGGCTCCGTACCAATGCTCCCTGGGGTGACCATCTCAGTCGGGGCATTTGCCCCAAGGACGGAGGAGGTCGGTACTCCTCCCCCCGCCGTCAATGATTCTGCCGTCCCCAAAGCATCAATTCCCTGGATCCCCCCCAGAAGTCCTGTGCCGCTAACAGAAGACACTTCCGACGCAGCAAGAACGCCGCTACCAACGCCTTGTGTACCGGCAAGATAACCGGTAGATGCCTCGATTCCGCCCAGTGCAGCACCGCCAGGCCCTGCCGCTGCCGCCGCCGCACCACTAGCCTCTAAGGTGGGGGCAACCTCGGTTACCCCCGCAAATATATTGTCGATGCCCGTGCCGGTGCTAAATCCCTCCAGGCCAAAGGCCGCCCCTGCAGTCCAGATAACCACCGCAGCCAGGATGATCTTGCCCAGCGTAGAGGACGTTATCTTCTTGAAGATCTTGCCGATCCCTTTGAATATGCCCTTTACCGCCTTGCCAATGCCCTTGAATAACTTACTCATGTCCCTCTCCGTTTCGCAAAGTGTGGCCCGTCAAACCGCTTGCCCAGCCAGAACCCACCCCATTTAATCTGTACACCTGACTCGCCTGCCGCCCTGAACATGGCCTTCGCCAGTAGCGAATAGTCATCAGGGTCATGTGATGTCGCGCCATCCACCCACGGATACAGGTCTACTGCCAGAACCCCAGTACCATCAGGGTCCTCGTACAGATGATCGCTATCCATGGTCCAGCTAACCTTATTGGCTATATTTTGGCGTTGCGTTTCCTCCGATCGACGTGTCTCAATCACCGAGAAATCAACCTCGCTGATCTCATAGGCCCGTAACACGACCTTCCTGATGTCGTCACAACCACCTTCAAGGTTTCGTAATGACGCTGTTCCTGGTCCGTAACTCATCGCCACTCCATAAAAATAGGCATCTCAGCCGTTAATCCCAACCTTCTCAGCATCTTTCCTATGCGCGGGTCCGCTCCAGTCTCCAGCGTGAACACGATTGACTTGACCTGGCGCTTGGATCTGGCCCATTCCAGAAACATCCTGATCAACTTGATCCCCTCTCCAGGGACAGTGGTGTAGAACTGGACCACTGACGCCTGTTTTCGCTCGTAAACCATTTGATCGTGAACCAATGCGCACAATCCAGCCACAACCTTGCCATCAACCGTCGATACCACGGCAAAGTTCTGCGTCTGTAGCACACAAACCTCGGCCAGTTTCTGCAACTTATCACCGCTAATCCGCTGATTAGGTGCTGGGTCCTCTGTTAAAGCCAGTCGACCAAGGGCGAATAAGCCAGGTATGTGCCTGGACTCCGCCATCATTACCCCATTATCTAGCTGTATTGCTAGTTCGCTCATAAGTACCCGTATTCCTCTAGCACTTTACCTATCTCCTCTTCGGATATTGCCGATGCTCCCAGCAGTTTATTAGCCACCGCGCCTTTTGGAGCAGAATAAGTCCGTCCTTTATAGGTGACAGTAACAGCCTTATTATATGATCCTGACGTAAGGCCCCATCCGGTCCCTGTTGGTGGATTCCTCGGGTCGCCATCCGGCCAGGTTTCGTCTATCTTGGCCTGGATGATAACCTTCTCAGCATCAGACAGTAGTGCGCCATCAACGCCCTGCTTCAATGCGTCGTAGATCATACCCTGCGTTGCTATATCTCTGTCCTTCTTCCACGTCCCGTCAGGGCCGGCCGCGCCATCGCGCTCCTGGAACTTGACCCAATCCTGAACGCTAACAGTGCCATCACCGTCGACATCTTGGGCTCCAGCCGTATCATTGGCGTATGCCTTGCCGGTGATTGGGTTCCAACCCCATCCCTGGTCCTCACCTACCGCGTTTACAGGCCGGACGCTGCCCAATGCGCTCATCGCGTCGTCAGTAGTCTCTGGCGGGTTAGTGGTACTCCCACCAAGCTCGTTGGCCCTGGCTATCGCCTCTTGCTCACTAAAGAAAACATCGTGACCTGTAGCATGCTTAACGAACCAACGGCCAGCTTGGCCTGGGTCCTCTATGTACATGCCCTTAGTCGCGTTGATTACCCATGAAACTCGCTGTTCATGTATGCTCAAGTTGGGATTGGTCCATGGCTCCAATGGATTCCACTCGCCTGGGGGCTCCCCACCCTCAGTCCTGTTTGCCAGCAAATCGGTCAGGGCTGCATCAAAGGTGGTTCCCGCCGATCCGGTATCCCTCAAGGTCGCCTTGTCTGCAGCAATGGCGCCGGATAGCGAGTTCATTTCCGCATCTGTCAGTCCAGCATCAAGCATCCTGGTTGTCAGATCATTAGCAAAGGCCGCTCGACCGGCGATCGTGTTGGTAAAGTTACCGTCCGCATCTGTCGCATCGGCATTAGCGTTCCCGCTATTGGCGTCATCCACGTCAGCCTGGGCGTCTGCGGTAGCATTGGCCTCAGCAATCGTGTTGCCAGCCTGTAAAGCCTTGGTGAACAGGGTCATGCTGTTGGCAAAGGCGCCACGCTGTAGGGCAGCCTCAATGTCCGCCAGGTTGCCTTGAGATATCTTCTGCTCCAGCCACTCCCGTTCAGAGATCACGCCGTCATGGTCAGAGTCATATCCGCCTCTCTGAGCAAAGGCATTGCGCTCTTCAATAGAGAACTCGTAATCAGATCCTGGCAGCGTTCCTACCGTGCCGCGGCCTGTGCCGCCGGCCATCAGGTTCACATCGCTATAGGTGGTTGCCAGGTCTGTGCCTGAGTAATCAATGCCCTCTTGAGTGGCGCCTGTTCCATCGTCTGTCCCGTCCGCTCCTGTGCCTGTGCCGGTTCCTGCACTAGCCCCACCGCTCTCAACATAATCAATGTATCCCTGTGGCGTGGTAAAGGTTCCCCATCCATCAGGCAGACTTTGGCCGGACGCTATCCAGGATGACCAGTCCGCAGGAACTGTTGCAGTCGCTCCGCTGCCTCCATCTGTTCCGTCATCTGCTCCATCATCTGTTCCGTCCGTTCCTCCATCAGTCCCCGTAGCCGCTCCAGCGTTCCCTATCCAGGAATCTACCTGCCCATGAGATCTGCCGTCCTCGTACTGGCCGTGGCGAATCCAATGGTCATAGCCTGATCCCGTCCAAGCGGGGGGGCGAACGTCTTTGTTTTTATCAAGGTAGGCCGCTTCGTCAAAGGTGGATCTGGCTACCGTGTCCAGGTTGGTCGACCATGTTCCATCTGTATTGTGGGTCCCCCCCGAATAGGCATCAGCCATAAAGGGATCAGCCATAAAGGGTAAGGCTCCACCCGTATAGCTGGTACTTGTTGTTGAAGTTCCTGCACCATATCCGCCATACGCATAGTCTGTGCCGTCGCCACTAAAATCCAGGAGCCCTTCAACATCAACACCACCCATGCCGCCAATAACAGCAAGGCCAGAGGCCAGCAGGTTCTTCTGGTGGCCAATCAAGCCCACCTTGGCATTCTCGGGAATGTCTGGGTTAGCCAGAATGTCACTGATCGAGGCCGATACGTTTGAATACAGTACGGACGCAGAGGAACTGGTCTGGATCAGCATCTTGTACTGGCCTTCCAGAGCCTGAATCGCGGCGGCCTGTTCACCCTTCAATCCCTGCTGTTCCAATGCCTGGCTGCCGATCAGGGTCTGCAGTTCGGTCTCGATGATCCCTCTCTGCTCAATCAATGCCGCCTCAACCGTGCCGCGGGCGGTAATCAACATTTGGTCAATAAATGCTTTCTCTGACTGTAACTCACTGGCGTACTGCTTGTTCTGTGCGGCGAGTCTGACATCTGCAAGACCCTGCTCACGGATAAGACCGGCCCTGATCGCGCCCTCTGCCGTTTGCAACTCACTGTCAATCAAGGCTTTCTCGGCCTGGAGATCCGACAGGAAGGCATCATGCGCAGTCTGCATCTCCATCTCCTTGGTCAGCCTGGCCTGCAACAGTTGTGCGTCGATAATGCCCTGCGATTCCAGTAATGCAGCCCGACTGGCAAGATCTGCCGTCTGTAAGGCGGTATCGATCTTCCCGCGCTTCTCAAGGAGCGCGTAGTCCTGCTGATAGCGCAGGAGCTGTAGGTTCTGGTCAATGATCGCCTGCTGGGTGAGCAGGTTCATCTTGTCTGTGGCAGAGGCATCCTGCAGTTGCAGGTCAATCGTACCCTTCTGGGCCAGTAGCAACTCTTCCCGATCCGCCCGAGAGTCAATCAACAAGTCATCGATCTCGCCCTGTCTGTTGACCAAGGTCACGCGGGTCGCGCTGTCTGCTGTTTGCAACTGGAGATCAATGGCTCCGCGCTCTTGAAGCAAACGGGATTCCTGGGTATTGCGTATGGCAAGCAGGTCCTTGTCTATCTGCCCCTGCTTCGCAAGCAAGTCCGCCTTGCTGCCAAGGTCCGCCGTTTGTAAGGCCGTTTCTATCTCGCCCCTGTCAGCAATCAGTTGCTGCTGCTGGGTGGTCTCCGCCTCGATCTCAGATAGGGTCTGGGTGTGCCTGAGTTCTGACAACTCGGTATCAATCTCACCCTGTCTGAGAAGCAGATTCTCTCTGATCGCGCCCTCTGCCGTTTGTAGGGCTGTATCGATCTCGCCCCGCTCACCGAGCAACTGGGACTCTATCGTGCCTCTTAAACTCGCTAACTCAACGTCGATCTCACCCTGCGATTGCAGTAGTTCCGCTCGGGTCAGGCCCTCCGCCGCCTGTAGCGCGAGGTCATTGTCGCTCTTCTGCTGGAGGAGACTGGTCTGCTGACCATAGGTGGTATTAAATTCTGCGGCCCTGTTAGTTGCGGCCTGGTTGGCAAACTGACGCTTCTGGGATCTCTCCGCATCCGCCATGGCAATAGGCGTTGCCTGCTCATAGGCCGCCTTCTCACTGGCGCCGATCGCCATAGACGTGTTCAGCAAGCCTTTCTTATTCTGCTGCTGCAGCGCGTTGGTTCTGGCAATCTCCTGTAACGGAGATCCCTTCTCCATAATCGCCGCGGTTCGCGCCTCTACGGTATCCTGCGGATCATCTTCAATGATATCCGCTTCATATTCTGTTTCTAAAGGGCCTAGTTGGGACATTGTTATGTACTCGCCATGATTGTTTTATCTCCGCCACTGATCGGAGTGTAATCCCCCGCAGTTTCGTCAATATGGCCGCCAAGGGTTAAGAACCTCACCCGTAACAGCTTGTATTTCCCCCTGATGTCCTTGGCCGTGGCCTTGTCGTCGTAGGGGAATGGCAGGTTAAAAATGTCGTGCTCCCGCATGGATCCAGCTTCTTCCATAGCGGCCAGCATGGCTAGATCACCCCTGCTCAGTTCCGGTTTAACTTGCTGGGACGCAATCTCTGCCAGCCTGACTTCCTTGGCTTCTGCCGCCTGCATCTGCTTGCCATAAAAGGCCCCCGCAAACCCGATCAGCATAACAACCGCACCGATCGCCATGCCAGTCCCCACCGCTTCAACCGGAAGATCAAGGAAATTGCTGAAAAAGGCCAGGGTTCCCCAAAATCCACCGAACAGGATCAGCTTTTCACTCGGGGCTGCAGAACTTATAGCCCCAGTAATGCTGCTAACGCTCTCCCCTATATCGCCTGAACCCATGGGTCATTCCTCGTTGTTCTCTTCCAGGGCCAGATTTAACTCCCTGACCTTCTCCTCTAATCTCGCGTTATCGTTCAAGCTGGCCGCCAACTGCCCTGCCAGGACAGCCTCGTTTGTCAGGGCCTCGTTGCGCTGCTTCTCTAGCCTAGCGAACCTGGCATTTATCTCTTCTGGTGACGCATGTTCCATTATCTACACATACCTATCTGGAAGTTCAGGTGAATCTTACTTTATCCCACATAACAATACCTCACAATACGTTCCATCCAAGGAGCCGGATTGTCTTCATCTCCAAACACGTTGAAACTATGTCCGTGACCGTTCACCACATGCAGTTCTCCACCATGTTTTTGATGCATCTTGGATGACTGTGACAGTTGCACGTGTTCATCTTCTGCCCCGTGGAACAACAAAAAGGATTCTGGAAATGATCTGTACATGAGGGAGCCACCTTGGAGTTTGTCAAAGTGATTCCCTGTGTAAATGTCAATTCTTTCTTTCACAATGGAGCTAAAATCATTGGCCAGCAAATCATATACTCCGTAGAAACCTATAAAACC
>Ga0181367_1000078_pt1 | contig 14081 bp, 10 predicted proteins | sample LowviralmetaG_FD_130089 | JGI IMG/M metagenome (GOLD analysis project Ga0181367, IMG submission 130089) | Marine viral communities from the Subarctic Pacific Ocean - ​Lowphox_02 viral metaG | ecosystem: Environmental > Aquatic > Marine > Oceanic | place: Subarctic Pacific Ocean | collected... | reverse complement strand
TTGTCAAGTCATTCAAAAAATTAACCACTCTTTCTTGTATGGCATCATCAAAGTCTACGCCGTACTGTGTGAATGAGCCCCTATATGGAGGATCAAGGAACACGTATGTGTTGTCCTTTACCTCGTCTCGGGTGCCTTCAAAGTCTCCGCTCATTAGCTTGCACGATCTGAGGGCTGCGTTCCACTCCAATACGTTATCTTTATCGTATACCTTCTCTTTCTGATTGAGTAGTCCTGACGGCGTGCCGAATCTGCCGTTTGTATTCTTGTTGATCTGCCAGATTCCGTTGAATCCGGTCTTCATCAAAAAGTATAACGAAGCGGCTTCTTCGGTCTTGTTCCATTTCTCATAATCGAAGGCATGCTCTTCGCGCAGATCATAATAAAACTTCTTTCTATCTTCCTTGTTTAGAGGCATATACTGTGCGGAGAGGTGATCCATGCGTTCGATAAACTTGTCGCAGTCATCCTTGACCGCTCCATAGATTGCCATGATTGACTCATTGTAGTCATTGAGGACGAACGTAGCCTTGGGGTTCTTATTGTAAGCCCACACAAACATGGCGCCTGCACCCAAGAATGGTTCGATGTAGTGATCGAACGACTCTGGTAGGTGTTCGCCGTACTTCTTGATCATGCGCGTCTTGCCGCCTGCCCACATAAATAATGGCTTCACACAATCTCCGTGATCTGCAGGGCTACTTGCTTAATGTTAGCAAAGTTAGGCTCCATTATGGCATGATTTTCACTTTCAAGCAATAAAGAAATTTCATCTTGATACTTTTGACCTTGGAAGGTGGCACCCGAAAAGACCATGAAGAATGGCTGCATTACTGTGTTGTATTTTTCTCTAACCACTCTTTTAAGGGATGGCGAAAGAAACTTATAGACGCGTTCATGGGCGTTACCGCCGTTATTACCCGTCTTCTTCTCCACGTAAAGGTTTTTGTTTGTAAGGCCATTGGTGACAAGGGTATCCAGCTTGATGCCTTTTCCCCCGCTGTACACTACCAGCTTTTTTGGTTTGTGCTCGACGATATAATGTGCCGGCAACTCCTTGGCCAGCAATGTGGCGAAATCATTTTCGCCGGCATCGCCCACAAGGCGGGCGCCCTGTTGCCAATTGTCTCTTTGAGATAGTGCTGTCGCACCCATACTCCCTCCTTAAAAATGCGGCACCCTATTTTCCCGACCGGGGTGCCAGCGGTCTCACGCAAGCCTTACTTGGTGGCCATCAGATCATCAAACGCTCGGTCCACATCGCTCTTGCCATTATCATATTTAGTGGTTTCCTTCGAACGTGATTCTGCACTTCCATTGCCAGCAAGCTGTTCATCGAGGATTGCATCGATTTGCTCCGGAGTATGACGCTCAAACAGAGAGTCAAAGTCAGGGATACTATCAAGGAGGGCGGGGATAGCTTCCGTGTCCTCCAAAAGCGTGGAAGTGTTTCGACGCATCTTCAGGCTTGTCTGCGGGTATGCCCCCGGTGACGTGGGCTTTGTGTAGGTAAGTGAGATATCGGTGCCTTCCATGGCGTCGGTGATATCTCCGTAGTCTGGGTCTAGAATATAGCCCAAAAGGTTTTCGTATGCTCGCTTTCCGTAGCCATACATCTTAACACCCTCTTCTTCGCGACCACGTACTACGACGGGCGAGAAGTAACGGGCGCGCACAAACAGCGACTTAGCAAGCTTCTTGCTTTCTTCATCATTGCTTTCAACGCCACCCTTCCATAACGATGAAGCAAACTCGCAAATTGGGCACTTTTCGCCAAAATTGCGCTTTGGACAGACAATGCCGCCCCTGTGGTCTCCCACATTATAATGGAAATACATCTCCTTTAGAGGATCTCCATCTGTACTGGGTACAATCCGAATTTCTTGATCGCCCTCTTCGGGTCTAAACCAAGCTGACTGTTCCCTCTCTCCCTCGCCCCTAAGTTGGGCAAGCTTCTTTCTCATTAGTTCCATATTAATTGACATGTTGTGTCTCCTTTTGTTGTTTATGGTTAGAGTATATCAAGCGTTCCTTGATATCTAATATAACACTCTCAATCTACCTTGTCAAGAGTTATTTGTTGTTGTACTTTATTTGTATGGGCTACAACATACCCAAAGTCACTATAAGGCGTCTCGTAAATTGCATAAGAAATTTTACGGAAAGCGTTTGTTGGCTTTTTCTTCAAAATATCAACAAGCTTTCGGTGCAACATCCCCTCCTTCGCAAGTCTTTCCTCATTTATACATAAATAATAACACAGATCGCGCTCGGCGTCAAGCTCAAAAAACCATTTTTCTTCTAAATTCTTCATATTTAACGCACCAATGCTTCGAATGCGATTGATGTCTGCTGGTTTTGCTACTTGGCCGATTTCCGGCTCTGAGTGGGCGAAGTAGTTCAAATAGTGGACCGCCGAAAATATAGAACCGTTAAGGGTATCATAATAGCCCTTGATCGGTACATCACCCAGATTCTTTTCGATCTCTAAATTGGAAAACACAGTGCACGAACTAAAAAGACCAGATCTGGCATATTCCTGTAAAACCCCAAAGGTTAGATTCTCTATGAGTCTCCTTTCTCCGGTTACTAACTCGACATCCGGCTTGATATAAAAAATATCTACCTTCTTGCTTTTGATCTGCTGTAGGATCCCTAGAGAATAGTTTGAGCTATATGTCGTGCCAACTATAAATACCTGAACATGATCCTTGAGGTTTTTAAAAAACTTTTTTAAATCGGGAATGTTGTCCTCATATTTCTCCGGAGTATCAAAAGAAGAAATGTGGAACTCGCTTTTTGTATTTTTTTCTACAGCGTCATTCAGCGTATAGACATCATATTGTTGGATCTCAGCAAACTTTTTAGCAATCGCCGATCCTCCCGTGCCAATCCCAACGATAGCTATCATAATGACAAATTCTCCAAATCATAGTAATTCTTGCCGGCCTTCAAATTAACTTTAAAAGTATCAAGCTTATTTTTAGCAAACATATCTCTAATTTGTCCTACCATCTCTCTTTCTTGGTCTGCAAAGTCTATCACTATTTCATCATGTACGATGTGAGAGATAAACGATTTTCTGCCTTCCAGTATGCGCTCAATCGCAACTGCCCGATCAATTACCAAATCTGCGGTTGTGCTCTGAATCAAATAGTTAAAGGCTTTCCAGTTGCTGACCTTTATGTGGCGGCCGAATACAGTATTAATATATTCCCCGTCGTAGTATTTGTCAAGTACTTTTTTGCGATCATAGTAATTTGTTTTGATGTGATCGGAGTCCGGATTGTACAGCCACGCAAAAAATGAGGTCTTGGCTTCTTCTCGATTCATGCCGGTGTTTTGAAAAACATTCGTTATGTTCCATTTATGAATATCGCCCTTTGGTTGTTTTTGTTCAGAAAGCGCCAATAATGTACGAACTTCGGCGCCATTATAGTCTAGAGATAAAAACCAGTCGTTGTGAGGCTTTATAAGGCGTCGTAGCTCTCTCTTCATGGTCAACATCGGGAAAGACCGTGGGTGGGTTGACAAGCGCCCTGTGACCGTCCCAAAGAGGTTATAATGAACGTGTTTCGAGCCATTTAATATCTTTTGTGATTCATTCCGCATGCCACCATTGATAAATAAGTTCCGGCACTCTGACGCGTCGACCTTCAAATCCTGATATTTTATCTTATGTAAAAGTTTGGCTGCTGACGCCATGTATTCATAGTTGGCTGGTTTTTCATAATTTTCAAATACATGCTCTGTGATCTGATTTTTAATCTCGCAGAATTGGATCAACGCGTCATATGGTACGAGATCAAAAAAACAGTGTTCTCGCAAATTTATTTTTGCAATATCAAATGATTTTTTATAGGCCCTCATTTTTTTGGCCGCGGCATCCCACTCGTCTCTCAGGTGCTCGGGGCACACTTCCTCTATGGCCTTGCCATGCGCATATATATTGGCATACTGGACATCTTTTTCTTTTAGCGAGCCTGTGTATCCCCACGTTTTCGTTAGGTTTTTTGGTATCTCGCTTTCATCAAAAATCAAGCTGCCATTGGCGTAAACGCCAATACACTGAGTTTTGTCATCGATAGGTTGAAACAGCACCTTTTAACTCTCGCTCTCTTTCTTCTTCTTCTTTAGTTAGTATAGCACGCCGTTCATACGTTGTCAAGGAGCCACTGTAGTCTCCTGTTCTTCCTATGATTCTCTCAAAAGCACCGAGAGCCTTTTCTGCACCTTGCGTCCTGTATAGCCTCACGGTGTCTTCGAGCAAAGTTTTTTGGTCTTCTGTTGTAAATTTAGATTCCTCTTCGAGTAATCTTATGTTGAGGTATGCTCGAAGAAAATATTCTTCGTTATATCGTTTTTCAATATCTTCCATAGTATAATTCTTTGGCCTGATAACCTTTGGGATCGTTGTACCATCATTGCAGTACGTCACCTTTAGATATGTCTCAAGCTTTAATGAGTTGTATGAATACAGGAGCGCTCTTTTGAATCCATCATAATATTCTAAATGAGCCAATTTGTATGCCATAGATAGGATTGAATCCGTTGATGGATATCCATACTTACGCGAATATTTTAGCATTTCTGACGATCCTATGTCTGCGACCAACCGCCATGGTGCTTTCATATCAACTGAGAAACCGTAGCTTCTGCATGCATTTAGGTAAAACTTCCAATTTCTGCTCTTCACGAATTGCTCCATTTTCTCATCGTCGTTCGAAAAATCCATATCGGCAATCTCGATAGCCAATCCGGAGGCGTTAATAGGGCACAGCCTGTGTTTAATATATCCCGGGAAAGTATACGGAAATCTTTTTGTCACAGCCCCGACTGCTCCCATGAACTGGACCATAAACGCATCAAAATCCTCGAACTGAACGTTATTTTTTCTAAAGCTTCTTCTAATGCCGGACAATACAGACTCAAGGTGTCTACCATATAGTAGCTTGGGATCCTCATAGGCTTTATGGATAACAAGGGTGCTTAGATGCTCCTCGTCCGCAGATATTTTACCGGCGAAGAGGCTCTTTCGAAACTGTGTGGTTAAGTCCTTGAAGGCATCATCAACAAATGCCGGCATTCGGACAGAGTTGGCGCCATCGATGGCGAGAGAAGAATTCTTAAGAGGCACTGCGCTAGTATTTAACATTATTGGTACATAAAATATATTAACCCTGCCATAAAGTGCTTTCTCTGCAAATCCAAAATTTACTAAATTGGAGTATCCAAGTGACCGGTCCCTTGTATCAAATGTATACATGAATTTTTTATAAAATGCATTCATTGCAGTTTCTCCATTACTTCCGGCATAATCTCTAGACATAAATTTCTCCTATGTGCCGCACTTAGCTGGGCGGCGCTTGCCTGGGCCTGTGATTGTGGCATTTGATCTTGTGCACGAAATGGCTGCCACCCACTTGGCCGTTATCTCTGTTTCGCAGTTTCCGGGTCCGAACTTGTTCTCTGCGTGGGTCACCATATAATACCCTCCGATTCCAAGCCGAGTTAGGGACGCATTGTCAATGGCGTTGCCATCGGCGTCAAAGTGCCCAGCAAAGGCGGTGCTATCGGGCGCAAATCCGCGCGGATCAATATAAATATAAGTACCGGGAACGATATTTGGCATGCCGTAACAAGTGATGTTGGCATCATAGACTTCTCTAAGCTGAGATAAACCATCGTACCCTTCTTGCTCAAAACGCACCTCCTTGAGGCCCGGGGAATCAGTTTTGTTTAACTTGATAGTTTTTATAAGCCCATTGTCACGGCCTAAAACATAGTGAAAGACACCGGCGCCGACATCTTCCGAGGCTATCCCGTTCATCAAGGCCTGCGGCTGCACCCGGCCGGCATAAAATACCATATAGTTATAAGTGTGTTCGGGGCCGCGAGAATTAATGGGAAGATTTCTCTCTCCCATTACGTGCAACACCGGAGTGTTGGAGTGACCACCTTTGTCTGTGGGCATCTTGGTCATGTCAAGGCGCGGGCCCCCACCCTGTTGATATGTCCATTCTGTGATCTCGTCGATATTCTTCTTCTTCTTTAGCTTGCCCCAGCCCGGGGATTTATAAGAGGTAATCGTAGACTGAAATACTCGTACTCTTTGTTTAATGTTAAGATCGAAACATCGATCTTCATTTAAGAAGTTTTTGACAAGGTTATTCATTAAGTCTTTTAGGAATATTGGCAAACTATACACCGTACTATTTTGTTTGAGAGTTTTGTCCGTTAACCAATCCATAAAATATGCTGTTGATATCGGCAAATCTCCGATGGTAGTTTCGTAATATTCCCGTGTCACGGTATCTAGTAGCTCCATGGGCCCCAATACTACTCTAAATTTTTGAAAGTTATAATATACCCTTTTGAGTCTTTCCTTCTCTGCTTTAACAAGATCGTCCCAAGCCGGCTGTTCGATCTCGGCCGGCTTGTCTTTTAGGCTTTCTTTTGATAATACTTGTAACGTACTGTCAATGTTTTCTAAGACAACGTCCACTAAGTCGCTTAAATAAAAGAAAGATATATATTCTTTTTGATTAACGTCTGATACTTTTGTCTTTGTGAGATCTTCGCCTTGTTTCTCGGGCTTTTTCTTGCCAGTCCGATTAGCTGACTCGATATCTTGTGCTTCTTTTTCTACTTTACCTGCCTCAGCGAGCTTGATCTCTCCGCCGGCGCCCGGCACTTCTGAAAATAAATCAAACTTCCAGTAAGGGCCCTGGCTATTGAATGCTCTTAGTGCTTCAATGGGGATGGGCTTCATATATACTTGTTCTCTTTCGAGCAACTTTTGCAAAATTCCGTTTAAAGAAGCTCTTTTTTCTAGATCGATGGCTTCTGCATCTTTTTCTTGAAGTTCTTTTAATTTTTCTGTTGTTTTCTCTCCTTCTCCGCAATCTGCGCGTAGTGCCTTATATTTGTTCCTTCTTATGAAGGCGCTTTTGTGTGTCTCGCTATTGCTAAAAATATTAAAACTAGTTTCATCAAAAAATTGTTCGCTGTAAGCCAAGTAGTTAATGTGAAAAACAACATGGCCCATATCATTAATCTCAAACTCGTGTATGGTGGGAGATAAGTTTAACGTTACGTAAGAATTGTTTATCGCATCATGAATAATACCGGCATCGTGGGCTGTCACTCCCTTAAAGCTCCCGGGAATCGACCACCCAACAACCGCCTTAAGCCGATAGTTTAAATCTGCCGTTTTGTTGGGGGCGGTTTCCGAACGATCTCCACAGGCCTTTCCTGTGCCTTTGCTGAATGTTTTTGAGCCGGTTTTTAGTGCTAAATCTGCATATCTATAGGCCGGTGACCCTGCGCTTCCCGGACGAGGCCTGATCAAATCATCCATGGAGCTAGCAAAAATTGATAACTTTGCTTTAATACTCTTTTTTACTGCGAACGGATCTGAACCTTCATAGGAAAAGACAAAATTTTGTATTCCGACTCCAAATCCTCTTTTTTGTGTAGAGTTGAGTACTCCATCAAGGGCCGGATTGTAAACTGAATCAAAATTTATCTCTGTTTCAATCTCTTCCCCCTCAGCATAGGATGTAACCTTATAAAGCCTTATCATCGGCTGCAATTGAGATAATAAATGAGGTTTAATTCCAAAAAGATTGGCGAACTTTGGATCTTGGATAAGTTGATTAATGAACCCCCACGGCTGTCTTGACGCCAGCAGGCTCGCATTTGCCGTAATGGAGGCAGAGTCCGGGATGTTGTCCACCGGGCCGCCACCAGAATTGTCAGCAGAAGCATATTCTAAATACGGAAGCCTCTTTTTCTCATATGGCCATATGTTCTTATCGCGATATTCAACAAAATGTACAATATTTGATAGAAGAAGGCACTGCTCTTTAAATGTTCTCTTTGTTGGCTCTTGGGAGCCGGCAATGGCGGCGCCTAGGCCAGCGCCGGGCTTGGCGACCTCATCCAGGGCCGCAGCTATCTTGGCATTGAGATCTTTGAGTTTTGCTTTTTGTTCAGGGGTCGTGCACTCCTCTTCAGATTTAGTAAGGCTATCCGTAAACTTAAGCGCGCCGAGTAGGCCTGTTTTGCCCTGCCTGCATTTGAGGATTTCTGCCTCTATCTTGGATTTCGCATCCAACGCGGCCATGCCGAACTCTTGAACGAGTTTGTGATATTCTTCTGCTAGGCCCTCAAGTATCTCAAGGTTCCACTTGAGATTTTTCAAGTTGGTTTCATAATTGTCGAACGAACTCTTCGCCTCCGCTAGCGTTGCGCCGGTGACCAAACCAGGACTTCCATATACGCTCGATAGGACGTTGTTGCGGTTGGTCTTTACGAACCAGCCACCCAAAGCGTCACCTATCGCCTTAGACAGCTTCTGAGTCTTGCCGGCGAAGTTTTTCTCAGCCAAAAAAGTCTCGAAAGCAGCATGCATCGATGATTGATCTTTAATTATTATAGCATCGGGCATCCCACTGCCGAGATCGCCGATCTTCTCGCGCAGGGCGCTCGCCATCGATGGGTTGCCCATGGCACCGGCGTCGGTAGCGAGCATGTATTGGGCGCCGTAGTACATGCCTCCACCGGAGACGGGGATGGCCTTGGCCGAGCCGTGATGCAGGTTAACCATGGCCAGGGCCTCATTGACTGCCTCAGTGGTACTCACAACTTTCTCGCAGTTATCGGTAAGCCATTGCTTTACCTTTTCTGTGTCAATCGGAAGATTATTAAGTACGCATGCCATTTTACAGCCCTAATGCCAACAATGCGTCTTCTAAATTTACCGGTATGTCTATATAATCACCCAATTTGATGTCGGCTTCGGTGGGAAATCCATTATACCACGCAATTACCCACCAAAAACGAGGGTTTCCGTAATATTGATTGGCGATCTTATAGAAGTGATCGCCATATGACCAAATAAGCGGGTCGGTGGGCATCATCGCTCGATCAATTATATCTGGGTTATAAAGCACAGGGGTGCCGAAGTGCGTTAGTTTTTTAACTCCGCGCTTTTTCATCAAAAAATCATAATATTCACTGTCATTTACTACAGGAGTTTCTGAGTTGTATCTTCCCATCTGTGTGTTTCCTTATCGTGAATCAATCATCTCTTCATGTTTGCCGGCGGCGGCTTGTCTGGCCTGTCTTCTACCTTCAGCGGTAGTCGTGTTGAAGCCGCCCTCGAGCTGACCTTCGTGGAACCCGGCGCCTTGCAGGGTTTCACTTAAGTGTGCCATGTTGGCTTTTTGTTGGGCTGAAAGAGTGCTCTCATCCTTCGCGGACATTTTGTTCAGCCAAATCAGATCCTTCTTCATGCGTGCTTTTCCGCCCAAAGTTGCATATCTCTTAAGAGCAGCAAGGCGTTGTTGTTCCGTTTTGGGATCCTTTGCGGGAACCCCCTCTTTGGCTTGGCCTACGCGGACTGCGTCTTCTCCCTCAACAGACATGGGCGACACGCCGTAAGGGAAAAGTGGCTGATCAAATTTTGTTTTCGTCCAACCTAGACGATTCTCATGCAAGACTGTAAAATCTAAGCTAATCTCTATCATGCTTGAGAAAATCGTATTTGTCGCGTGAGTAAATATTCCTATGTCTGGCATCTCAAGATTGTGATTGATGCTTAAACTTGTTATAACTCCCATAAGACCCTGCGCAGAATCAGCGCTCGACTTATAGCTCTTAAACGCCGCATTTGGGGCCGGCTTGTCGCCGCCAGAATCCGGCGGTGGTGGCGCCGAGTTCGCAGCGTTTTGAATGAGGTTCATTACCTTCAAGCGAACAACTGGCCCTTGAGCAATCGATTGCGCTGTTCCCACCTGCGTATAATTGGGGTATAAAAATTGAGTTAACGAGGAGATCCTTCCCAGGTTATCGTATGCTTCGCCAATAGTCTCTGCTGGGACTTTCAAAGATAGTGATATACGACGTGTGGTTTGTTTAAAAAGCTGAATTGGGTCTGTTCTTCCGAAAACTGCTTCTTCGGTCCAGTCGCTGTTATATGATTCGTTTAAGGTCGTTATAAATGCCTTGAAAAAGACACTTGTCCGAGAAGGCTCATGTCTAAAAGAAACTATGAGGGCTTGGCCTGAGCTAGCATCGGCCATAACATCTGAAGGTGACACATAGGAGACATCGGATGCAGTTGCGCCATCGGCGCCTTGGTCTGCATATTTATGTACGTTAAAATATCCGGGATTTGGTTCATCTGCCATTGTTTATCTCCTTATGCTGTTCCGCGTACGCTATCGCGGGCTACTTCGCCCATCGTCTTTTTGACAAATTTGCCAACAACGTCGCCATCAAGAAGAACATCTCCGACATCCACCTTGACATTCACTCCCTTGTCTTCCTTGCCTCCGCCGAATACTCCAGTTATCGCATCCGCTACTGCGCCGGCGGTACCGGCGATTGCGCCGGCAACCTGCTGTGTTGCTGCCATTTCCATTGTGGCCTGCAATGCCATTGCCTTCTTCTCTGGCATTTTTTCAAGTTCTGTGTTGATCTTGTGAATTCCATCTGCTATCGCAATCAAGTGCATGGCCTCAAGCGCTCCGATTGAATTGAAGAACTCGGTAAACTCTATGAGATCGCTAGTTGGGAACATCGCCATCGCTAATCCGAGAGCGGCAAATGAAACAGTAAGAACCGTCATTGCTACGGCTGCCACAGCAAGGAGTGGCGCCATCATCCCTATTGTTGCTATGAAGGCAGCGAATGCTAACAATTTGTCCACCTCTATCGCAGTGAACATAACAGCAAACCCTTCAGCCATCATGCCGATTCCCACTGCGGCTATTCCTACACCCAAACCAACAAGAAGGACTGCCCCGCCAAAGGCCAATAACACTCCCGTGGCGCCGATAATGGCCGGCGCAAAATACAACAACAAGGCCACCATCGCGACCATTCCTAACATAAAAAGGCCTAGGCCAAGGGCAGCCCATGGGGCGGCGTCACCTAAGCCGGAGAAGGACTTAACCAACTCGGCCACTCCTAATGCGGCAATGGCAATACCGGCGCCGATCATTAATACAGCGCCGCCTAGGGCTAGGATGCCGCCCGCGGACTTCTGGGCTTTCTGGCCCACATTTTCAATGCCATCTGCCATGCTGTCTGTGGTTTTCTCAACAACTGAGCTTATACCCTCGCCAAGCTTGTCGGCAACAGTTCCGCCGACTTTTTCGGCAGCTTTTCCCATGCCGAAAAGCCCTTTAGTAAATTTAAGGGCGCCACCGATAGCTGGGCCGAACTTTAATAACGCAAGAAGCGGACCAAAAATGTACCAATGTTTTACAACGAAAACCAATCCTTTGCCAATCTCTACGAGGGCATATGCAAACTGCTTAAAGCTCTTTTTCATTGCCTTAATCTCTTCTGGTTTCAAAGAATGGTACCATTTATCGACATTATCAATTACTTCTGTCATAGTGGGGATCATGTCTGCCATGAGATTTTTAAACTTCTCTGTGATGCTTTGAATATCTTTCGTACGTTGGGCAAGTTTTGCATAGTCGGCGGAAGATTTCCGCGTGGCGCCGGCTAGGTTGCTCATATCATTAGAAAGGACTGCTGCCAAATCACTAACATCGTCCAAGCCAAGAGCATCTGTGTAGAATTTTCTCTGATAGTAGGACATGTTATCGAATGTCAGGCCTGTGTCTAGAATTGAGTCTCGAATCATGCCGAAGCGCTCTGCAGGATCAGTTGCTGTCATCAGATCCATCGCATTGACGAAGTTGCCGCCCAATGCTGCGTTAAGTTTACCTGCTTGTGTGGCAGCACCTTCAAAGGTATCAAACTTATCTGTAATTGCCAGAAGCTTCTTCATTTCCAAGCCCGTCGTCTTGGAAACGATTGCCAGATCCTTAAACGCTCTAATTCCTTGATCTCCCATCTTTGCGAGGGAGCCTCCCATTGCTGCGAAGTCTGCTCCCATTTGTTCCGGGACGACGCCAATCACATTCGCAAAATCCGCAAGATCGCGCTGGGCCGCGGCAGCACTATCTGCCGTCTGGCCAAACGCTTTTGTGGCAATTTGCATGCCCTTCGCAAAGTCTGTAGCCTTATAGCCTACCTCGCCTAGCAGGGCGCCGGTCTTGGAGACCTCTTTTTGCGCGTCGGCGTTTAGCATCGTGAAGTCTGTGTATGTGCTCTTTAACTCGGTCATGGTTGCGGTCATCTCTTTAAGCTCGACACCATAGATACGAGTTTCTTCCCAATTTTTGGTCATTTGGCGCGCCATTTCATCACTTGCGCCGGCTGTGCGCTTAAATGCTGATTCGGCATCATCAACTTGGAACATTAGCGAAATCAGACTATTGGTGAATCCGCCAATTACGGCAGTACCCATGGATTTTATAAACGGCACAATCGATTTTTCGCCGCCTCTAAAAGCTTTTCCAAGATTCATCAAATTCTCAGTATTAAAGAACTGATGCTGTCCGTATTGAGATATGGCGCCTCCGAGAGCACCTCCCAATCCTTTGGCTGCTTTCCGGGCTTCTTTAATGGCCTCTGTTGTGTTCTGCAGGACTTTAAGTTGGTTTTTGGCAATCTTAAGATTTTCTTCGTGTGTTCGCTTAAGTTCTAATGCGGCTTCGCCTTGGATCTCGCCTTTGGCGATTTTATCATTAGCAATTTTAAGCTCTTCTTGGGCAATTGCAATAGCCTGCTGTTGTTGGATTACACGAGCATCGTAAGAATCGCCCATTTTATCATAGAGTGCTGCTTGGCTTTTAAGCTTCTCAAGATTGCCGGCCACCACTTCGCCAGTTGTGCGCGCGGCATCACCGCCTTTTCCTCGCTCTTTGTTGATCTGCTTCTCTAAATCGAGTATCCTCTGTTTTGTTGCTAATTCAGCATCTAACTCTGCTTGTGTTTTATCGGCCACAAAAAATCCCTCTTTCTCAAGTAAATAGCTTTATAACAAAAAAGACAAGGTTGTCAAAATTTCTTAGAATAAGATTGCGGAACGGAGGGCTGATTATAGCTCGTTAGTGTCTGTGATTTGCCGTGACCTTTAGATGCTTTGTCAATTGCTTCATTCTCTTTTTCAATCTGCTGAACCAGCCGTTCGACAAACCACTTTCTAAGACCAACTGGAAGGTTATATGCTTCCGCGAATGACCAACCTCCTGTATATTTCATGAAGAAGAACTGTTCATATACATTCTCTATATAATCAGCTGTCAGGCCAAAAAAACTCCGCCCCTAGCGGAACCTCCATTTCCTGAGAATATTCACACTCTGAGCATTCGTAATATTGAGCAAGGTCAACATTCGGTGCAGCCAACTTATAAGCTAAGCGCAAGTGGCGAGCGTCCATGGAAGGAATGTTATTGATAAGATAGTTTATGAGTTCAGCATCGGGTGCCTCGTTAACCGCCACAATCATGTTGGCCAGCTGGGACGTTACAGCGCGCTCGGCGCCTTTTCTCTTGCGCGCAGATGTAACAGAATCGATAAGACCTTTTTCATCGCGGCCGCAAAGGAGTCTAAAACGCACATCTACTTGTGTTTTAGGTAGTTTGGTTGTGAACGTCCCGTCTTCGTGGTCGGTTAACCCAAGCTTGTCGATGTCTTCGCCGTCATAGATATTGGCGTCTCTCAGATCGAAAGAATACTTTTCTGTGTTGTTACAACTGGGGCACGTCACCTTTGTCGCGTACTCGGCGCCGTAGCCCGAGACGCGTGTTGCAATGATGATCGCGTTTTTGTCTCCGATTAGCAAAGAGTTCGGGTCAATCGACTTGTCTACGATAATACTTTCGATAACTCGGTCTAAAGCTATGCCTTTCTTAAGAAGAGTTCTGGAGCTTAGAATATCTTCCTCTTTTGCTGTCATTTGTTTGAGTTCGATACAATCTTGCCCATGAAGGGGGTGCCCCTCTTGGTAGAATCGCCCACCAGACGGAAGGTCAACAAACTCTGTCGGTACGACAAATGCCAGGGCCGGCCCATTTTCATTATTTTGGATTACGTGTTGGGGAGCCGGGTTTGAAGCTCCTTTTTTGGACCCAACGCGTCCTTTATTTCTCGACAATATACACCTCTTATATTATATTATGAATTAACTGCGAAGAACTTCTTCTCGCTTG
>Ga0181367_1000075_pt1 | contig 14315 bp, 18 predicted proteins | sample LowviralmetaG_FD_130089 | JGI IMG/M metagenome (GOLD analysis project Ga0181367, IMG submission 130089) | Marine viral communities from the Subarctic Pacific Ocean - ​Lowphox_02 viral metaG | ecosystem: Environmental > Aquatic > Marine > Oceanic | place: Subarctic Pacific Ocean | collected... | reverse complement strand
TGAAAATGCTATCCCGGATATGACACTTTGGAATGTTCTATGCGAAGGCCAGATCACCCAGCGATTTGAAGCCGACCTGCAGCTTCTCGACATGTAAGATTTGTCCCTGCATGGTATAATGAATCCAGAAGGGAGATTGAATGAAATATGGAATGACAGGAACTCGAAAGGGAATGACTGATGCCCAAGCGCAGGCGTTCGTTTTCGCTCTCAAGAAGCACCCAAAACTTGATCATTTGGTTCATGGTGATGCCCGGCGCCTGGTGTTAATTTGATTCCCATCCTGTCTCTCGTGTAAGATTCGTCCCAGCATGGTATAATGGTAAAGCGCCCGGGGTGGCGCGACGGAGATATAATGAAGGTTTCAGAGATTCTGGTTCAGATCAACAACACCCAGGGAACCAACGCAAAGCTGGACATCCTTCGTGCCAATAGCGATAACGAGCTCCTTCAGAAAGTTCTGAAGTACAGCTTGGACACGTTTATCAAGTTCAATGTCAAGAAAATCCCAAAGGTGACCCACAAGTACAAGCCTATTCACACAGAACAAGAGGTTTGGGATCGCTTCTTCGAGGTTGCTGATCTCTGCGAAAAGAAAGAACTCTCCGGAAACGCGGCAATCGCAGCTTTCCAGGAAGTGTTCAGCCAGACACCGGTTGAGGATGAGTACTGGATGCGGCGAGTCCTGCTGAAGAAATCAGCCACTGGGCTGGCGCGGACCACCACCAACAAGGTGTTCCCTGGACTGATCAAGGTCTTCAAGGTCCAACTGGCAGAGAAATGGTCCGACAAGACGGCTTCCAAGCTTCCTACCCGAATCATGATTGAGCCCAAGCTGGATGGGATTCGATCCCTCAGCGTGGTTCAGGATGGAACCTGCCAGATGTTCTCCCGGAGCGGAAAGATCTTCTCCAACTTCGATGACACCCTGGGTGCCGAGTTGGCCAAACTTCCCAACGGAGTTTATGACGGAGAAATCATGTCGGATAACTTCACAGCTCTGATGCGTCAGGTCCGACGGAAAACCAACGTGGATGTCTCCGACTCCTACTTGGCAATCTTTGATTTCGTCACCCTGGACGAATGGGAAACTCGGGTTGGTGTCCATTCAATGTCTTACCGCCGAGCACATCTGGAAAAGGTCTTCTCCGAAAACCAGCTGGATGGCATCTTCTTGGTTGAGCAGAAGGAAATCGATAATGACCTTGGTCAAGTGATTGTCTGCCAGCGGGAATGGGAAGCTCTGGGATACGAAGGAGCAATGGTCAAGAATCCTGATGCTCCTTACAACTTCGGCCGGTCAGATTCAGTTCTGAAGGTCAAATCATTCCACGATATCGATCTGGAAGTTATCGGATTCAGGGGTGGAACAGGGAAGCACAAGGGAAAGCTCGGCAGCATTCTGGTGGATTGCAACGGTGTGGAGGTCAATGTTGGCTCCGGTTTCAAGGATGACCAACGGACCGAAATCTGGGACAACCGAGATGATTACTTGGGCGTGACGGCAGAGTGTCGCTACCAGGAAATGACCGAAGACGGTTCACTGCGTTTTCCGACCTTCGTTTACTGGCGACTCGACAAAAGTTAGTCTTTGTTTACTGGAAGCTTGTCAAAAGATGTCTGATTCACATACAGGAGAAAAGTTTTCTGCTGATCGGTGTAAAAAATATCAAATTCGAATACTGGCAAAAAGCGATCGAATGCATCATGTCTTAGAATTGCTGCCGGAAAGACCGGTGCATTTTGGTGGGTCAATAAAGATGGAATGACAAAACTATCAAAGAAGAGCCCTGGAACGGGATGGAAAAGAGGAAGAAAATGGGAATTGTGTATTTAAGCGGTTCGGCAACCAAACCGGTTGGTGATGGCCCCAAGATCATCACCCACATTTGTAATGACATTGGAGGATGGGGTCGAGGTTTCGTCCTGGCAGTCTCAAATGATCATCCAAGCGCCGAGGTGGCATATCGAAGCTGGTATCAGGAGAACCCGGAGTGGAAGGCCACTCCATTTGCCCTCGGCGAGGTGCAATTTGTTGACAGCACCAAGGACATCATCGTCGCCAACATGATTGCGCAGACAGGAATCTTCCCAAAGAAAGGACGACCGCCCATCCGATATGATGCCTTGCACAAGGCACTCAAGAAGGTTGCCCACCTGGCCATGGATTTCGATGCCAGCGTGCACATGCCCCGGATCGGTTGCGGTCTGGCTGGCGGAAAATGGGCGAAGGTTGAGGAAGTCATCAAAGAAACGCTGGTGGGCATTCCTGTCTTCGTTTATGACTATGAGCCGTCCGGAGGTGATGCTTCGGTGGTTCCATGGAAGGCATAACATGAGCAGAGTTTGGGTAAAGAAAACAGATGAGGAAAAAGCAAGAGTCAGAAAAGCTATGAAGGAGTATTGGCGTGCCAAAAAGAAAAAAGAAGATCGATAAACCTCCGCCTGAAGGTGCAGAAGTAAAGCTAATTGGCGAGAAGCTGGCAAAGCTTGTTGGGACTCGAAAGCTTGTGACTGTTGTTCCTATGAATGGTCGCTATGTCAAGAAACCCATTTTTGGGCTAGAGGACATGGCTCCGCATCTTCCAACGAAGGTGATCGGAGTTGGTGTCAAGGGCAAACTGATATTCTGGATCCTAAGCAACGATCATTTCCTACTCAACACATTAGGCATGACAGGTACATGGTCTGGCCAGCACAGCATTCATGCCCGTGTTCGATTTGACTTCGATTCTGGGGGTCCTGCTTATTTTGTTGACACTCGCAATTTCGGCAGCCTGAAGTTTGTTTACGGGCGTAATAGTTTCAAACGTAAACTAGACGAATTGGGACCTGATATGCTATCTGAGCCGATCACCTATCCGCAGTTCGCCGAGAGACTGGATGCCAAGTCACATTGGCCGATCTGCAAAGCGTTGATGGATCAACGCGTGATCTCTGGTGTTGGTAATTACGTCAAGTCCGAGTCACTCTATAGGGCCAAGATCTCTCCCCATCGATTGGTGGGATCTCTGTCTGGCACGGAGCTGAATGATCTGATGCGGGAAATCCAGTCGGTGTTGCGAGAGGCATACGAAAAGCCAAACTCTGATCGATTTCTAGTTTATAGAAAGAAGACCGATCCGATAGGAAACCCCATCACTTCCGAGATGACAAAAGATGGCCGCCGGACCCACTGGGTGCCGGCAATTCAAATGTGATCAGAAATCGTCTTCATCCATGGCATCCAAGTAGTTCTTGTATGATATTTCATCCTGTGAATCGATTGAAATAGCACGGGCCGGGATTCGGCTATACGTCCAGAATGACATTCCCCTGTAGCTATTATCTTCAAATTCATCATCCATGTAGAACTTGGTTCCAGGCAGAGTTTTGCTAACATCAATTTGAAGCAATGTGTATGGATCGAAGTTTCCGCTACCTGTGGACATAGCATCCTCCATGGCAGCATTTTGAAATGACAAGACTAACGAATTAGCCAGTTGTTTGCTGGATGTAAGATAGACACGCGGTGAGTATTGCCTTCCCTGCTTTAGATCTGGCTCATCTTCATCCTTTTCCCATTCGTGCTGCTGCGTCTCATGTGATGCCTTCTTGGGCAACAATCCCCGCCTCAGTATTTTTTCAACATTCCATGATGGTGTGGTGTGATACAAAATCCGATTCACACGAGGTTTCAGTTTGCTGTAGTTTCCTTCCAGTGAGTATCGAAGTTCAGAATTCCAGTCGAATCTATGTTTTGCTGATATCACCGACCACCCATATCGCTTGGCAACATCTCGGACCAACGCATCAATTTTCACTGATATGCTTTTTGCATGCTTCCCAAACAGGCGAAGATCGATTCTTCCATTCACGTATTTCGGACCCACTTTCCAGTCCTTGTGAACGTATTCCATGCTGTTTTCTGCAAGCTCAGTCCAGACTTCGGGATCTGGGTTACCAATGAACGTCTTGTTGTGATCAAGGATATGTTGCCAGATGTCGGGCTGCCGGAACAGTTTTTCCATCTCGTCGCCCATGCGTTTGACCAGATGTTCGGCTGCAATGGGTTGCATTCTCCTCTCAGAAAGAAGAACCTCACGGATCATTTGTCGAAGGGAATTTGTCATGATACAACTAAATATCTTACAAATTGAACAAATGACTTGCTGTTGATATGATGGAATCTAGAAAGGGAAAAAATGAAGAAGAAAAAGACATCGGACTATGGACAACCATCTAACATGTGGTCGAAGGTTTGCGACGATGCCGGGCATGAGCCAGATCCAAGATTTAGGGACTATTACAAAAAGCCAACAGAGGGTTCCCGAAACAAGCTTGTGCATGACTTCTACGATGCCGTCATTCGGAAATCATTCGTGCTGGGCACCGAAGGACGATTTATTTTTGATGAAGACACCTACACAAAGAATTCTCTTGCGTTCTTTGAACAGGTCTTTCTCAAGGTGACCATCGACACTGAAGAGGATAGGTGCTTGACATCTCTGATCGCTTTTGCCGACCTGGGCGGCCATGTAGATGATCACCCATTTGGTGAAGGTGAAAATGCTAAGCCCTGGAATGAAGCGCTGAAAGCCATTCGAGAAGGCGCCGGTGATCCAGGTTTAGACCTTGCAGACATCGGTTTGGATCCAGCAGAAACATCACGCATTTATGCGGACATGGAAAAAAACTGGCCGTCAAAAGAGATCGACACTTCAAAGCTACACAAATGTGGCGAATTTCACATACCGTTCGACAGACACAACAAAGGAAAAGACGATGAAACTATCTGATAACAGCATTGCACAGCTGGTTCGAGTGCTACAGCTCGCCATCATTACCGGAACAGACGTTAGCGATAACATCCGAATGATGCAGTTTGTAGAGGAGGATGGATACCTGATCCTGGATGAGGACTACCTGTAATCCTTCGAAGCCAATCTCCAACGATTGCAGGATGAAATTCCTGAAGACAAGGTTTCTAGCTAATGGGTAAATTCAAAAGAATGTTCGACCAGCAGGAGAAGTTCATTAAGCTCCTGCAGGAAAAACGCGGTCATCCTGAGGTTCCTCTGGACTTGTCTCTCAAGGAGAGTCAGATCTTTTTGAAGCATTTGTCTCACGAATGTATGCATGAGCTATTTGAGTCCAACATGCTGCTAAAGAATTCGAAGAAGCACCGGGCCACAGATCTACCTGACTTTGATCGGGAGGCCTACAAGGAAGAGCTAGCTGATGTCTTCCACTATCTTGTTGGTATCCTGGTCTGTTCTGGAATTTCGTTCCAGGAGATTTACGACATGTACATGGACAAGGGACGGATAAATATCGATCGAATCAATGGCGGTTACTAATGCTATCGAACAAAGTCCGCGACAGGATCCGAGAGGCAGTTGCTTTGGGTGGCAAGGTTCTGGAACCCAGGCTGGTTCCCAATCATGCTCACCCAGTTCGTAACCCATATGCCCATCTCTGGCGTGAAGTCAAAAAGAAAATGGGCAAGTCATATCTCGAATGTGACGATACAGATGAGGAGGTGATACTTGAAGTCATCAGACACTACGTCAACAACCCATGTTTTTGAGCCAGTTCTTGAAGAGATTGCGAAAAAGACAGGTGTGGATATTGATCGTCTAGACATTTCGGTTACGTTTTTCAATGTAGAGGATTTCGCACCGAAAAAGTATGTCACCCTTGATGGAAAGAATCTGCCCACAAGTTGGTCACCAGAGCTCAAACAAGACATTAACATGCCACCTCATGAATGGCATAAGTTTGCAGAAGAAGCTGGACAAAAATTATCTGCAAGCATTGTAGAAAATGCTGTCCGCGAAATCCTTGAGCACGACAGAAAATGAACCTCAAAAAAATGCTCGCAATACAGAAGAAGTTCTCTGACCAGTTCTTTGATGCATCCAAACTATCTGAAGCTGAGAAGATCGAGAGACACAAAACACTCTGCCTGTCGATGCACAGTGAGATAGCCCAGCTGGCCAATACAGTTCACTACCAAGATCACCGCCCAACCATTTCACCCACCCACCATGCCAACATTCTGTTTGAGACGATGGATGTCTACAGATACTGCTTGTCGATTTTGAACCTGTGGGGCTTCTCGGCCGAAGATGCAGCCAAGGCATTTGCAGCACGGGATGCTCACCTCAATTCTCGCGGAGAAAAGAGTTTATCTCGCTGGGATGGAAAACCGGTTGTAGTCGTGGATGTGGATGATGTTCTGGCCAAGTTCAGGTCCAGATTCTACGATTGGGTTAACATGACTTACAGCTCCGACCTGACCGAGCTATCGCCTGAGTACTTCTTTACCCGAATCATTGCGGGAAAATCGGGTGACCAATTGCTGGCAGAATTTGTAGCGGCGGGCGAAGTCAGTCAGTTGGAGGTTTGTGAAAATCTACAGTCAGCTCTACATCATTTGCGAGCTTCTGGATATTGGATTCACATTCTAACCGCCAGACCAGCAGACGAACTGAAGTGTCTTTACGAAACCTACGCCTGGCTACTAGACAATGTGGAGTTCGACTCATTGGCCTTGTTCCCAGAGAAGTACATTCATCTGGCTGCAACCGAACCCTACAAACAGGGCAAGGTCATCTGTGCCATCGATGACTCACCCAAACATGCAGGAGAGTTGGCCCATCACGGCATCCACACCTTTGTCCCAATGCGAAGTTACAATCAGGCGGTTTGGAATCAAGATAACATCACCACTTTCATGTGGGATGTCGACGATGTTGCCAAGCTGGTCCACGATTTTGTTCGCGAAACAGAACAAAAGAAGTGATTATTTGATCTACAAGGACTATTATTAGTAGGTTCGGCAACCATACCCACAGGAGAAACCCATGCCAATGAATCGTGATCTGGAGCCGGTTGAGCTTCCGATGAGACTGAAGTTTGACGAGAAGCCAAAAACTGATTTTCACAACAACCTCCGGGCACTGAAGGTTGAATTAGTTGATGCACCCACAGCGGAACAGGCAAGGAATCTGGCTTGGCATTATGTCAAGGCAACTTGGGCGGATGTTCCTGGCGAGGTGGAACCGGAAACTGCAACACCAAAGCTTTTGAGCAAGAACCTGCTGGATGTGATGCAGTATCGTGCTTTGCCAACTCCGATGGAATGCCTAGGTTTCACTTTCCGGCTGTCCGGCCTATCATTCCAAGAGGTGACCCACATCATCCGCCACCGGGGAGGATCATTCGCAGCACAGTGTACCGGCGACCGCGATCTTCGTGATGATGCTGCCTTGATTCCTGAGGCGATTGAGAACTCTCCTGAGTTCCTGTCGAGATACAAGACGCTTGTTAAGGAGTCAAAGCAACTCTACGCCGACATGACGGACTCGAAAGATGTGTCAATGATGGATGCCCGGTTGATCCTTCCCAAGTGCATGACGTCATTCTACTACATGCGTCTCAACTTGAAGGATCTGCTGGCATTTGTCAAAGCTCGGCAAGACATGCAGATTCAACCCGCTGCTGATAACATCATTGCAGCACAGATGGCGATTCAGGCTTGTCTAGCCATCCCAGAGCTTACCCAGGTGTTTGATTTCAATACCCCTGATTGGCATTATATTAAGACATTTCGGATTCAAGAGGCCAACAGGTGGGTGTCAAGGGGTACCAACCTGTACTATCCCGAGCCGAAGAACGACAAGTTCGACTATCACCCGGATGATACAATCTATCCAGGTCGCCGAGAAGACATTCGTGGAACAAACCCACCAGACAGTGAAAGCACGTTCACAGAGCTGTGGAATCGTTTGATGAAACAATTTAGCACCCTCAAGACGGGATTTGAGAGAGGAAGATAATGAGAAAGACAAGAGTTTACCTGGCATCCGGATGGTTCAATCCGACGCAGGCAGCAGAATTGGACCGGTTGGAAAAGATTTTCGATGCCCGTGAAAAGTGGATCAAGCTGAGCAGCCCACGACGAATCTTCGTGTGCCCACCGAGTGCACCTAAGGAGACACAGGATGCTACATTCTTTGGAAACCTTGAGCACATCGACCGGGCGGATTTCCTGTTGGTGAACACTCGGGACAAGGACATTGGAACGATTTGGGAGGCAGGTTATGCCTACGCCAACAAGAGGCCCATCGTTTACTTCTGTGCCGGCCTTCCGAAAGGCGCCAAGTTCAATCTGATGCTGGCTCGAAGCGGGGTCAAGGTTTGCACATCGTTCGAAGAGCTTGAGGATTACCTGGATCGATGTCACAAAGAAGGCGATCTGTTGTCCGAGCCCTACACTGATGCAATCGAATGATTTCATGTAATAGACTCCAGAATGTGGTATAATGACTATGTTGTGGAGGCTATAATGACAATCTATCGTAATAAACGTGACGGAAAACTCTACATCCTTTCCCATAACAAACCACCATGCTACACGGGCAGCTGGCTTGAGTTTGCCCCTTACCGGCCGGGAAACACTTTCCCGAAATGGAAAAAGATTCCTCATGGTAAGGAAAGTGATTTCATCCCAGTAGGAGTTCGATAATGAAAAAGTTCGCAATCAGTGATTTCGTTCGACGTCAAACCCCAGGCAGCCGATTCAGCCATTTTGAAGGAACCGACATGTGCCTTCTTCGCCGGGTTGCTTACAACTTTCGGGATGCTGAGCCGGGATATCGTGATGGTGTTCTGGTAGTTCCAATTTCCAACATGGAGGGGTTTTTCGCCGGTGTATGTAAGCTAAAGTCCGGTGATAAACTGGCTGGCAACTTCATTCCACGCCGGGATGGTGAGGACCCCCGAAAGAACACGTGTGTCATTGGAGGCAAGAAGGAACCCGCCAAAAAGGTGAACGTCATCCTCTACCACCGCGATGTTCTTGGCGAGCAGCCGGATCATGTTTCACTGGCAGAATGGGAGATCGTTTCCATCAATTGCTCCCCTGTGGAAGGCGATATGCCAATTGATCCCATCACTCTGCTTCACAACCACTTCGGAAGCACCGGTGGAACCGCAACGGGAATGAGCGATTCAGAGCTGGTTGCACAGCTTCGAGAATCATTCGAGTGGTGGAAAGACAAGGCATTTGTGGAAGGTGAATAATGGCTGAGATGATTGCGGTATTCTGCCTCCTAGTTCTGGGGCAGTTTACGTCTCTATATTACGCGCATCGAAATGACCCATAACGTCGTATGGCAAGAGTGAGCATGAAATTAGGCAAACTTTGCCAGAATACTCCTTCTCAAGGGGCAGAAATATGAATATGAACCTCGAAGTTTCCAACTTGATGAAACAACATCATACACGCCTGATTTCAAAGTGGGGGAGATGTATTATGAAATCAAGGGATACATGACAAAAAAAAGCTAAACGAAAAATTGATATGTTTCGAAAGCTCCATCCGGACATTTCTCTTGTAATTGTAGATGGAAATGAATATGATAATTTAAGAACAGAGTTTCAAGAACTCATACTCTGGGAAGGAAAGTAACATTATGACTACACAAAAGGAGGCCCACGGGGCACTTGGGTGTATGCGGGAACCGAAGCGATTCGCCAGCCTGCATTCTCACTCAGGTGCCTCGTGACCTAAATCGACTTGGGATGGCTTGGGATATCCAGCCGAGCATATTGATTTCGTTACAAGTGAAGAGCAGGGGATGGACGCCTGGTCATTGACTGATCATGGTAACGGGAATGGCTTGGCGCATGCCCATGTTCACGCCAAGAAGATTCAGGCATCAGGGAAAAAGTATCGGCAGCTTTACGGCGTCGAGTTTTATTTCGTACCGTCCCTGGAAGAGTGGAAACACCAATACGAAAATCGGAACGAGGAATCCAAGAAGAGGAAATCCGCCAATCCAACATCAGAGGAGGATCAGGGCGGGTTCACCATTGAGGATGAGTCTGAGACCAAGAGCTCTGGAAAACCCGAGTGGAAGAAGTATCATCACTTGATTGTTGTTGCCAAAAACCGTAAAGGCCTTGGTAACCTATTTCACTTGGTCAAACGATCCTACAAGGAGGGATTCTATCGATTCCCGCGTATTGACTACAAGATGCTAAAGGAGCACTGTGAAGGCTTGATTGTTTCGACGGCTTGTATTGGTGGCCGGCCAAGCGCTATCATTTACGAAGAGTTCCCAGATGTCAAATTCATGGATTTGAATCCCGGATTATTGACCGGCCCTGAAGCTGAGAATCATGTTCGAAATATCAACAACCGACTCGAGAACATGGTGGATCAGTTTGTTGATGCTGTGGGCAAGGATAACTTCTTCCTGGAGATGCAGTTCCATGATCTGCCAGCCCAGCACTTGACCAACAAGTGTTTGCTTGAGCTGGCTAAGAAAACTGGTGTCCCACTTATCGCCACACCTGATTCTCATTTTCCATCACCTGAAAGATGGGAGGCTCGGGAGCTCTACAAGAAGCTGGGTTGGATGAAATCCAAACCTGAGGGGCAGATTCTTCCCAAGAAAGAAGACATGAAAACAATGCTGTACCCAAAGAATGCGTCCCAAATGTGGGGAGAGTTCAAGAAAGGGTATGAATTGTATGACTTCTATGAGGGGTACGAGGATACGGTTCGTGATTCCATTGAGAGAACACACGATATCGCATGGGAGCAGTGTGAGGACACATGGATCGATCAGTCAGCCAAATTGCCACGTTACGATACTGCCGATAGCACAGCATTCCAAAAGCTTGCAACTCTGGTTAAGAAAGGTCTGATTCAGGAGGGGCTGTCTGACAAGCCCGAGTATGTTGAACGTGCCAAAATGGAGTTGGGCGACATCAAGTACTTGGGTCACGAATCTTACTTCTTGGCGATGTTTGACATCTTCAACAAAGCCAAGGATCACACATTGCTGGGGCCGGCCCGTGGTTCCGGTGGCGGCTCATTGGTGAACTTCCTACTGGGAATTACGCAGATGGACCCGATTCTCCATGAGCTGTTGTGGAGTCGATTCCTTCATCGAGACAAAGCCGGATGGCCTGATATTGATACTGATGCTGGAGATCGGGATGCGTTGATTACAGCAGCTCGTGAATTGTTTGGTGATGATTCAGTAATTCCAGTTAGCAATTTCAATACTTTGAAGCTGAAGTCTCTCATCAAAGATATCTCCAAGTTCTATGGGGTTCCTTTTGATGAGGTCAATAAGCTAACTGGGCCTCTACAAGATGAAGTGATGCGGGCAGCATACGATGGGTCAACTGAGAAGTCGGTGTATGTCCTGACACACGAAGATTGCATGAAGCATTCCCAGGCGTATCGTGATTTCATGCTTCGCTATCCCGAGGTTGGCAAGCATGTTGAAACACTCTTCATGGAGAATCGCTCAATTGGTCGCCATGCAGGCGGAGTTATTGTAGCACCAGCTGATGTGCTTGAAAGAACAATGCCATTGATTGGGGTGCGAGGAGAACTGCAGACACCCTGGACAGAAGGAATGAATTTCCGAACTCTGGAACCAAACGGGTTCTTGAAGTTTGATTTCCTCGGCCTGACACTTCTCAAGGATGTGGAGAATTGCATCTATCGAATTCTCAAAAAGGACGGGAATCCCAATCCAACATTTCTTGATGCACGGAACTTCTTTGATGAGCATCTAAACTGTCGCTATAACGAGATGGATGATCTTGGCGTGTGGAAGCATGTTTACGAAGATGGAAAAATGACCGGTGTATTCCAATTCACTGCAGCCGGAGCTCGAAACTTCTGCCTGGATGTGAAGCCCACCGATATCACAGAACTGGCAGCCATCACAGCAATCTATCGGCCAGGCCCGCTGAAAGCAAATGTGCATCGGAAGTATGTGAAGGCAAAACTGAATAGGGAAGACATTGTTTATGATCATCCTATCATTGAAAAGATTCTGGGACCGACATGTGGGTTCGTTGTATTCCAGGAGCAATTCATGCAGCTGGCCATTGAATTGTCAGGATTCTCTCCTGGTGAGTCAGATAAGCTTCGAAAGACACTGGTCAAGAAATCTCTTGATTCAATCGGTGGAAAGCAGAATGAGCGTGAGGTGGCAAAGAAGAAGTTCATCGAAGGTGCCTTCAAGCTGAATCAGGTTGATAAGGGAATTTCAACCAAGCTCTGGGAAACCATTGAGGCATTTGCTGCCTATGGATTCAACAAATCCCACGCCCTGGCTTATGCCATTGACTCCTACTACGCTGCATGGATGCACACTCACTATGAGGAGGAGTGGCTGGCAACAGTTCTTCAGTCGGAAAACAACAACGGAAAGGCTTTGACAAAGGCAATTGCCGAGATCAAGTCCTATGGGTTTGAGTTCTCCCAAATCGATGTGAATTACTCAGGCGAGTCCTGGGCATTCTCTCCAAAGATTGGAGCTTTCGTTCCTCCTCTATCTGCAGTAAAGGGAATCGGTGGCGCAGCCATGGATGAAATTGTCCAGATGCGTCCATACACTTCTCTCATAGACATGTTCTATGATGAGGATGGAGCCTGGAAGCATAGCAAGATGAACAAAACTTGCTTGTCTTCTTTGTGCAAGATTGAAGCCCTGGGTTCATTGCTGGAATTTGAAAGGGGAGAAATCTTCAATCATCGTCAGCTCTTTGAAGGATTGCACTTTGAGAAGAATTATGAATTCTTGCGGAGAGGAATTTTTGGAAAGACAAAAACTCAGGTCAAGAAGATTCGAAAACTAGGTGAGGAGCCCGAGATCTTTATTCACAAGATCTTGAAGGACTTTGCTGACACAGAAGATTGGACACGGATTGAGAAAGTCGACATGGCATTTGAGATGACATCAACTGTCGATGGTGGGCTATTATTTCCGGACAAACTGATGAAAAGGATCGAGGAAAAGAACATCACGTCAATTCATGATATCCGTCCTGGAACATCCGGTGTGGGTTGGTTTGTAATCACTGACGTCATCAAGAAAAAAACCAAGAACAACAAACCGTTCTATCGTCTCAAAGTGACTGATAACGATAATCAGGTAGGGTGGCTTCGAGTCTGGGGCGGAATGCAAAGGGATCCCGAGAAATACACCCTGTGGATGGCACACGCATCTCATGATGCTGGATGGGGAATGTCAACATCAGTCGCCAAGCTTCGGAGGGTTGCATGATGTATGAAATAAATCACCTCGTGATCGAAGGTGCGGACTTAAGCGGGAAGTCAACACTGATCAGCAACCTCCATGGTGCCACCAACTACCGGTGGAACATCCATGACCGATCATACTTGTCGCGAGTCTGTTGCGCGCAGATGTACGGGAGAGACAAGAAGCAACCCATTCGAGGGATGTGGAAAGAGTTGTCGAACCTGAACAACGTCTATGTCATCTTGCTCCCGTCGGCACACACTTTGCAAGAACGGTTCAAAGTCCGCGGTGATGACGTTCAAAGTCATGAGACACTGCCGATTATGCGCGGGTGGTTTGAGATTTGGGCATCCTCTCTGGAGGGGCTTCCGAACGTTATTGTGATCCGTGAAGAGCTGGATGAGCAGGACATGTGCGCAGCTGTGCTAGATAAGTTAACTGCCATGGAGAGAATGACGGAGATCCAGACAGGACATTTCGTCCGAGACTTCGCTAGGATGGCGCCAGAGCCCAATGGACCGGTGGACATAAGTCTGCGGCTCGATCCTAAGTGGGACTTCTCATCGATTTTGTTCCACCCGCGAGAAAAAGAGTACTATGATGCAGTTGAAGTGGATGCTTGTCGTGTCATCAGAAACGAGATGGCCGGCAACAACCCATACGGAAAAAGACAAGGGCTCTATAGCCGACGGTTTTACTACTCTAGTTCCGACTGTTTGTCTTCTGTACACTTTCTCGTGAAGGATAAGTGTCTACAGGTCCTATCAGTTTTGAGGAGCACAGACGTGGACAGAAATGCTTCTATCGATTTGAAGTTCCTGTGCCATCTGTCAACAGTTGTTGCCCGAAAGTTTGGGTGGCCCATTGATGAGATTGAACTCAGCGTTCGTTATAACTGTGCACACGTAAGACATGACCTACCAAAATGGGACAAAGACGAAACCCAGGAATGAAAACAGCAACATAATGCCTATGATTAGTCATGATGTCGCCTAACAAAAAAAAGACGATGAGATATTTAGACGCTGTATTTATGGAGAAAAAGTGAATCAGAGAGAAGACTATAGGCATTCGATACAGCCTTCTGGATCTTGTTTGAACGCAATGTCTGTGATGCGAATAAGTCGCAAGTTGTGCTCTGAGAACCAAGCTTCTTGTTCTCGATCTGTTTCCCATTTAACCACCCGAGCTTTGTCACGCGGTTTTTCTGATTTTCGAATTTCTGTCAACGGGATATCAAGACCGTGCCAATAG
>Ga0181367_1000074_pt1 | contig 14405 bp, 27 predicted proteins | sample LowviralmetaG_FD_130089 | JGI IMG/M metagenome (GOLD analysis project Ga0181367, IMG submission 130089) | Marine viral communities from the Subarctic Pacific Ocean - ​Lowphox_02 viral metaG | ecosystem: Environmental > Aquatic > Marine > Oceanic | place: Subarctic Pacific Ocean | collected... | reverse complement strand
AGATACAACCGATTAAAAAAGAGTTACAATCAGTAATTAACGAACTCAAGTAAACATGATACAAATATTTCTAGACAAAAAGAATAAAATCACTATAAGTATTGGTGAAAATAAAGTAGTGAAATATATTCCTACAAAAGACCAACGCAAGTTTATAAATAAATTGTTTGATGAAAATAAATTGCTATGTACAGATGAACATGGTAATGAAAAAAGAATTCCTGTAATAATACACGATAACGTAAGAAAGCTCACAACAACTATTGCTGGTGATACTATTGATAGTGCTGATAAATATAGTGGTGTACCAAATGGTGTACGCTACATACCTAATAAGCTCATGACTTACGAGAAAGATAGACAGGACTGGTTGCTGGAAAGACTGAAACGTACTTTCATCAGCTTTGACAATAAAAATTTAACAGACCAAGAGTTTAAAACAGAAATGAGACACTTGCTAAACAGATAGGAGCTAAACATGGGAAATATAACTGAAACAAGTCATTTTGAGAAGCTACAAGAAGATAGTGAACAAATGAAAGACACGATGCAAGAAGATGAAAAACTTGTGTATGAAGAACAATTTGGCAATAACGATAAATGCGTTATATGTGGTGATGATTCAATTTATGATATGTCAAAGCCAATAGATGAAAGAATAGGATATATTGAAGGCTCTGGCCAGATGTGCTTATACTGTTATGATAAAGTTTATAGTCATGAATGGAATAGAAATAGAGAGCAAAGGATAAATGATGAGCAAGACAGTTAATATAAATATAAATAAACTGCAAAAGAAGTATGATGACGCAGTAAAGAATAAGATAGATGTCTTTACATATGATGGTGCTGAAATATTAACATCGTATGCCAAGTATCTACTCGAATATTTAAAAATGGAGCAAAATGATGAATAAATACACAAAAATGATAGAAAGATTTATGGAAGCTACCGCTAGTGATAAAGCAGGTGAAATAGTCCTGTTGTACGCTTTGGTAGTAGTTTTATTTCAACTAATAAGGAGTGTGCTATGACTCAAACAGAAAGAATAGAAATACTGAAAGAAGTGGAAGTAGTTGCTTCTACAATGAAAGATATATCAGAAGAATTTCTAAAAGTTCCAACTACGCCATCAAATATTGATTCGCATTTAGAACTTGCACATTTATTAACTAAACTGATGCAAGCTACAAAATCATTAGCAGATACAATAATTAACATGAAATAATTAATTACCCCAACTACAAGGGTGCGCCCCTTCGGTTTAGTCATGTTTCCCGTTGGGGCAAAGATTTAAATAGAGAGCTAGGAATGAACACCGACATCATTACAACAAGCTGGAAAACTTGGGTGTCGCCCAGTAGTTCTTGGCTCTCTAAAGATTTGTGCTCGGCACGAGGCTGAGCCATTAATAAAAAAGGAAGCGTTATGGCGAAACAAATAACACCTAACGAACCTAGCCCAGATGTACTGTACAATGTAGATTGTCTGCACGGAGCTTTAAATGATAGTGGGTATATTTGCTCACATGATTTTACTAGCAAAGTAATGACATCTATACATACAAAGCCCGTAAGAGGTGCTTTTTTGTATGGTATGGCTGGAACAGGGAAGAGCTACCTACCAATGGTACTCGCAAAAGTGTTAGACCGCCAGCTTTTTGTACATCAATGTACCCAAGGCACAAGAGAAGAAGATTTGCTTGTCAAAACTATGCCGTCTGAAGATACAATATCAGGCGTAAAGATTGGACATGGAAAGATTTTTCAAGCTGCCATTGAGTCACGCAAAAGACCAGTAATGCTGATGTTGGACGAATGGGATAAAACAAGACCAAGCGCAGATGGATTCTTTTTGGATTTCCTGCAGTATGGTAGATTGTCGCTCCCCGGAGTGGAAGATGGTGAGGTGAATGCTAATTTAGATAACCTTACAATCTTTATTACTGCTAATGATGAACGTGAATTTCATGAAGCTTTGCTTCGTAGATTCCCAATGATTAGCGTTAGCCCCATAGAACCAGCAGATGTTGTTACTGCTCTTGAAATGACTCATAAGAATAACAGATTGATTCCGCAAATGATAGACCTGTATACACGCAGTATTAGTGCTAGTTTACCAAAACCAGCTACTATACAGGAATTACGTCAGTTGATGGATGCAGTCGAATTACTCGGCAGTAGTTCCGATTGGGATACATTGGTTTACCAGTACATTACAAAAACGCCAGAAAATCATATACTCCTCTCCAATCAAGCTAAAGTAGAATCTATTGACATAGATAAGCTTGTAAAACTTAGAGCTGATGATTACGGAGTTGATGAAGTTCCTGTAAGAAATGATATAAATAAACCATCAATGCCAAGTTTAAGAAACTTAGCAAAGTTTAATAAATCATTTAGTCCTAATAACCATATTCCAACTGATGCATCTGTTGTTTTTAAACGCAACGAGAAGTCGGATAATTGTGTTATGCAATTAAATATGGATAAGGATGACCCAGAAACAGCATCAATGCCTGAATGGGGCTCCATAACAAAGAAATATGATTTCCTTACTGACGACATTGTTGCCAGTAGTATACACATTATTCATAGAAAGCGTACTTATAGCTCTATTGAAGGTGAAATCTTAATTAAAGATAAGTATATTACACGCCCAGAGTTAGTAAGGATGCTACGTGGTAAATGGTTAGTGCATAAAAGAGATTCTAATGAAATCATTGCTAGACATCATAAATCTACAGATTCTAAACCTGTTGATTTAAGATGGAAAGAAGGCAAAGGTATGGAGATTATTGCTCCACTTGCTGATAGCTATGTTACATTAAAACAGATATTCACTTTGAATGCTAATGAAAATCTTGCTCATATACAATCTGTTACTTTACTTAATAATAGAAATATACGTGAGATTAGTGATAGCCAAGGAACCCATTTAGCAGTACGTGATTTAAAATCATGTGTTCAATCTGGCTCAAATGTCATAGGAAATAGTGTATTAAAATCAATGAGCGAACACAGTGGATATTGCCAAGGAATATATGTTTGTGCTCCTAGCGGCGATGATTCATGTAGCAACGGTGATATACCACATTTCCATGAACTTTTGAATGGCTCTGGTAAAAAGTATAAACTAAAATCAATACCAAATGGATTTCTTGTTATTGCAAATAATCTTCATGTATGCATTGAAGATATTGACAAGTATGCATTTGGAAAGATGTCTATCTTAATTGAAGGTGCTGTTCATCCTGATATTTTAAGCAAGGTATTGGATTGGTTTGGTTGCATACCATTGTACAAATGTTTTCAGCATGACGGAACTCTCCGTGATAAACTGGAAAAAGCTGGATGGAAAATTCATCACTATAATGTCAATGCTTTAGTAAAAAGTGGAATATATGCATTATTTGTTTATGATTATGTATTATTCTGCGGTTTTTTGAATGCATACGATGTTACTGATGAAGCTACACTAGCCATTAACATGAAAACCAAGATAAACAGGATAAGAGCTCTTGAAAAAGCACACAAACCTAATCAAGACTGACTGGCGTAATTATACTTCAGGTTTAGAATCAGAACTCCGCACAGAGACCGAAGTTAAAACAACTACGCTACCTAATAGCCCACCTATTAGTGCGAATACGAGTAAATCTTCAATGCCTCATGTTAAAAACAATTCGGGGGGCAAACCGCTCCCCGGATTGGGCAAACTACGTAACAATCCTGCTAATATTAATAGAAAATTTAATAGTAATACTAATGCTTTTGACCCACATAATAGCAAATTATTGCAAAATGGTAAAGAGAGAGCAAATCTTACTAATGCCCAGAAAGATAAGCTAGAAGGTTTTACACAAGACTGCGATTATAGTCGTATTAACAAAAATCCAGCTCCCGCTGGTAAATTATCTCTAAATGGTGTTCGAGACAGGCGGCTCGGAGTAGAATTAGCTAGAACTATCAGTAAACTCGCTGAAGATAATATCGGAGCATATACAGAAGGTGATGATTATTGGGATTGCGATAGGTTGGCTATGAGACAAATTACTAAAGAGTCCATATTTAACTGCAAAATGTCAAGAGAGAAGCACAATATTATAATAATTTTAGATAGTAGCCCATCTTGTTCAAGATATGCTAATTTTTATAGTAAAATAGCTAGTCAATGTGTACAATATGGAGATGTTGAGCTCTATGATGGGCCGAATGCAAGATTAGTTCACATTTATAAGCCAAGAGAAAAATCTTTTGTTACATTTCTTACCGCAGAAGACATATTTAACAATGTACATGAGTGGAGCTTGTTCAAAAATAGGACAATAATATTTTTTGGAGATACTGATGGATTATATACAGTGCTCAAAAATACAGTACATAATAAAGTTTACTATTTTTATACAAACAATGAAGAATATTTTCATGCTAATTTAGAAGATTATAAGGAATATGGAGGAGATTGCAACACAAAAAATTTGAAGCCAATATATAATATTAAGGATGTTGATTCATTTATGAAAGCATGTAAAAAACTTAAATAATAACAAACAAAAAAGGAGTGTAACATGACACTGCAAGAAAAGTACGGTTTGCTTGTTAATAGAGATGATGTAATTAATGAATCTCTGCCAGAAAAACAGATAGACCGAATGAGTACCAAGCTAAGTCTTGATATGTATACTATACATAATCAAGTTGATTCAAGAAGAAAGCGTATTGACGTTCTTGTGCAATACTTCACAAATAGACCCGGCATGATTGATGAAAAATGTCCAACGCCAGTTGAACAGGCTTTTAAAATGATGCTTTATGGTGATTTTGCTGAAGTTACACAAAATATTGTCAAAATTTCTGGATGTAAGATTGATGATATTCTGCTTAGAGCTAAGTTTGAAGATGATGGCATCGAAATACAGACAGGAACTCTTAAAGATATGGATGAAGAGCTTGTTCCAGTTGTAAAAAAGATGATGAAATATATGCTTCCATCAGTAATACAGAATCTAATCAGCGAACGTAATGATTATGTTAATGATAAAGATGAAGCTGAGATTGATTATGAGACTGAAAAAGCTCTGAAAAAGATGGATTGGGATAAAACAGTTAAAGGAGAGGCGTAATAACACCGATTAGGCGTTATGGAAAGTGGGAGCATGGGTTAAATTGCTCATGCTCCCTGCCTTTATTTAAAATAACAGGAGAAATAAAATGATAATGTTTGATATAGCAGAATGGATAGCAAATCTATTAGTACTAGGTGTTGCTATTGTAATGTGGGCTATTGGTATTTTTATAATTGCCATGTTATTGTCTATGGCTAAAAAATGGATAGATAAATTATGAGAATAAGCGAATGCTGTGGTGCTGAAATAATATATTCAGATATATGCTCAGAATGTAAAGAGCATTGTGAAGATATGGAAATATTTACAAAAGAAGGTTTGTTTAACGGTGCTAAATTAGTAAATGTTATAAATAGTGGAGATGCTGTATGCTGTGATGGATGCAATGGCCCCTATGGAGACAATGTTAATGGTGGTGTAATCATAGGACGTTCAGCATATTGTGGTGAATGTGCTGATAAATACCACTATTATTCATCAGATTATGAGCATAAACACGAAATTGATGAATTTATGGATTTAAATAAAAGCTTCAAGGACAATGTTCTTGAATATCGTAAACGCACAACTGGTTCAAGTGATGGAATCATGAGGATTTTCACTATGGATTAGGTGCACAACAAAAAAAGGAGTCTTTACTATGCAAAGACACGAAAAGATAACAACAACAAATGGCGTTGACCATTTATTATCAAAAAGCTCACTTAAAAATGATAAAATAAATCAAGTGCTGACTGATGATATTGTCAACCACGTTTATGGTTCTTTTGATTACTCAAAATTTCGCTTTATATTTGGAAATAGAGAGTTAAGAAGAGCTAAAGTTGTTAAGATACGTGATGAAATAAAACAAAACAATAGAATATCATCATATCCTATTATTGTTAATAGCAATTTTCAGATAATTGATGGACAACATCGTTTTATTGCATTAACTGAACTTGGTTATCAAATAAAGTATGTAGTTGATGATACTTTCAATGTTCAAAGTATAGCTAAATCAAATACAATCGCAGATAAATGGAAAGCTAGTGACTATCTATTAGCTTACCAAACATTAGGGATTGCAGATTATGGAGTGTTTGAGAACTTCATGAAAACATACGACACTAACTTTACTGTTACGTTAGTATTGTTTAATGGAAAGTTCACAGGCGGTCTATATAGAGATTTTGCTGAAGGTAAGTTCAAGGCAGATAATCTAAACAGAGCCATCAAATGGATTGAAATGGTACAGGATTTTAAAGAGTACATTCAAGACATCCACAAAGACAGGCATTTTGTCAGAGCAATACTTAATTGCTTTAGTCATCCAGAGTATAGCCATACAAGGATGATAAAGAAAATGAAGTCAAGAGGGCATTTGATGACCAAAAGTACAAGCAGAATGGACTATTTACGTCAATTAGAAGCTATGTACAACTGGCACGCTCCTGAAGATAAAAAAGTTCGGTTCTTTTAATCTTAACTAATGGGTATATATATGCTATATGCTATATATCTATAATAAATATATAGTATTGGTTATTATTTGTTATTGGCTATAGCTATAGTATATATATATATATAATAACCTACAAGTGGAAAACTTAAAAACTTGTTTTATTTAAAACAATAGTTATTCATTTGTATTATCGTTAATTTCTCATATGGAAAGGTTGGAAAGAATGGAACTTATCAAAAATCGGTCATTTCGGTGCCCAGAGTCTACATGGAAGAGGTTTAAACTAATTTGCTTGTTTAAAAATGTTTCATGCCAAGACCAACTGGCTACCTTAATTGAGCAATACGTGGATGGAGAAAATAAGAGTGCAGGAAAGGAATCTCAAAGATATATACAATCAGTATCTTCTCAGTAAGAACGAACAACATACTGCTGTAAGATACAAAGACAAATCTTGGTATCACAGTAGTGCTGCTGGATTGTGTGCTAGAAAGCACTTTTTTTCCTCTGTCTCTCAAGTTGAAGGTACGACTGTGGGTGAAAATACACAGCGTATCTTCAGGCTTGGGAATCTTGTCCATGAAGATATACAGGACGCTCTCACATGGTACTCCCAGATTCATGGGTTGCCATTATTAATAGAAAAAGAAATTTATTTAGAAGATTTAAATGTACGTGGATACATTGACCTTGCATTAATTGATATGGAAGGCGATGACCATATTATATACGATATAAAAACTTGTAACGAATGGAAATGGAAAAGTTTATTCGGCAAGTTTGGAGATGGAGAACCATCTACCAATTACCAACTACAATTAGCTACATATGGATTATGGGCTAAAAGATATTATGAATTAGAAAATATTAGAATGAAATTATGCTATTATAATAAGAATACTAGTATGATGAGAGAAATTGACGTTCCTGAAGAGTATATACAGGAAGCCTATGAGTACTGGAATAGGGTTAATTTGCTCGTGGCGGACAAAACTCCACCTGAGGTAGACTTGGGTACGTCTCCTGTATATAAATGGGAATGTAACGAGAAATACTGTCAATTTCATGGAGTATGTGGTGGGGGACTAAACGCTAAATAGAATTTATATCCCTTGCTAAAATGCAATCATGAACATAAAAAAGATGTTGACATGAAATGGTTGAGCGACCCGGTGGATGCTACCAAGTAGGGGATATAAAAATTAAAGGATATGTTATGAAAGAAAATGATTATTACGAAAGACATTTTAATTGGTACAAGCTGACATTATGTAAAATAGCCACAGCAGATGACCAAGCAAATCCAATGCATTTAAAACAATTAGCTCAGGCCGCTCTTGATAGTGAACCTACTACTGCTGATAAACACAACGAGAATCTTATAAAAGAAAAAGAGGAGATAAAATGAAATACTATTTTGAAGCTTTATTTAATGACAATCTAACATTTGTTCTAGGGTGGGAAGCGTTCGTATTTTTCATGCTGTTGTTTTTTATTAGCATAATATTTAGATTAACTAGAATAGAAAGTAAACTAGATGATTTAGTAGATGATATAGTGGATGGTATAGATTAACTTAGAACATTTATTAATAGCTTGTATATTGCTCATGTTTTTAAGGGACATGGCAAATGAACTAAATAAAAAAGGAGCCGACAATGGCAAAAAAAGACAATATGAAGTTATGGGAGTCAGTAGAAACGACAGACCCGAACTTCACGAAGAAAGTAAATCAAAGGGGCGGGTTCACAGCGATAGGAGCTCAGTACCAACTAAGGACAGCGACTGAAACATTTGGCCCATTTGGAACTGGATGGGGTGTTAAAGATGAAAGAATAGAAAAGTGGGAAGATGCTGGACTTGCTGTATATACAGGAACATTGTGGTATATACCTGCAGAATTTAAAAAAGGTATTCCTGTTATTAAAGAAGAGCCATCTGAATTTCCAATCCATTCATCTATTAAATATCACAGCAATGGAAGAGTTGATGATGACTTCATGAAGAAGGTTGCAACTGACGCTCTAACTAAGGGTTTAAGTAAACTTGGATTCAATGCTGATGTATTCATGGGCAAATTTGATGACAATAAATACGTTAATAAACTTACTAACATGAACGGCACGTGGAAGAAAGAAGTATCCGATAAAGCCAAAAAACTGAACAAAGAAGATAAAGAATCAATAATGAACTTTCTTAAAGATGGTTCAATAAATAGTAATAACTACAAGAAAGCTTTAACTAGAATAGAAGAACTTTACAAATCCTATTCACAGGATTAGTTATGGCGGATATAAAAGACATCATGGATGATGTAAAGTCTGATGATGTTTACTACGAAGAAAAAGAAAAAGAATCTTCTATAAAGCCGGGTACTTACGAAGCTACGATTGTAGACTTAACAAGGAAACTGAATGTAAAGACTAAGGCTGGTCACATCTGCGATATCTATTGGCCAAGATATAAAATATCAAGTGATTCTCCTAAATTTAGCAATAGATTAATAAGAGATTCGGGACAGTTTAGGTATCGCTCTGAAGATGTCAGAGAAAGGAATTTATACTACAAAAAATACCTCGATAAAGCAGGAATTAGCTTGACTAAATCAGAGGTTGATGGTAATATCAGGTACTCTCTTCCTTCAATATCCAAGGACATGATACTAGGAAAGCACGTCCTAATCAATGTATATGTGGAAGAGTGGAATGACTCCAGAGGATACCACAAAGAACCCGTTGCAAAACTGGTTAAAGTTATCAAAAATTCTGATGTTATTCATTAGTTATTATTATGATAATGTATATAAACTACTTAAAAACAATAATCGAGTTATGAAGCTGATAGATGCTGTAGAGCTATCCCTGATGCCTCAAATAGATTTTGAAAAATATATGCCTAAAAGATATAAAAATAAGATGATAGTATTTAAGGTGTATGGTGAAGAGTATGTTTTATTAACGACAAAGGAAATGAGAAGAAATGAAACAAGTAGCACCACATAATTTAGAAGCCGAGAGACTTATCTTGGGTCAGGCTTTGGTTGATAACTCTGTTATTGACCAGATTTCACAGTACATTCCAGAAGAGCAAGTGTTCTATAATACAGGGCATCAAGATATATGGAAATGTATATTAAGTTTACATAGAGAAGGAGCTACAGTTATAGACCCTATCACAATAATGTCTCAAATGCCAGAGAAAACAAATCTGGAATCACCGGGATATTATCTTACTGGGCTAATGGAAAATGTTGTTTCTACATCAAACGCTGAACACTATGCTAAACTGGTATATGAGAAATGGTTAATCAGAAAAGTAATAGTAAAGTCAAAGAAAATTGAAAAGGTTATGGACTTAGATGCTGATGGGGCTGCTCAGGCATTACAAAGACTTAACAGAGAAATAGAAGATATTCTTAATTTAAGAATCAGAGAAGATTTTAATTTAGACACTCTAATATCAGATACAGTTAAACATATGACAGTTACAGATAATATTATTCCATTTGGTTATAAACCGCTAGATGATTTAACTGGTGGTATGACTAAGGGAGAAATAACAGTTGTAGCTGGTAGGCCCGGTCATTTTAAATCTACTATGACTATTAATATAGTTAGCAATCTTTTAAATCGTGGACAAAAGGTTCTCGTATTTAATCGTGAAATGTCAAATGTGGAGATGATGAAAAAGCTAATAATTATTGAAAGTCAAACTCTATCATATCATACTATGAGAATGGGAGATTTTAATGAGGCAGATAAGGAGGAACTTGAATCAGCAAAAAATATCATTACAGAGAAATATAAAAATCTTATCATGTATGATGATGTATTTGATATTGACAGGGCTATGCGTGAAATAAGAAAACATAGACCCGATGTTGTAGTAGATGATTACATAGGTCTTATAGATGTTATCGGAGTTGAAGATAACAGATTAAGAGTTGATAATATTATGAAACAATATAAGAGAGCCGCTAAAACATATGGTATGGCTGCTATCCTTGTATCTCAGTTAAATAGAGCTTGTGAAGATAGGGCAAACAAACGTCCTATACTTCGTGATTTACGTGACTCTGGTTCTATTGAACAGGACGCTGAAATGATATTATTTATGTATTATGATTGGAGATATAATTATCAAGATTCTATGGTAGGTGAGCATGGAATTGAAGTAGTACTAGGTAAAAACAGATATGGCAAAACTGGCAGTAAGGTACTTGGTGTTGTAGGAGACAGATGCAAGATACTTAATAGTGCTGAAGATGCTATGTATGAAATGAAACGATTAAAAAAGGAGAAAGACAATGAAAAATGAAGAAAAAATTTGTAAATCTATGGATAGAGTTGCAAACGCTATATGGGATGGATTAAGAGGAGATGGAAATGATTATACAACTACAGATGCTTTATTTGAAATATCTAGAGCATTAAATAGAATAGCAGATACATATGCAACATCATTAACAAATCAAGCGAAATCTATAGAGAAAGAGAATAGAGCATTTAGACAATTTTTTGATGGTATGGGAGGAGATAAAAATGGAAGCTGAAGTAGGTAAATATGGAGTATGGTTATCTGATGGAGATATGGATATAATAGAAAAGGCCCTAGATTGGTTTGAAAATAGTAGTTATGTTTTTAATGAAACTTCAAAAATAGGCTCTATTAAAAATCTAAGAAGAGACTTTCAAAAAATCAAGGCAAATGGAGTGCAAATACCAAAAAAGGTTGAGATTCCCAATGATTATGATGAGCATTATAATAACGAAGTAAAATGCAAGGAGTGTGATTAATGTCAAAGCAAAAGCCAAAAAGACCAACTACAAGACAGCTTAAGAATGATATTACAATCATAGTAAAAGAGATACTTAACTTAAAAAATTATGTTAATGATGTGCTAACACCATCTACTATTTCTATTCAACATCTAATTGAACAATATGTTGAATACAAAGGAGATATAGATAATCTTATTGAATACATGGAAAAGGAGGCAAATGAGAATGAGAAGAGAACTATCAACGAGAGCCCAGAAGAGGGGCAGAAGGAACAGACAAAGGGGAGCGGAACTACAAAGGATGTCAGTAAAGATGTCAAAGGAATTGGGACTGGAAGCATACAACAGGGATAGAGGAGGAGCTCAACATGAAAAAGGTGATGTTGAAATTGAAGGATTGTACTATGGATGCAAAAGAAGGAAAGTTGTTCCAAAATGGGTACTTCCTGAAAAAGAAGAAACTGGTGTTGTCTTTCGTGGAGATAGAATGGAGCCCTATATTGCCATTCCACTTGAGAAGTATTTGTTGTTAATTTCTGCTGTTAAAATTTAGTAAGAAACTAAGAATAGGGGCCATCGTGTGGGGTTACACCTCCTTTCCTCCCCGCGTCCGGAACGATGGCTCTCTTACCTATGGGTAATTTTGATATTGATTTAAACTTTGGTCTTATCTATGAAGATAAGGTCAGGGACATTTTCCAAGGAAAGGGCTCCATAGAAGTTAAAACAGAACGTGGTATGTGGGCTAATACAGGCAATATGGCTGTAGAGATTACGTGCAGAGGTAAACCATCTGGTATCAGTATTACAGATGCTGAATGGTGGTGCCATTTATTTACAATAGATGGTAACATAAAATTTATAGTAATGATGAAAGTAACAGAACTTAAAGATAGAATAAAAGAATTGGCTAAACTAAAATTAATTAAGATTGTTAAAGGTGGTGATGACATGGAATCAGAGATTGTTCTCGTGCCAGTAGATAGATTAGTAGGATACAAGTGGAAATAGCTAATCATGTATTTCTTGGAGACAGCAGGAAGGTGTTAAAGACATTTCCTGAAGATGTTGTTAATACTACAGTTACGTCGCCTCCATACTATAATCTACGTGACTATGGAACAGCTACTTGGGTTGGTGGTGATGAGAATTGTTCTCATTTATCAGATAGGTCTGAGTATGAAACTAATTATGAGAATAGTAAACAAGCATCCAACAAAGGTACACAAAATAGAGATATAATTAAATATGATATTTGTCCTCAATGCGGGGCTAAGAGAGAAGATAATCAAATAGGATTAGAAAGGTCACTTGAAGAATATATTGAGCAACTATGTCTAGTATTTGATGAAGTGTACAGAGTAACAAAGGATGATGGCACATTCTGGTTGAACATAGGTGACTGTTATGCTAGAGGTGGACAAATTAACTCTGATGGTAGGCGTGGTTTTTCAGGGGCTAAGGGATTAGGATACAGAGAAAAGAAAGTAGATGGACTTACAGATAAAGATTTAATAGGAGTACCTTGGAGATTAGCATTTGAATTACAGAAACGTGGATGGATATTAAGAAGTGATATTATATGGGCTAAACTCAATCCTATGCCTGAGTCATGTAGAGACAGACCTACCATGTCACATGAACATATATTTCTGTTCGCTAAAAATCAAAGGTATTACTATGACCATGAAAGTATTATGGAAAGAACTGTTGGGGTAGAGTATCCCAAGAGAAACAAAAGAGATGTATGGAATATTAAAGTTGCTAGTTATCCCGAAGCACATTGTGCTACGTTTCCTATGGAACTTATAACTCCCTGCATAAAAGCTGGTAGTCCAGAAGGAGGACTTGTACTTGACCCATTTATGGGTTCAGGAACAGTTGCTCAAGCTGCTAAACAATTAAGTCGTAAATATACAGGATGCGAACTTAATCCAGACTATTACAAAATCATAAATAACAGGCTAAAACAACAGGAGTTATTCTAATGGCTGATTATGACAACACAAACAAAGGAGTACTATTTCCTAATCAATATAAAGAGAATGGAGATACTAAACCAGATTACCTTGGCAACGTCAATGTAAATGATTCTGAATGGAGTCTTGCCGCATGGGCAAACACTTCTAAGAATGGCAAAGACTATCTTAGTATCAGGGTATCCGAACCAAGAGAGAAAAATGAAACAAAGCAAAACAGTTCAAAAGATTCAGGCGACGATATCCCGTTCTAACGAAAGGTATAGATGGGATTTAATTTCTAAGTATGCTATAGCCCAGTCATTACTAGGTGTTAATATTACTTATGATATTAAAAGGAAGATAGTAGGAACTATAATGCTCGAAGATGCTCCAATTATAAAGTTGGAGCGTCTTCTAAAAAAACTAAGGAGAGAATATGTCAAACTACATCCCAGAAAATGATGGCTCATTAATGTCTAATATTATATTTAGAAAAGATGATGCCAAAGTTCATCGTAAAAGCAAGAACTTTCAGAGCATAGATGCTAAACTAACAGACAATAAAACTTTTATCTGCCCTGAATGTAATATGGGTTGGGAGTTTTTACTTACTAACACAGGAAGAGTGCCAGTTAATTCAAGGCACATAGTAATATATTCAAAGAATATTACAAGGTATAAAAAACAACGTAAAATCTGTGGTAATTGTAAGGAGGCGGGGTTAGTATCGAAAAAGGAATAAAACCTCCGTAAACAGGAGATTAGACCCCTTTAACGTACCCATATTGACCTTATTGTATTACCTTCTCCATCCATTTACTCTCTAAGTATTGTCTGGTAGCTTCATCGGCTCCACCAGCGTCAATTTTCTTACCAAAAATATTACGAGCATTATTTATCACTTCCATCTTTCTTTTATCTCTTAGTGATGATTGAGCCATGGCTTTTACTAGGTCTGGCCACTCTTTACTTCCTTTTAATAATTTCATTGCTCCACCTATTGGCATCATACCTTCTCCCCATTCCCTAGCTGGGTCATAGCCTTGTTGATATGTTCTCATACTGTGATGAGGCTGTTGCTCTAATTCATT
>Ga0181367_1000065_pt1 | contig 14920 bp, 18 predicted proteins | sample LowviralmetaG_FD_130089 | JGI IMG/M metagenome (GOLD analysis project Ga0181367, IMG submission 130089) | Marine viral communities from the Subarctic Pacific Ocean - ​Lowphox_02 viral metaG | ecosystem: Environmental > Aquatic > Marine > Oceanic | place: Subarctic Pacific Ocean | collected... | reverse complement strand
TGCGCCGTTGTTCTTGAGAACTGTTTTGCCGAAAGATACGTCTTTTGCGACGCCATCTGCATTTGGAATTAAAACCATATGCTTTGGATCTACATTGTCTGGCTGATCCTTTTCTGTTGTATTGATAAGGAGAGTTTTATTAAAGCCGAGATCCAAGAAAGCCTTTGCCATCTTGCCTCCGCCTCCGCCGACACCTACAAATGCACAATTTAAGGCAGATGTTGCTGTGTTGTCGGGTAATTGATCTTCATGATTTACTTCTACTGTTGCTCCATAATGATCAACAAAGTCAAAATCATCAAATTCATTGTTATTTTCTTCAGACATATTTTTCTCCTATTATGCAAAAATAATTAGATTTTAGTTATATTTTTCCGTCATTCCATCTTCTTCTAAATTTAAAGTATCTTATTCTCAGTTTATTTAAGTTGTTTACAACCTGTTTTGTGTTCAAGCCTGTTAGCTCTCTCAAATAAAGATAAACAGCTTTTTTATTAAAAATTTCAATATCGTCAGAATTCTTTAAAAGTACTTTAACGGCTTCCAAAACTTTTCTTTCATTCGCTCGAAGATTTTCTTGATCCCAATCATCAATTTGAAACCATAAATGTTTCCAAAATTCTTCGTTTTCTCTTTCGTTAATGTATGAAACATTAACTGACATGTGAGATTGTTCTGCATCTTTCGACAAATCCTCGAACTGAATCTCTCTTTTGTACTTTTGTGAATTCTTCTTTACTTTATGAATAAACCAGTTTTTCGTAATAACACTAAAATATGAAAAAGCCTTTGAACCCTTCGCTGGATCGAATTTATCTAGAATCGTTGTGAGCCAAATTTTACATTCATCCCTCAACATATCGATATTTGGTAATGTTGAAAATTTATAAGTGAACACAATTTTATCCACCATCTCATTGAATGCTGGCTGAATTAATTCAATATACAATTCTGTTCTTTCTTTCCTGTCATTAGATATTGCATATTTTACAATTGCTTCTTCATGAACTTTTGTAAAATAATATCTTTTAGTCTTCTTCTTCCGTTTCGTCATCTATGATTTCCTTATCTATAGAAGAGATGACTGTCTCAAACTCTTTGACTTCTTCTAAAACTTGTCTAGAATGTCGAATTAAAGATTTTAGATTTTCATCTCCATAATATGTTTCTAATTCATATAACTTCTCTAAATGCTCTGAGAAGTTATTTAATACTCCAGATGTGTATTCAACATTTTCTGAAATGTATCTCATTTCTTGAATTAATTTGATTATATACCAAACCAAAACACCATTTAATAAAAGAGAAAGTATTAAAAATAATATTGAAGTTACGCTCATGGTTTATACTCCTCTTCCTTTAACTTTTTTTTATCTTTTTCTATTTCTTCTCTTGCTTCTTCAATATGTTGTTTCACTATTTCTCCCACTTTTTGTCCTTTACCGCTCTTGTTTAGATTAATAGGAAAAGAAGGAACTTTTTTTAAAGCACACTCCTTGTCGCAACCTTCTCGTTTATCAAGTTTTTCACACATCAAATGAAAAGCTTCAAAACTTTCTTTACACGCACTGCAATTATAAAGATATTTAGGCATGTCCGCGTCCATAATCATCTTCAACTCTAACAACGTCTGCTAGTTCTGGTGTGCTGACTTCTATTAAATGTAAATTATCTTTCCCAAAATTACAAAACCTGTGAACAGTTTCCGGGATTACATGATATGTATCTCCTTTAATCAATCTGATTGTTTCAATATCGGCACCAGAACCAATTTCCAAAGTTAAGGCTCCTTTTAAAACATAGATTGTTTCGTCTTTGACCACATGATACTGTCTTGATAATTTTTGACCTGATTTAATCACCAAGATCTTTCCAACATAATTATCAGTGTGTGCCCAAATATTTTCATGACCCCAAGGTTTTAAAACTAAAGTCATTTTACCAATCTTCTTCGCGGGGCATAACAGGTTCTTCGGTAGAGTCCTCTTTCTCCGGCGCGAAAATCGCAGGCGGATTCAAGACAACCAGTTCTTCGCCTCGGGCGTCAAAATCTAATTGTTTAAGTATTTCAGTGATGTCACTTTGCTCCATAAGGCACTTTTGAAGTGTCATCATTAAAGTTCCCATTGCTTGATTTGATAGTTTCATAATTCATACTCCTTGTTATTTACTAGCTAGCAATATTTTAGTGTGTTTGTTGTATATTATCTGATTAAAATCATCATACAAATATTTAAATATTTTGTCAAACTCTCTTTCTCTTTTCGGATTCACATGTAGTTCCATAGCCATTTTATCAATTATATTTAAAACACCTGTTTCGTGAGCGTATTCCAATACTTGATACTCAGATCCTTCAATATCCAGTTTAAGAAGATCGACTTTTTCTATATTGTTTTGCTCTATTATCTCTTTTAAAGTTGTTGTTTCTAAGTTTACACCACAATCACCCTCGCCCCATATAATTTTATTGCCTCCGGTGTTTCTTATAGATTGAACATCACTTTTATCATATCCACTTTTAGACCCAGCCATCTGTATTTCTTGTGGATAGCCTTTTCCACCAACAGCAAAATTAAATACGGAGATTTTATTCTCAAGTTTGTTAATTGCAACATTTTTTAATATTACATCATAGTTTTCTTGAACTGCTTCATATGAATAAATTTTTGTATTTGGAAATAATATGGAAGCCATTATGCTAAAAGACCCGACATGTCCTCCCAAATCTATAACAGTTTTAACATCATTTTTTTTCGTTATGTTACACATATTATATAAATCTTGCATTATCTCAGATATTATATACACATCATCAGTGCCGAGTCTAGAAAAGAGATAGGCGGCGGCGTGCGGATTTTGATACTTCTCTTCTCTAAAGCGAAAATTTATTTTTGATAAAATTAGATTCTCAAGCTTCTGGAGTTCTTTTTCTTCTTTTGTAAATCTTATGCCTTTTTGCTCATATAAACTAAAGACCTCTTCATAAAATTGATCTTTAAAATTTAAAAACCTATTAAATTCAGATTTGTCAAATTTTGATGAAAACTCACTAATGTCTTTATAACCAAGGAGGCGATTCAGGATAACTATAAATCCACTCTCAACAACAATAATCGCAGGGCCTTTATTCGTGCTTAGATGTTTTAAATCTTCATATTTCATTTTTGCATACTTTTTTCAAAAAATCTTTCTGTATTAATGTTTTTATCATCAACAAACAGATCATAAACTGGTTTGCCAAATTTTAAATCGTGATATTTAACATTCCAATCTTTAAATTGCTTTTCTGTAACTTCTCGCCAGTCAATTCCAGAACCTGTTCCTCTGGCTGTCCAGTAAACAATTTTATGACCTTCATTATATAGTCTATTACATTTCTCAATATTTGTTAAGATTGGAACAGCCTTTGCATAATCTCTATCTTCTGGTGAGATGCATATTGTCTCGTCTATGTCTACATATATAATCATTTATTATTCTCTTTTTTAAGAAATATAATCAATAACTTTCAAACAAAATTTATCAAACTTAAGTTTGGAATTTTTGACAACATTATCACGAATATCATACCATTTCGCCAAATACTCTTTATCTGTGCATAATTTTGAAGTTAAAATTTGCAACTCAACAAATTTATCCATAATCTGATGGTCCTTAGAAATGTTGGGATCAAGATCTTCATGTGGGTGTATGTCGACTGTATAATCCATAAATCCATTCTTATTGGAATAATCGTATACTTTATCTTGAGTGGAAAAATAAATACACGGTATGTTTAACCCAATCGATACCAGTTGTCCATGACCTCTCATAACACACCCGTAATCATAATTTAGATAATTTTTGAAAGCCTCTAAAACATTCTCAAATATGACTAACTCTTTAAATTGTTCATTAGAGAAAATATACCTATTTTTATCACATATAGAATCATTTTTAAGTGTCTCAAGCATGTAAGTTTTGTGTTCCTCGGTCACAATTGGCAGTGAATCTTTAACCATCTTTTGTTCAATCCATGGCGTGCCTAGATCATAATCTTTATTTGTGTGAGGGAAAATAGACAAATTATTTTTTTTAATATATAAACCTAAAATATCTCCAAAAACAAACGGAGCAAACAAAGTTCTTCCATTTAAAATATTAGGATTGCCATTACAAGCAGGTTGAAGAAAACCATTATTTAGTTCATCTTTTTTTTCTTTTTCAAAATCAAAAATAACTCCTGGATCGCATACTTCTTCTAACTTTTCAAAATAGTTTACGTCAGACGTGGCGGCGACAGTTGCATTAAAAAGTTGCTTGAGTTTTTCATATGAACCGTCATCTCTAACTGAAAACAGAGCGGACTGTTCATAAAGCAGTCGTAAACTTTTTACAGCGTTTCTATCAAACTCCCATGTAAGAGGGTACACCTTTTCGACTTGTCCACCTTTCATGTTTAGCTCCTTGTAAGCTTCTGGAAATATTCTAAAAGTATTAACACCAAGAGCAAAACAAATTATTGGAATTTTTATAGATTTTAAAGTTTTTTCTGTAATTGGCAAATTAAAACAATTCGGAATAGTTTTGTTTATAGAATTGTGACCTAAGTTTGATACCGTGTCATGGATTAAGCCTCCACCACCTATGATCAAAAGATCGTTTTCTTTGGAGATTTCTTCATATCTTTTGCAGCTATAATCTTCGTTATTTCTTTTTTCTGCAAAGTCTTTTAGACTTACTTTGTTCCAAGTAATTTCACCTTCATACAGTTCATTAATTCTTTTTTGAATATTATATAAAGCAATATTATCACCTAAATTAACATCAAAAGATCCCATATGTGCTATTCTTATCATTATTTACCCTTATTTTGCGAGTGTTTGAGTGGAAACATTTGTTTAGAAATATCAGACGACATATTTGATTTATGATCTTCTCCGAGGTTTCTAAATTTAACATCTTTTCCAATATTGTTTAATAGATAATCCCACAACATAACATAGTGCCTTCTGTATAAGCCATAGTCATAAGTTCCTTGTCGTACTGGAGCAGATTCTAATTTTCTTTTTTCAAATGCATGTTCTGTGTGATCATTAAGATTTGCCCCTTTGGCGAACCCATCCATACCAACTACATCAATTTCTTTAGCCCCTAGAAGAGTGACTAAACACAAAAGTCTAGGAACACTGCCTATTTTACCCCTGTATCTTGAGTGAGAATACATGACTCTATTGGGGTACTTATTTTTTATATATTCAAGTCCTTTTTTGTGACAATTTTCAAGCCTATCTTCAAAACAAATAATTGTAGAATTTTTATCCATATAGTCATGTAACTCAACGTTGTCTTCAAATAAATCAACTTCCGTTCCTATCGTTGCCATAACCACATCGATATGTTTCAACCTATCATTAAGAAAAAAGTTATTACAAGATAGAACACAATCATAGTCATTAGGATCCCAATCATAACTATTTGTTGAAGGCCCAGCTCCAACAAGTAATACTTTTGCTCCTTTAATTTTTTCCAACTGTGGAAGATCGAAGTAAATGACTTCGTTATTTTCAACTATATTTTTACCAAATATGTCTCCATAATAATCCAAAACAAATCTTCTATCCCACGGCCTGTAGTTATTTTCGACATTAGCATTACATGGATTTCCTTCTCCAACCAAAAAGTTACTTTCATCTGAAACGAAGAAAGAGTCTTTACTTATTGTATTTAGCCAAGTTTGTTCTTGACCGAAACATACTTTATCCTCTACGTCATACCAAACAGAAAGCTTGGGAGAATGTGAAATGGCAGAGCAATAGTTTAAAAAGGCTTGGAACATTTCAGTTTTTGGAACACAGTCTTTATGAAACTCGCCATTTTCATAAATTATATTGCAATTGTTCCAAGTAATACTCATTTTTGTTTCTCAGCAGTATGTTTATAGAGCGCTTCATAAAATTCAAATTGCCACTCATAATCAATATCAAAAATTTCTTTTTCCGGAACTTGGACTAGCTCAATCTCTCCCTTGTTTCTGAAATCTCCCATCCAAACTCCCTTTCCAATAGGTTCCATTTGACCGGCATAAAGACAGTGTGCAGCTTCGTAAATAGGAGCAACAGTTTTCGTGTTCATAGCTGCTTCGGTCAAAGTGGACAAACAGACACTTTCTGTATTCCAAAAATAATTTTTCTTCTCTATAACTGCGAACATACCATCTGAATCTGACTCAAGATATTTTTTAAAAAAGTTATCGATAGTTTCTGTTTTAAGCAGCGGGCAACAAGCGCTAACCAAAACAATGTATTTAAATGGCAACTTATCCCACCATTCATACATTTTACCTAAAACAGCTCCGTTGTCGCCATCCCACAAAGCAGACTCTTCAGAGCGGTGGAATATATTAACATCATTTTTAATTGCGACATCCTTTAATTCCTGTTCATGTACAGATAAATAAAAATTTTGTTTTGGGATTATGTTAGAGCTTAATATTTTTTTTACTGCTATGTCTGTTAAGTTGGTTTCTGCAAATGGGCGAATCATTTTTCTAGGTACCCTTTCCGAAGAAAGTCTCGCCTGTATTACCACACAAACATCATCTATATTTTTCATTTATTCTCCTTATTTAGCTTTTTAATTACTGTCTCTATCTGAAACTCTCCAACTGGATATGATTTTTGTATCATTTCACGAGTTCTTTTATACTGAATCGGTTCCCAATTATCACTACACACTTTAACATATTCAATTTTAGAATTTTTTGGCAATGAAAAGTCCAAAATATCTTTAAAACTCAACGTTACTGGCAAGTCAAATTGATCTAATTTAAAGTACCATTTATGCTCTGTATTAAAATCTGATGGCAACTCTTTTTTTAATTCAAACAAATCTCTTTCTGGTACACATATCATTAAATACCCTCCTGGCTTTACAATACGAAACCAATTTGTAATGGCTTTTGCTGGGTCCTCTAAATGTTCCAATATATGAGATGCCAAAACATAATCATATGTATTATCAGCCACACCATTCATGAAAGTTGCATCTCCGCCCGGGCGGGTTTTTAAATCCCATAACTGAACTGTTGGCGTGATAGATCTTTCATGAGATGTGCACCCTATATCTATGCCCTTGCCTGTTATGTATTTTTCATAAAATTTTTCTTCAACTCTACGATTGTGCGCTCTAGAATTATTACCCTTACGGGGCTTGCGCCAGCTTCCATTGATATCATATTCGCCCATTCAATCACCTCTTTTAATGCGATAGCTGTCTGAATCAAAATGTTGCGTAGAGAACTCAAACAATTCTGAATCTTCTAGCGCAGTCATTTGGTGACGCAACCCAACTGGTACGTAAAAATTTTGACCTGGAAGCAACATAAGTTCTTCTGCTAACTCTGGGTTGTCATCATTTCCATATTTAACAATCATTTTTCCTGAATGTAGGTAAAAAACTTCATCTTTTTTTTCATGATAATGCCATGAGCATTTTTTGCCTTTATTGAAATATAAAAGCTTCCCGCAATATTCTGTTTTATTGACGATCCATTTTTCGAATCCCCACCCCTTATCTACATGCTTTATGTCCATCATTATACTACTTCAAAATATCTTAATTTCTTTGCAACAGGAATTTCATGTTGCAAGAAATATTTTTGTCCTGTTCCTAGTGTGTTAACAACTTTTCTCGATTCTTTAACTAAAAAAGAAAGTTCATCTGGTTCAATAGAAGCAGACTGATCTGAACCGTACATTGTCTTATCTAGAGTGATGTGTCTCTCTAGGACAACGGCCCCTTTACTTACTGCCAACAAGGACGGCACTATCCCCTCTTCATGACCGCTATATCCAATTGGAATTTGATACCTTTCTGACAAAGATTCGATCATATTGATATTGCAATCATCATCTTTGCAAGGATAAGCTGAAACACAATGCAACAAAGTAAAAGGACAATTGTTTTCTATAAAAATATCAACTGCATCGTCAACGTTATCATAGGTCGACATTCCTGTTGATATAAAAGTGTGTCGTTGTTCTTTGGCAATTACTTCCAAAAGTTTTCTATGTGTTAACATTGCCGACGCCACTTTGTTAAAGGGAAGATCGTATTTTTGTAAAAAATACTGACTTTCTATATCCCAAGATGAAGCAGACCATAATATTTTTTTCTTTTTACAATATTTGTCTATAATATCGTATTCAACTTCACCAAATTCAATTCCTTCTTTTTGTTCTCTTTGGGTGGTCCCCCATGGGCTCTGTCTAGCAGAATTTAGATATTCTTTAGTATAAACTACGTCAATATCTCTTTTTTGAAATTTAACAGCACTACAATTTGCTTCAACTGCCACATCAATTAATTTTTTTGCCAGATCTACATCTCCATTATGATTAATACCAATTTCAGCGATAAAAAACGGCAAATTTAAAGTATCTTCGTATGGATTAAACATTTTAAACTCCTTTGTTATGTTTATGGAGATATCTTCTAGATATCTCTGTTGTCAGATTGTTGGGATGACCTTCTCCTAAATTAACGAATTTAGTGTCAAATTGCAACATATACTCCCAAAGCAAAACCATTTGTCTGCGATATAGATTGCCAATTTTTTGATCTCTCCACACTTCATCATGTACTTTATCTCTCCCTTCAAATGCATGATTTTGCCCAACTGGATTACCATCAAACCCAATGAATTTAACTTCTTTGGCTCCCAAAAATGATGCCAAACAAATTAACCTAGCCATAGATCCCAATTTAGAAAAATATCGAGTGTGAAAATAAAAAACTTTATTTTTAAACTTTTCTTTGAAATCAGACATACTTTGCGGATCTTTGAATGGTGATACTCCACACTCAAAACCACAAAGGGCGCCGGTTTTTTCCAGAGCATTTAAGAATCTTTCATCTTCTAAATCGACATTTCCTCCAATTGAAACCAATCCTAATTTATTATTTAATATTTTTTCATTTAAATAAAACTTTGTACAAGACCACACATAATCATATTCTTCATTGTCCCATTCACAATCTTCTGTGCTTGGGCCGGCGCCCACAATCAAAATTGTCTTATCTTTAAACTTACTAAGTTCTTCATTTTTTTGAGTAACCAATTCATCTGTTTTTTCTATGTCTTTGCCCAAAACATTTCCAAATTTTTCTTCAACATGTTTCATTCCCCACATATCATTAGAAAAGAAACTGGATTCGTCAGAAAAGAAGGAAAACTCAAATGGGTTATGGTAAAAAGTCTGTTCCTTTCCAAAACAAACCTTTTCTATCTTATCATACCATACTGTCTCTTTTGGTTCTTTGCATATTACATTCGTATATTTTTGAAGACTGGGTATCATAGACGATTCTAGATTTTCATTTATCTCGCCGTCTTCATATATTTTAATACAACCTAACGCTTCATTAAACATATCAACCTCTAAGCTTCTTTCTTACTTTCTTTTCGCCTTCCGTAACTCCGACTACTCCATCTCCCATAGAGATCTCGAGTTCCCTTACTCCCTTTACCAACTTAATCAAGCCTTGTGGCTCAACGGAAGAAAGGTGGTCAGAACCCCACATTGTACGGTCTAGCGTGATATGTCTTTCAAGAATAGTTGCACCAAGATATACACTAGCAACAGTTGTCCCCAATCGGAATTCATGGCCGCTATATCCTACTTCACAATTGTATCTTTCTTTTAGAGTTTTAATACAATTAAGGTTTAATTCTTCTAGAGGGGCAGGATATGTTGAATTACAATGAAGTAATGCAAAATCACCCTTTTTTAGCACCTCTACTGCCTTGTCAATCTCTTCTAGGGTGCTCATACCTGTAGATGCAATTACGCGCTTTCCTGTGGCTACAGAGGCCTCGAGAAGTGGTATATTAGTTAAATGCGCAGAGGGAATCTTGATATACGGGATATCATACTGAGCTAAGAACTCTAGACTATCCAAATCCCATGGGGATGCCGACCATTCAATTCCTCTTTCTTTACAATGCTTATCAATTTCATCGTATTCCGGCTTTTCGAATTCAACTTTATATTTGTATTCGAGGTATGTCATCTCTCCCCAAGGGGTTTCTCGCATAACAGATTTCTGATGTTCCGGCACACATACATCCGGGTTTCGCTTTTGAAATTTGACTGAATCACATCCGGCCATGGTTGCAATATCGATAAGTTTCTTACAAGTTTCTAAACTTCCGTTGTGATTAATTCCAATTTCTGCAATAATATGAGTTTTCATAGTTTTATCCTTTCTATCTTGTCACTTATTTTACTATTTTTTGATACTGTTTGTAAAGTAATATTTTTACTTTTTAACCAATCAGTGAGTTGTCCTGTTGCATCTCTGGTGGCTTTTATTTCCCACGGGAGCACATCCCCTTTGATAAAGAACTTCTTTTCTTCGTAATAATGCTCATGATCACTTTCTTTCTTGGAAGCATCATTGTTCAAATCCCAACCTAATGTAATTATTTTGGAGACTCCCAGATGTTCAGCCATATACATAACTGTCTCATACATAATTCCTGGTCCGCAAGGTCTTTCTATTGTTTTATCTAATGTGTGCTTATCAAATTCCAAAGTCTTTACCAAAAATCTATCATCTATTTGTGTCCTAATTGGTACTTGAAAGAACAAGTCGTGTTTTTGAAATTTACTCCAGCGGCTATGGATTGGGTAGTTATCACTAGCAACCACGATTGGCTCATCGCCTTCATACTTAAAATGTTCTTTTATAAAGCCTCCAGTTGGCATTGGCAAGTTTGCAGCATTAAAAAAGTGAAAATCAGTCTCATTTGGGAATAATTCATATGCCCCTTTTACGGAGAATACAAGATTTTCTTTTAAAATATTTCTCAAGTATTCTCGATCATATTCTAATAAAGAAGGTCCCGTTGCAAGAACATAACATGTTTCCCCTTTGAATGCATTTTTAAGTAGTTCAACTTTTTCAGTATCACTTTCGCACTTATTAAGCATATCTTTCAAGTTTTGAGTTTTGTTTTTTGTTATATTCGCTTCCTGAACAGAGTTGATAAATTTCTTACCAATGTTATATTTGTCATATTCTCCCTCAACTATATGTTGATATCCCACATTTCCTTTCTTTTCCAAATCTTTTGGATTGTTTTTCCAAATATTATAAGCATCTCTCAATTGCTCTCTTGTTGAGTTTACATGACATTCAAAATAATTACCATCTGTCTCATATGGAGGTATTCCAAGAAAACAATTGTCCCAATGGCCATCGACCAAGAAGCTGGCTTCAGGATGTATATAATCGATATGTCCTCCTGATTTGGGCACAATAACTGGTTTTTTATTCATCAGTGCTTCACTAATAGGAAGAGAGAACCCTTCGCCTCGCGAGGTCAGTGCAAAAACAGATGATTGTTCATATAACCAAGCGACGTTTTCTGATGATAAAAAGCCGGGCAATATTATAATATTGTTATCTTTAACTGTTTTGTTGAATTCAAAGAAAGTTGAATTTTTATAGTGCCCAATTTCTGCTTTTATTCTTTCTAGATTATGGGTCGCACTATCATATGTTTTTAATACCAACAGTGCATCATCGCTTTGGCCAAATTCTGCAAAAAACGACTTCAATAAAACATCAAATCCCTTTCTGTGTGTCCACTGAGATGATGTAAAAATAACAAATTTATCTTTTAATATGTCTGAGGGGATATTGCCAATTGGGTTTGACGTCTTTGATATATTTTCAATAACATGAGGGACGATTTTGCAGGGGATCCCCGTCTTAGAAAAAGTATCCCTATTCCACTCGCAAGGAACCATAATCATGTCTGTATTAAAATGTTCATAATTCTCATTCCATTCTGCTGGAACTTTATCTGTTTCCCAAGCAACTAAGCTAATATTACGATTTGAAGCTCTCATTAGTTTCAACATTGATGGAGCGCAGCCAGGGGATGGCCTAAATCTTTCATCAGCAAAACACATCATAGGGGGTGGCATATGCCACACAAAAGTATAATCTGTTTTTATGACCCTTTTTATGTCTGAATCGTCAACAAATTCATATTTTTTAATAAGAGATTTTTCTTCTGGTGATAGGCTGTTTGATTCAGAAGCGATTGTTGAGTATATTTTTAGAGTTACATTTTTATTTTTTTGTATATAAGAATCTAGAGCTTTAAGATAACCTCTGGCAGCAACTCCGTATCCAGTTTGATCTCTAAACTGCGCGCAGTATACCAAATTCATTAAAGTACCATGAAACGCAGGCTATCTTGCCCTTGTTGCCCTATAAAGCATTTTTCAATTGAATCAACAAATTGTTCATAAACTGATTCAGCTGAAAATACTTTTTCCACATGTTTCTTCAAGTTATTGGCCATCTTTTTATATTTTCCATGAGATCTATACATATCTCTAATCTTATTTTTGTAATCCAGTTCATTAGCGTAACACCACCTAGAACCTTTTTCTAAGACCCCTTGCCAGACGGCCTCATCATGTATAGGTTTCAACTCATATTGAATACTAGCAAAATGTGGTTTGATGACCTTTTTTCTTTTTTTCTTATCCATAACTGGAGCATATAAATAATCAACTTGACCGCTCCAAGGCACAGTAGCGATGGGAAGACCATTGTAGGCAGCTTCAAATATCGGCAAACCATAGCCTTCTCCATGAGTTATGCTGATAAATGATTTAATTTTTGAATGATTGTATAATCCTGTCATTTCTTCATCAGTCATGTCGCCATGCAATAAATATATTTTACATTTTTTATCTTGATAATCTTGAATGGTCTCTTTTAGTTTCCTGAGAGAGATGTTTCTGTCCATAGAGGAGTTTTTTGCAACATTAAGTTTTAATACTAATCCAACTTCATCGTTTTTAAACTCTTCAACAAACCATTTGATTGTATTTTTTATATTTTTTCTTGGACCCCATTGAGCCACAGTGAGGAAATTGTAATCATAATCCAAATTTAAATCTAAATTTGCCGGATCATATTTTCTAACTGGATACCCCACTACATCAATGGGGACCTGACAATCTAGCCTGATAGCCTGATTTGTTTCCTTGTGATGTCCGTTATAATATGTTTCTTCAAACACATTTTTTGAATGATTTGAAACAACTATAAGTCTATCCATAATATTTGCCTGCTCAAGCCATACAGGAGCTACAGCGGTTGTTTCAATTCCTGCTGTGTATCCGATATTGATCGGGGCGGCCTTGTTAAATTCGTTAGGAATCGTAATTTGTAGTGATGCATCAAAACCCATTCCAGATTGACCCATCATATGAGTCTTGCCTATCATAGAATCTATCCATTTTCTATCTTCATCATCATCATTAATCCAACCAGTGTTCCCCCAGTTAATGGGAAGTATATATATATCATATAAATCAGGTCGCGAGCGTAAAGCTCGTAAAGCAAATCTAGCCTGTTCTCCATAGCCCGATCTAGATAAAACTGGTCCTCTAACTAAAATCTTTTTCATATTTAAATTTCCTGTATTTTCCAAGACTTATAATTTTTTCTATTTGTCCATGAACCATACTTTTCATGAACCTGAAGAAGTTCATCGATCCATTTTTTATTAAAATCTTCAAAATTATAATTTTTCATAACGTGTCCTCGTCCATCTTTTCCAAGCGACATTCTAGCATCTTTGCCCATATTATACATCTTCAACAAAGCGTCGACGACGACTTCTTTTGATAATCTGTCTTCATAAATAAATGGAACGTCCTGAGAGCCGATGATGGCTTTCGAAGTGGGCTCCAGTCCAATGCCGAACATTTTTTCCCCATCAGTCACTTGTTCTTGCAATCCTCCAGTCATATTAACAATAATAGGAGTCTCACAAGCAAGAGACTCTAATGTGGCTAATCCAAAGCCTTCGGCGTCAGAAATATTGATTGTGCAATCAGCCATGTTATACATCATAGCCAAAACTTCTTGTGGGTATTTTCGTTCTGATAACAACAACTGCCCTTCCTCCAAGCCTAATTCGTTCATAATTGCAAATAAATCTTGACCATTGGGATCGCGACCGTCGGTATGCATAATAAGCATCGCTTTATCATGACCAACAATATCTAGAAAATCTTTAAACCAATAAACTAAAGAGCCGCTTTGTTTTCTCCTTGCATTTCTATTATTCCAAAAGAAAACAAATTTATCCATATCGCGGGGTTTAACACTGTTCTTTTTAAAGTTAAGAATTTCTTGCTCTGAATATCTTTTAAACACATCTGTGTTGACTGAGTGTGGTATGTGATTTAAATCCACATCAGGTGCCACATTCTTAACAATATCGTTAGTCACTTGTGAAATAGTGATAATTTTATCATTGGATTCATAATATTTTTTATTAAAAGTTGGATATGGTTTATTATCCCAAACATGATAGTAAACCAAAGGAACATTCTTCCTAATCTCATTATCAATATCCCAAAGCCAGTGCCAAAATCTTGGATCTGTCATAAACCATAACATGTCTGGCCTATGAGTGGCGATCATCCCTCTGACAGCCTCACGATCACCATATCCGTCGACTGGAAATATAATCCAATCATCTCCGAACTCTTCTGTTTTAGAAGGTCGATAATCTTCATGTTTAATCGCCCCACCTAGGCTTATAACTTCGAAGAGTCCAGTTCGCAAGGCCGCCTCTAAAACATAACGAGTTTGAGTTCCCACCCCAGATGGAGACAAAGGATGATCACTAATACTTAAAATTTTAATTTTTTTCAATTTTTCCTCTATGGACAATGTTCTGTTTTATAAAATTCGCATCTATTACAAGACAGGCGATTTTTTAAATAATTCTTATTATTGATATTATATATCGCTTTTTGTAAAAAGTTAAGTGCGTTTTCGGTTTTTTTTTGGCCGCTTGTAGTTCTAAATAACTCTACATTATCTTTTTTCG
>Ga0181367_1000049_pt1 | contig 15829 bp, 32 predicted proteins | sample LowviralmetaG_FD_130089 | JGI IMG/M metagenome (GOLD analysis project Ga0181367, IMG submission 130089) | Marine viral communities from the Subarctic Pacific Ocean - ​Lowphox_02 viral metaG | ecosystem: Environmental > Aquatic > Marine > Oceanic | place: Subarctic Pacific Ocean | collected... | reverse complement strand
CTACATCTATGTTAGTGGGGTTCAATTAAGGTAAACAACAATGGCAGTTACAATTCTAAAAACATTAGAGTGCAACGAAACGAGGCAATGCGTTTGCGTTGATATTGAATACGGCGGCGACTCTTACAAGCACATCATCGTGCAGCCGTTCAGCGGTAAAGGAGTGATTTTGGCTGATGCGGATTTGCAAGAATACTGCGACAACAGCGAGGATGTTTTTGTGTTGGAAATTCTGAACGCAATGTATCCCACCGCAGACGTTCCGCAACTGGAGGACAAGACCGCGCTTGAATCATTCGAGGCGTGGATTGCCGCCGGTTGCAAGAACGCTGAAATCACCGAGACAACTGTCACGCCAGCGCAACCGGCTGTTGATGCGGTGATGGGCGAGCGGCAAGTGGTTGTTGAAAGCGAAGTGGAGGAAGAAGTTTCGACAACTGAAATCGTCGAGGTAGATGGCAAGTTTGTTGAAAAGACCGTCACCGAAACTGTCACCAAGACGGTCAGCACTCCGCAAGTCACGAAGCACAAACTTTACGATGAAGCCGGGGAGGAAATTGGCGAACACGAAGTGCCGGTGATGGAGTCTTACGAAATCACTCCCGCCGTTGAAGCGGTGGAGGAAACCAGCGAGACAGTTGTGGTTCGCGCCGAGACGGTTGTGGAAAAAACAATTTGGAAAGACACAGTAGAATGATTGAGGTTAACACAATACCGAAACCAGAGGCGGGGCTGAATGTCTCGAGGGTAGCCATCAGCTTGAACAGCGCGGCTGAGTTCAATATGCAGTTCAACGTGGTTGGCTGGGGCAAGTTCACCGACGCAGAAGGCAATGAGGTCTGGGGCAACTCGCCGCTCGTCTCGACGCTGCTGCGCGTGGACGGCGATGCGTGGCGCAACTGGACACCCGATGCGGCTGGCAGCGATGCCAACTACATTGCCGGTCTGGCCCTAGCGCAGCTTGGCCTTGAGAGAGACGAGACGGTTGTTGCGGCGGAACCAGAAGCACCGGCTGAAGAAGCACCCGCTGAGTAGTATGCACATTGTCAATGTGAATGACCAACATCCTAGAAAGTGTTCAGCTGGATCAAGCTGCCGTTGAGCGGTTGGCTGAACAAGCGGTTGGCCACTACGGCTGGCTGCTGATCGCCGCCTTTGCGGCGTTAATGGGAAAGGACATTCTGGTCAGCTTCATTGCTGGCCTTTTGGTGTACTGGGGCAGCGACTTTGAGTGCGACGAGGTTCTCTACATTTCGGGGCGGCAGGCGCGGGTGATTCGGATGGGGTTAACCAGCACCACCTTCTTTATGACCGACCGCGCCACCAAGATGTTGGTTCCCAACTGCCAGCTCAAGCAGCTGACGGTGGAGAAGAAGTTACCCCAGAATGGGGGCGAGTGTTATCTACCCAAGGGTTCCGAGCTGGAGCCGGTGAGGGTGGAGATGGTTGAGGCGGAGGATTATGAAGGGTGAAGAGGTTCCTTGTCATTGCCGCCACTGCGGCCATCGTGATCTGGGTGGGAGCTGGCTGTCGGAATCTGAAGGAGGTCGATATGTCCATCACGGGGTTCGAGGCGGAGTGGTACGAGCCACCACCACAGCCGGTGATTGTGCAGCCCACCACCGCACCTACCAACGCGCCAGCTGGCAGCTGGCTGGGCGCACCAAGATTAATGCAGCGAAAAAATAGAGAATGAAGGAGATTCTGACATTAGACACATTAAAGGTAGGGCTGGCCTCGGCGACGGGGCTGGGGAACTGGATGGTGGACATCGAGCTGGCCCTCCAGATCACAATATCGTTAGCCAGTTTATTCTACATTGTGTTAAAGATTAAGGAGCAGCTGGACAAGACCGGCGGCAAGAGTGGGAAATAATTTTATTATGTTGACGGGAAAAAAGACCTATATGACGGCAGCTGGAGGGATACTCGCGGCTGTGGGCGCATACTTCTCCGGTGATATGGAGATGGGTATGATGCTAAACATCATCATCACCAGCCTGCTGGCGGTGTTTCTGCGCAAGGGAGTCAAGTCGGACACTGGTGCAGACGAAGCTGAAGCCGAGGAGTACGGCTACGGCCAGTGAGTTGGCTGTTCAAGCTGCTGGGCGGCTGGGGCAACCTCAAGGAGCTGGTCATCCAGCTCTTGAAGGCAGCCAAGAATGTGACTGCCAATGTGCGACAAGGTGAAAAAGACAAGAAGGTGGATGACGCCATTGCCGCTGTGCGTGATCCTGCTCACCGGATGCGCAAGCGCAAACCTAAACAACGCCGACCGGCTGATTGAGCGGCATCGCATCGGGTTTGCTGATGCGGTCAACGCCAGCCCAGAGTCGGAGGAGTTCGTCCGCGACTCGCTCAAGACGATCAACCGGCTGGAGTCGGTGATTGAGCGGCAGTAGGGGTGGCCCCAAACCCCGCCAGACTGGGGCAAACCACCTTCGCCCCCTTCGCGTACACCCGATGGATGGCCGCTGAGTTATGACCCAGCGCCACCATTGCCAGCCGCTCGGGCATCCCCAGCTGGAACGCTCGCTCGGCCCACGCATAGCGGTAGCTATGCAGCGTCACCCCGTCGATTGAGAGCTGGCGGCACTTGCGCCTAAAGATTGTGGCGCGATCCTTGGAGTCCATCGACTGGATGGCGGGCAGAAAATACCCGCTGATGCGTCCAGCTGCCAGCTGGCAAAGGGTCTGCTGCAATGGGATGCTGATTTCTTGGGCGGCGCGGACGCCGGTCTTGACTCGCTGGTACGCCACCACCCCGTCCACCAGCTTCTCGATGCGCAGGCTGGCGGCGTCGGACTGGGCTGCCCCAGTTTCCCAGAGGATGTCGAGGAACACCCGCCAGTGGGATGTATGAAGGTTAGAGCGCACCCTGCGATGCTCCTTCTCGGTGATCGCACGCACGGGGCGCTTGTGCAGCTTGGGCCATAGGCGCTTGGGCAGAACGGGGTGGGTGATAAGGCCGGTTTCAATGGCCAGCGACTGCAAGCTCCCCAGATAAACGGCGGTTTTCGTGCCACCACGGGCGAGTAGGTCGAGGAAATCGGAGCCACTTGTCTCGTTGATGGGCAGTGATTTAAGTTTATCCCAGCGTTTATTGCCTAATTCGCGCAACTTACGCTCGATGGTTGCGGCGCAGCCGGTACGGATGAACGTACAGATGACGGTATCCCAAGTGAGTTTTTTCATAGTGAGTTTTTCTGGTGGCAGGGCTCTGCAAAAGCTCTATCGCCGGTTCGATTCCGGCCCTCGCCTCCATCTTATCACCTCCGATTAACTCGGGGGAGAGGGGGTAAGGCGTAGCCTTTGAGCGCCGCCAAACTACACGACCAGAAAATAAATGAAAGTATTTTACAAAAAATTGTTGACAGCAAATCAAGGGGGGCTACCTTCCCCCCGTGACCGGTAGCAATCAGCGCCGAGAAGAATGAAACAGAAACACACAACGCAAGCGGTGGTGGTGGACGCCAAGACCCACGCCACGTTCAAGGCGCTATGCATTGAACGCGGGCTGAAGCTGGGCGCGGTGGCCACCAAGCTCATCGCTCAATACATCAAACAAAAATGATTATCATCGGACTCGCCGGAAAGAAACAGTCGGGCAAGGACACGGTTTACGAGCTGGCCCGCTCGCAGCAGCAGCAAATAAGGGTGGGGAGGGTCGCGTTCGCTGACCCACTAAAGGCCGAGGTGGCCGTCGCCACCAAGCTGGACGTGAAGTTTATCGAGGCGCACAAGGACAAATTCCGCACGCTGCTCCAAGTTTGGGGGGCGGATTTTCGGCGCGAGATATACAGCCCAGACTACTGGGTTGATGCGATGAGGGGAATCCTGCGCGGAGCGGGCGAGCACGTTGATCTACTGTTCATCACCGATTTGCGTTACGAAAATGAGGCTGAGTTTGTCCACGAGTCGGGCGGGTTCGTGGTGCGGGTGGAGCGGGAGGACACCGGCGACACCCACCCGAGCGAGACGGTGATGGACGGGTATGCCAGCTACGACCACACGCTGGACAACACCGGCAACCTTGAGCAGCTGGAAGCTGCTGTCGCCGAGATGATGGAAAAATTTCTGCCGTCGAGTGACGGAACAGAAGAAAACAAGAAAATAACAGTAATGAAAGGAGAAGAATAATTATGTTCATATCCAATGAGGTCGCGGAGAAACGCGAATACCAGAATCACCCCCAAGGCGGGGCGGAGGCCGTGTGCGTGGACGCGTTCACACGGGAAATAACCAAGGACGGCGAAACCAAGGACAAGTTGGTGCTTGTGTTCGAGACTGACAAGCTGATGGAAGCCAACGATGACGGGGTGCAGAAGAATTTCTGCGTCTGGGACTGGGCGAACATTCCTCAGTCGATCCTCAACGAGAACAGCTCGCTCCACAAGCGGCTCAAGATGTGGGGCGTGGGTTTCGGCGGCGGTTTTGATACGCTGGAGGACTTTGAGAAGGCGGTGCTGAACCGTCCGGCCACCCTCACCATCATTCACAATGCTGGTGAGAACGGCACGGTGTACGACAACATCGCAGCGTGCCTGCCGGTGGAGGGAGAGGGAATGAAACCCACTGGCGCGTACATTCGCCAGAAGGACAGAGCACCGTACTGATGTTCCTTGCGGCAACCACCGCTCCCAAGCGGGAGCTAACCGGAGACGGCGGCCATTGGTACTACCCCGATGGTCGCCCACTCCACACCGTGCCGAAGAAGGATGGCAGCGGTGATCGGAACACCACGAAAGCGGACGCCAGAAAGATGGGGTTGTACCCCTCTGTCACCGCGATCACGAAGATCGTGGCCAATCCCTCGCTCGACCGGTGGAAGCAGAACCAGATGCTAAATGCCTGCGTCAACTGCCCCATTGAGAGTGGCGAGAAGGTGGAACATTACGAGGCCAAGATGCGCGAGTCAGCCCAGCGAAAGATGGTGGATGCCCGTGCGTTTGGCTCGCTGTTCCATTCAGCCATAGACGAGTTGAACACCACCGGTTATCTCGACGAGAGGTACGAGGAGGTGAGGCCGTTTGTGAAGCATTACCTCGAATGGTCGAGGGACAATCGGGTGTCCATTGTGGATACCGAGTTTGTGTGCGTGAATCAGCAGCTGGGTTACGCCGGTCAAGTTGATGGGCTGGCCATCGTGAATGGCAAGCTGACGCTCCTCGACTACAAGACCCAAGACGTGAAGAAGGACGCCAAGGGTCGCCACAAGCCCAACTTCTACAACAGCTGGGCGTGGCAGCTGGCTGCTTACGCCAAGGCCGACTGGCCCAACAAGCCGCCCCGTATCCAGCAAGTGATGAACGTGGTGCTCTGCTCGCAGGAGCCGTGCTACCCGATCACCAAAGTGTGGACACGGGAGGAGCTGCGGCAGGCGTGGAAGGTGTTCAAGGCGAGCTGCCACATTTGGCAGGCAACCGAGAAGTTTGATCCAGCGGCGAACGCCGTGCAACTGGCGGGTAATGGGAAAAGCACAGAGAGACAAGGGTAAGCGGGGCGAACGCGCTTGGCGCGATTTGTTGCGGGACTTCGGCTTCCACACGGCATACCGAACGCAACAGTTCAGCGGCAAATGCCCCGAGGGGTCTGCGGATGTTAACTGTCCGCAGCTCCCCTCCCTTCACTTTGAAGTTAAAAACGTCGAGAAGCTGTCAATCTGGCCCGCTATGACCCAAGCCTCGATTGATGCACCGGCTGGCAAAATACCCGTGGTGGCTCACACCAAGAACCTCCACGGGTTTCTTGTCACGTTGGCTGGTGAGGATTTTCTTAACCTCGTCCGGCGCAGCGATCTGGTGACAGAGGCCGAGCCGAGCCAACTGAAGCTGGAGCGGGAGGTGGTAAAGTGACAGTCGATATTCCAGATGAGCTGCTGGGCAGTCCCGACGTTTCGACAACCGCGAAACTGGTGGCCGGAATGCTGGCCGCCGAGCCGCTGCTCGCTGTCAAGTCGGTGGCAACGAGGCTTGGGCTGAGTCGCTCCGCTGTGTTCCGTGCGCTCGCCCAATTGAAGGACAGCGGGATTGAAGTGTGTCGCGTTAACGCGACAGATGAGTCGCGTCAATGCGACTATAGTCGCGTTAACGCCACCCCACACCCTAGTAAGGTTGTATGTAAAGGTGGGGGTCAGTCTCCAGATTCACCTACCTCAACCCCAGATGATACCAAACCTCCGACGAAGGAGGAGGTGGGTTCTTATGCGGCAGGGAAGGGCCGCAGCGATTTGCTTGAGGATTTCTTTGACCGCTACGAGCGGGACGGCTGGATGGTGAAGGGCGAACCGATGACCAGCTGGCGAAGAATGTTTGATGGCTGGGCAAGGAAGCGGCCCAAGCCGCAGCCCGCAGCCAAGCGAGTGCCAACGCTGGAGGAACATCTCTACGAGGTGGACAAGAGTTACTAATGAATTTGCTACTCACAATTTTTTTTATGACCACTACTCAAACAATACCAAACGACCGTGACGCCGAAATGGGACTGATCGGGGCTTGCCTAGCTGGCAAGTTTGACGATGCCCGTGCCGCTGGCGTGGGTGAGGAACACTTTTTTGATCTGCGCTGCGCCTCCCTGTGGCGACTGATGAACGTGTTGGACGCCGAGAAGATACCGGTCAGCTGTGACACGATGATTCACAAGGCGAAGGTGTCATCCACCCTCACCGTCACTGACGTGCTGGACGCCGAGATGGCTTGCCCGTCACCAACCAACTGGACGTATTTCGCAGCAATCACCGACGAGAAACTCAAGGCGCGGCGGGTGATGGAGGTGGGACAGAAGTTGTCCGAGCAAGCGTGTCACGCGGATTCCGTGGAGCAGCTGGTGGCCAACGCCGAGAGCACGATCTTCGGCTTGAACGACAGCATTGCCTCGCAGAAGGACACACGGGGGGAGTCGTTCCAGCGGGTGGTTGAGCTATTGGAGGAGGCTCACAAGGGAGGGCGGGTCGGTGTTCCCACCGGCCTTGGCCCGCTGGACAGTATCCTCGGCGGGATGAGGGGCGGCCAGCTGATCACGCTGGCAGCTCGGCCAGCCGTGGGCAAGTCGGCGCTGGCCTGCAACATAGCCGAGAAGCTGGTGATGGACGGTGTGCCGGTGGGCTTCTTCTCCTTCGAGATGTCGGATGACGAGCTGAATATGCGAATGCTCTGCTCACTCTCCGACACCAACCTCGTCGGCGACATTCTCAATGGCAACGTCACCGACAGGGACATTCGCCTCAAGATTATGGCCAAGGCCGCCGACGTTGCGCCGCGCCTTCGCCGTGCGCCGCTGCACATCAATGACAACGGCAACCTCACGGTGAACCAGATAGCCAGCCACGCCCGCAGGATGGTTCGCAGCCACGGCATTCAGCTGATCCTCGTGGATTATATGCAGCTGATCCAGCCCTCGTCGGACGACCGCAAAGCCCAGCGCCACGTTCAAGTGGGCAACATTACCCGCAGCCTCAAGCAGCTGGCTATGGAGTTGAATCTGCCGGTGCTCGGTCTGGCCCAGCTGGGCAGGCAGACGATGGGCAAGCCGGTGCTGTCCGATCTCCGTGAGTCCGGCTCAATCGAGCAGGACAGTGACGTGGTGCTGTTCCTTTACGTTCAAGACCCCCGTATGCAAGACGGGCCGAAGATGGTGGTGAAGCTGGCGGTCGGCAAGAACCGAGCCGGTCGGCAGGGCGAGGTGGACTTGGTGTTCATCCGCAACAAGCTGCGGTTTGAATCAACATTTGGACACGAGCAATGGATCGACGCCAAGGCAAAGGAGTTGGCGGCGGCTTGACCCTTGAGGGTGTGCAGCTGTGGCGGCTGCTCAAGCGCCGGGGTGGATTTGTAACGCCTATGAAAATAGAAACAAAAACCGTGAGGATGGCGACACTTGAGGTGTCAATGGACGAACTGACAACCATCGCCGCCGGGGCCGAGGCTCTGATTCGGCAGCGGATGGACGAGAACGGGGGCAACACAGATCAAGTGCCGCCCCTGCTGCGCACCCTGTCGGCGGATATGAACGCCGCACTAAAGGAGAATCTCTAAATGAAACGAGTAGAACTGGGGCGGTTGTTCTTGGTGAGGAACAAGGAGAAAAACCCAGCAGCCAACAGTGATTATGTGTTCGTTTTGCTGGAGGGCGGCAAAGGGGTGAAGCCGTATCTGTTCACCGACACACAGATTCGCGTCGCACGGGAGCGGGCGGCCAAGAATCCAGAGGACTGCTTGAAGAGACGTAAAAAATTCTTGGGGATATTTTAACAGCAGCTGGGCATAGAGGCGGAGGACGACTCCGCACAGGCGGTTCGGTTATTCCGCAGAGTTGAACACCAGCTGTTGCCAATTTAGGCGGAACAAGCCCGCAATTCTGGGGGCCGCTGCCTTTCCCTCTTGAACTGGGCCACGGGACGAGAGGGGAGAATCTTAAAGGGAGCAAGGGGGAGCAAGGGTGAATGAAGGGGAACGGGTTATATGCGAAACGAAGGCGCTCAACGATTTGGTTAGCGCGATTATTGTGCAGGCAGCCATCGACTACGTTGATGCCCACCGCAAGGGGTTGGTCAAGGCGGGTCGGGTGGTCGATGAGGACGCCCTGCGCCAGCTGTTACAGCGAAGCTACCCGTGCCGCACCCCCTTGCCCAAGTGGATGGAGCCGCCAGATGTTTACAGCTGCGTCTGGTTTTTGTTTGGCAGCAATTGCCTTGAGGACTTCGCGCCCACGGCGTGGACGATCAGCCCGAGTGCCATTCGCGCAGCTGTGGACAAGGCGGTGGTGGAGGGCGGAAAGTTAAATCATTTTTTCTACAATGACGAAAGCACTGATAACGGGAATTACTGGGCAGGATGGTAGCTGGCTCGCAGACCAGCTGCTTGAGAAGGGGTGGGAGGTTCACGGCGTGGTGCGCCGAGCCAGCTCACACAACACACACCGCATTGACCACATCTTTGACCGGATACGGCTGCACCGTGGTGACGTGGCTGACGCCAGCTCGATGATGCAGATCATCTCCGACGTGATGCCGGAAGTGGTGTTCAATCTGGCGGCAATGAGCCAAGTGCGCGACTCGTTCGAGACGCCGCTCTCAACGCACGACATCGTACACGGCGGTGCGGTGAATGTCTTTGAGGCGTGCGCCCGCGTGTGTCCCGAGGCGGTCATCTATCAAGCCAGCTCAAGTGAAATGTACGGCAACGTGGAGGCCACCAACGAGGACGGTGAGCGGCTGGTGTCGATGCCGATCAACGAGGACACGCCGATGCGCCCGTGCTCACCCTACGGCATTGCCAAGACCGCAGCGCATCACGCCGCCAATATGTATAGGGAAGCCTACGGGCTGTGCATCGTCTGCGGAATCCTGTTCAACCACGAGAGTGAGAGGCGGGGGCCGACGTTTGTCACCCAGAAGATTGCCAAGGCGGTTGCCGAGATAGCAGCTGGGAGGAGGGAGCCGCTGCTGTTGGGCAACCTCAGTGCCGAGCGGGACTGGGGGTATGCGCCGGAATATATGGAGGCAGCTGTGAGGATGGTGGAGAAGGGGAGGCCGAAGGATTACGTCATCGCCACCGGCTCAAGCTACACGGTTGAGCAATTCTTGATCCAGTCATTCCGGTGCGCGGGCATCTGGGACAATGAGGTGGATAAATATGTTGAGGTTAGCCCGCGCCTCAAGCGCCCGTTCGAACTGAAGGTGCTGCTGGGGGATGCCTCCAAGGCGAGGGACGAGCTGGGCTGGAAGCCCAAGGTCACATTCACCCAGCTGGTGGAGAGAATGGTGAAGCACCAAATGGACAAACTGGGCGACGTTCGGTGAGCGTTTTGGGGGAAAAGAAGGACATCATTGTTGCTTTAGACGTGTGCTTTGAGTGCAACCACTCGGTAGCCGGTGAGGTGCAGCTACACCACGTTGTCCCACGCTCGCTGGGTGGCTCCCGTGTGATCCCCCTCTGCTCAATCTGCCACGGCAAGGTTCACGGGAAGGAACGAACCAACCAGATTAATATGTCTGAACTGACAAAAGTTGGGTTGGCCGCTGCTAAAGCACGCGGAGCGGTGGTCGGTAATCCTCGATGGAGAATCGCGCTTGAGAAGGCCGCCGTCGCCCGAAGGGAGGCGTGCAAGCCGCTGTGGAGGGAACAACTGGAAGAAGTGCGGAAAGTTAAAGCGACTGGGGTGGTCACGTTCTCTGGAATCGCTCGCTGCCTTAATGCACGCGGAGTTCGAACGTCGCGTGGCTGTGCGTGGACGACGACGGCTGTGATAAGGCTGTTAAATAAAAAAGGGAGAGTGTGAATGTTTTAGGAGAGACAACCCATATGGACGCCGACCTTGGGGGGGAATACATCAGCGCACGCATAGTTCAGCTGGAGTTTTCCGGTCAAGAGCTGGCGCAAATCCTCGCCATCGAGAAGAAGGATATACCCGAAGAGCTGGCTGATGTGGTCGAGACAATCCTTGGCCCCGCCTGCGCATACAACACGTTATGACACGACGAGCACAGATGGACGCCGCTGCGCAGGAGGTGGTGCGCGTCATAATGAGAGACACCCCCAACCACGGCTGGGTCAACACAACTGACAGCTACGCCAGAGTGGACGGGCTGATCTATACCAACGCCAGCGGCTTGTCATCCCTCTCGCCGGAGCTGGTCGCCATCATCGAAATCAAGTGCCGCAACATTTCACTCGGCGATCTCTGGGCGAAGTTCAAGGGTGAATTAATGGTGGACGCCTCAAAGATTGAGGCGCTGCGATCCATCAGCGCAATGCTGTGCGCCCCCAGCTATCTGGTCAGCTACCTAATGGCCTCGGGCGTGGTGCTGAAGACAAAAATAGCGAACGACAAGGGGGAAATAATTTGCAAAAAAAGAAACGAGTTGACGGTCACGTCCGCCGGAATGAACGGCGGGCAGAAGGAGAAGGAGGTTTCATACATTAAATTAGATGGGACGGAAATCATATCGACGGAAGAGGAACAGAAAGCAGTTTGAGAAACTACAAACCTATATCAAGCACGAAGGAGGAGAAATATGGAGGGTGTACAATCAGAACAAAGGGATGCCGGGGTTACTGCTGTCGGGGTACGGCCCGCAGTGCAGGGAAACAGCCGAGAAGCTGGCGAGACAGCTGGCCGAGGACACGGAAGGTTCGTACAAAGGTGCTTTGTAGCTGGCCACAACGGGATGGTTGGGCGTGCGGTGATCCGCCGCCTCCAGATGGAGTATGGCTACGAGGCGGTGTACCCCGGTGAGCGGACGGACTATCGGGCGATGGCCAACGTCGCCCGTGATCTGCAAATCGCCAAGCCGGACGTGGTGGTACTGTGCGCGGCAAAGGTCGGCGGCATCAGCGCCAACAACACGCAGCGTGCCGATTTCATTCGGGACAATCTGCTGATCCAGCTCAACTGGGTTGAGGCAGCGCGTCAATTCGGCGTGCGGAAGCTGATCCTTCTGGGTAGCAGCTGCATCTATCCGCGCAATGCGCTCCAACCTATGATTGAGGAGTCGCTGCTCACCGGCACGTTCGAGCCAACCAACCAGCCGTATGCCATTGCCAAGGTGGCAGGCATCGAGCTGTGCTCCAGCTACCACCGCCAACACGGCTGCAACTTCTTTGCGCTGATGCCACCCAACCAGTATGGCCCGTTCGATAACTTCCGCGAAGGCGAGTCGCACGCTGTTGCATCGTTTCTCCGGCGAGCCTACGAGGCAAGGGGTCACGGTGATGTTGTTCAGCTGTGGGGCAGCGGTTCACCCAAGCGTGAGCTGATGCACGTTGACGATCTGGCGGATGCAGTTATGTTCGCCATCGAGAGGGTGAACGCTACTGACTGTGTGGACACCGGCGGGTTTCTGAACGTGGGAACCGGCGAGGAGCGCACCATCCGCCAGCTGTGGGAGCTGATCGTTCACATCAGCGACAAGGCCATCGTCACCACATTCGATCCCGCTAAACCGGACGGCCCGCCAAGGAAGGTTATGGACTCAAGTCGGTTCAAGAAGCTGGGCTGGCATCACGCGATCCAGCTGGAGGAAGGGCTTCGCTCAACGTGGCAGTGGATGACGGCAAACTGGGAAGCCCCGACTGTTCGGCGCTGACCACCAGCAACCGACGATGAGGCACGCAGCTGAGAGCGCAGCCAACGTGGTTGTTGGTTACGTTATCAACCTCGTGCTCGTGTATGTTCTGATGCACTGGCTGGGGTATGCGATCCAGCTCCACGAGAGTGCATCAATGGGCGCGGTCTTTGCCGTGGTTGCATTCGTTCGGGGCTACTCCATTCGCCGATTGTTCCACCGTTTTGCACAAAAAAAACCCGCCAGCCTTTGACAGCTGACGGGCCACAACAACGCTGTCGAAAGGAATCAACAACGAACCAGCACCCAACACCCAGCGCTGGCCGGAGGCAAGCACAAAAAAAGCCAGCCGGTTTCCCAGCTGGCCCCCTTCTAGGACATAACTCATTAGCTCCTATATTGTGAATTGGCCTCCATCTAGGACATAACTCATTAGCTCCTATACGCCCCTCACTTGAGTATTTCCATCCGAATCTGAATCAGCCCCGCATCAGTGTGCGCCAGCTGGCGAAAGGCTGCACGAGACAAATCAATCTCGCGCCCCTTCACGAACGGGCCTCGGTCTGTGATCGTGACAACCACAAATCGCGGCCCCAGCGTACACTTGACCCGTGTCCCGAATGGCAGCTTGCGGTGAGCAGCTGTTAGCTGGTCGGGGTCAAACAGCGAACCGCTTGCGGTCGGCTTGCCCCGATACTTCTCACCGTACCAGCTGGCCGTGACCAGCCCAGCCTTGTCGCCGATTATTTTGCCGACAACCACAAGCGGGATGGCTGCGACTAGCGCAACCATCACCGCCCACTCTAGGATAAACAGCTGTTTCATTTGGCTGCCTTTCCTTTCTTTTCTTTTTGCAGTACCCCCTTCGGGTCAAGCTCCTTGGCTATCTTCTTTTTTAAGGCTGTCCTAAAAGCCTTGTTTCCACCTATGATTTCAAACTTCATTTGATTGTCTTTCCCTTTGATGGCAGCTCGCGCACACGTCGCTGCACGTTCCAAACATGTTCAGCCTCCATCCGGTCGAGGAACTCCCTCGATACACGGGTGAATCTGTGCGCTCGCTGAACCCCGAGAGCTATGGCCTTCGTCCTGTCAAGGTTGATTGCTCGACTCACGGCTGCACCTCCCCGTAGTAATTGCGGTGCTGATACTTGCCCTTGTAAAACGTGACCAGCTTGTAGTCAGCCGTTGTCCAGTGCGGGTTATCATCCCGCACCAGCACAACGCCGCCACGCCTCACTGCTTTGCGCTCGCCAGCTGTTAGGCTGCTCACCCAACGATAGCCGGAGCCGCGCCCGTTTATCACTCCAGTGCTCGATATGATTGGACTCACGGCTGCACCTCCAGTCTCACCCACGACGGCGTGGGGATTGTGTTGCCGTCGAAGTCGGTAGCTGCCAGCTGGCCGTTGGATATAGTCAGCCGCACCCACTGGCCTCGCGGCGCACTCCATCGAGAGCGCCCATCGCCGCCGAGGAACTCGCTGCCCCTCGCGTCAATGCTGTCGCCCTCGCTCACGTCAGCTGAGAAGCGTCGGTGATTTTTGGAGCTGCCAACCTCGTCGGCAAACGTGCCGTTCACTCGTAGGTATCCACGCTTGTACTCGCTGCGCTTGTAGCTGGTTGTTGTTAGTTGTGTTGTCATACTACTACGATCTCCGTTCTAGCTGCTTGCCCGCGAGCCGCCGCACTTACGTCGAACAGCACCTCGCCACGGTTGTCCATTGCATACACCCAGCGAACCCTCGACGTGATCTCCTCAAGCGAGGTTTTCACGTCAGCTGATCCGCCTTCGCCATCACTTCCGAGCACCACGCCGCGCCCCGCCAAGGGCTGTCCGCCGTTAACACTTTTGACTCGGAAGAAATGGGTCGGCCCCTTCAGCAGTCCCTCGTCATCAACGAATATCACATCGCCGTTTTCAAGATAGCCGCCGGTCGTGAAGCAGTCGCATTTCAGCTGGCGCTGAATTTCCTTGTAGTCATCAATCGGAACTTCAATCGGCTGAACTTCAGCCTTGTAAGGATCAACCAGATACCCCTTTGCAGGGGCATCCGGTTGATTGTTTGTTGAATTACTCACGCCGCCACCTCCCTCTCTGCGCCAACGTGACCATTCAAGCTGGCCCTAACCTCGCCCAGCTTGCGCCCCGCGTGGGCGCGGTTCAGCACCAGCGAACGCTTGACTGTGTATTCAAGCGTTCCTTGCTTGGTGCGCATACCTAACAGCTGCTTGGCTGTTAGACCCATATTGCGCAGCGTAGCCTTCACGTCCACAACTGTATTGTTGTGGCCGTTCGCCATAAACACGGCACGAGGGTCGCCGTTCGCAACGCTGTGCCGCTTGGACTTCCTGTCGGTAGAAGCCTTTACCATTTCCGGCTTCGCACTGGTGCGCCGCCTTGGTTGCCTGTCCAGCTGACGGCTGTCAGCTGTCCGTTGCCGCCTGCTGAACTTGTCAGCTGCGGTATGTACCACCTCGGCTCCCTCTACCAGCGCAACGGCTGCGTAAAGGTCGCTGAGATTTGTCACGTCCACCGTGACTCCTGCATATATGCGTGTTTGCATATTCATAATTACTGTTCCTTTCTGTTGTTGTTAGTTGCGGCCAAACCGAGCCACAGAAGCCTCCTCGCCGATATTATTGACAGCCGTCAGCGCAGCGTCATTTGCGAATCGCCCAAGAAAATGGAGAGCGGTGACAAATTTATCCACCTCGCCGGACTCCCCAAGCAGCTCCATAAATCCATCGTTGAACCCGTCCACGCCGGAGTCCGTTTTGCTGGCGGCCTCAAGCGTGACGTGCATCACTGCCTTCACTGTGTCAGCAAACAGCTCCTTCAAGCTGGCCCCAACCATCCCAGCTGCCAGTGACAGCTGTGCCTTGTCGCCGCCGCCGAACAGCTCGTCGGCGTTTTCGATTGCAGCGTCAAGCGCCGCCGATTTGAGTTTCTCAGTCATATCCATAGCATTATTCCTTTCAGTTTTTTGTTGTTGTTTTAAGGTGAACTGGCCACTTGAAGCCCAGCTTTTCCGCAACTTCTGCCAACTCCAACCCTCCGCGTAGAGACTCGTCGCTGTCCTCCATAAACCCGCCCCACTTGTTTAGCTCGTCCATCAGATTCTGGATCGCCTTGCAACGCGAATCCGTGTGCGGGTCTGCGCCGTAGTTAATCACCAACTCGTTGCCAAGTTCTATCATTAGTCTTTTTAGGTTAATTAGGTTAGTCATATCAGTTGAAAAGTATCTGCAATATTTCTTCGCCGAAACAGTAGGCCGTCAAGCCAGCTGCCAGAATGACAGCTGCGCCAGCTGTCTCGATTAGCAAGACGATAGGCTTCACAGCTCGCCCCCTTTGACACCGTTTTCCACGATGTAGTTTTCGAGCTTTGCTTTTGCGTTGGTCAGTGTGAGGTTGGACGATAGCCTTCCTTTGTGAGTGGTGTATTTCTCGCTTGAAGCAAGGAGGGCGTTGCAGAAAAAACCTTGCGGCTTGTGTATTTCTGGCTGCCAATAGCTGTTACTCGATGAGTAATTTGATAACCTTATTCGACCCAACAACCTAGCGCCCTCGTTTCTGGTTGAGGCCACTCTAAAGAACCAGCTCGCATTAGATGTAAGTTGAGGTTGGTCGGGCCAAAATGCGCTGGAAGTTACTCGGTTCACTTCCTTGGCTGCACGCTCGTGGCTGTAACCTCTTGTCAGCATCCACGCCTCGTAATCGAGGCCGTTTTTTATGTATTTTATTTTCATATTAGTTCGCTGTCG
>Ga0181367_1000038_pt1 | contig 16915 bp, 7 predicted proteins | sample LowviralmetaG_FD_130089 | JGI IMG/M metagenome (GOLD analysis project Ga0181367, IMG submission 130089) | Marine viral communities from the Subarctic Pacific Ocean - ​Lowphox_02 viral metaG | ecosystem: Environmental > Aquatic > Marine > Oceanic | place: Subarctic Pacific Ocean | collected... | reverse complement strand
TCAAAGAGAACGAACAGAGCTTTATATACAATTTATCCGACCAGCTTTTAATGAGATGGTGGATAAAATTGTGTTTACTTATAAGTTCACCAATCTGCCTAATTGTGATTCACTTCGCGATGAGTGTAAGATTTGGCTAATGACAATCTTAGATAAGTACGACCCGAGTAAAGGCTCTAAAGCCTTTTCTTATTTTTCAGTTATAACAAAGAACTGGTTTATTCACAAGGTCAAAAAGCAGCAAAAGCAAAACCGCCGTGAAGTAGATTTAGATAATGTTTCAAAATCTTACGAAGAGGAGTTTTTATCTACAGAAGAATCTTACATAACCGAAAGACTACATGATGAATTTTGGAGTTCATTTTATAATGAACTTTCCTCCTGGGATCCCGAACAGATGAAAGAAAATGATTTAAAGGTTTATAAAGCAATTAATATACTCTTTGAATCAAAAGACGATATCGATATTTTTAATAAAAAAGCTATTTACTTATACTTGCGAGAGATTACTGGCCTGAACACCAAACAGATTGTAAACTCGCTGAAGAAGTTTAGAAAGAAATATTATGTCTTTAAAGAAGATTGGGAGAGTGGATCGTTGTGAGCAAAAATAAGCTAGACTCATTGGTAGATGAAGCGTTAGATAATATACGAAATGATCGTAAGTTAGCCCGCGAGTTTCTAAATGAGATAGCTAACCAGATTGCTGCCGACGCAGAACAAAACAAATACCTCAGCCCCGTGGCTGCTAAACATATAGAAACCCTCCAGAGATCAAATGAACAACTAGTAAAGATTATTGGTTTGAGACAGAAAGATCAAGTGAAGGGTTTTGAATTATCCGAAGATGATAAGAATAGTCTTTTTGATATGATTCAGGAGGAAAACTAATGGTCTGGGATAGATTACGTGTTGCCGCAGCCAAGGTACCCGGCCTGCGGCGACTGGCCCGCGAACACAATTATGTCGTTACCGCATTGGAGCCTGGTGCAAATGTCGGCGGCAAGCGTGTGTTCCATGGTCGACTTATGCCCATGGATGAAAGCAGTATTTATACAACAGATCACCCCATAGCTCTCTTAAATGGAGCAGATGATCCGTGCAATATTACTATTGTTACCGATGAAGATAAAGATAGGGTTAGAAAATTAATAGCCAATCATCCTTGTTTTGAATACCCAATAGATCCTGCAAATGGTGAAGACACCCCTATTGAGCGCGGAGATACCTTCACGGTATATTTACCTTTATCGATCACCCGCAACAGACAAATAGGGCTTCAAGGAACTATCACTGTTTCGACTAGACTTAGAAAAGGCTCACCCGCCGCACTCGCCCCCCCTGCCTCTTCTTGTTTATCATTAATAAATGCCTTCGAAGAGGAAGATGCTATCATATTAGAAGAGGTGTATGGGTCTAATATTTTAGAAGGAAATTACATCGGCGCCCACAAGCCGGGCGAAATCCCATTTGCGGTGACCAATGGGTCATTAGCTAATGATGGATTAATAGCGCAAACTACCTACCAGCAGTCAGGTGTTCCTTCGAACTATCAACCCTATCTTTTGAAGGATGTTATTGAAGATTTTGTGGACTTTCAGAAAGCTTTTCATAAAAAGTACCCTTCTTGGATGCTGGGTGGTAGTGGTAATCGCACATATGCCGCCCAAGTGGCGGTAAAACAAACTTGGGCCCGCAAAGGCCAGTCAGATATGGCCGCTCCTCCGGGTACTTCCAACCATGGTTGGGGCTTGGCGGTAGACCTACGGGTCTTCAAATTCGAAGGCGCCAAGATCGAGAGCGCCCAGCTTGCATTTGATGCTGATGAATATGAGTGGTTGAAAACCAACGCGCCGGCCTACAATTGGGAAAATCCGGACTGGGCGCAATCAGGCGGCACAGGCCCAAATGAGGCGTGGCATTTCGAGTACAAAAACAAGAACAATCTTATAAGGGATATAAAATGACAAGAGAAAAAGGATTTGATCCAAAATATACCGACTGTGAAAGCGGTGAAGAAGTCACATTAAACACAATGGCTACTCAGCCAACCACTCCTAGTTTTGCGTTTGGGGGCCCTGTCCACACTACGATTGTACGAGGTCACCCTAAGTTTCAGGCGCTCCCAAACGAAAAGGTGATAGGTCAGAACGGCGCCGAAATTGTTTTCGGAACCGATAGAAAAGATACAGCAGTCAGTGGTTTCGGCGGAAAGGGTATACCATCGGATTCGATGGACTTGGTTGTAGGCAGACTCGCCAGCATCAATGAGGGGAAGGGCCCTGATAATTGTACCGTAACAGGACCTTCATTTTTGAGTGACGCCGCCCGCATATATATCAGCCGACGCACAGATGTGGATTTGTATTTCGGAATTAATGTGAAAGAGTCTGATCCCCGCAAAGGTCAATCTGGCATCGGTATCAAAGCAGATCAAGTTAGAATGATCGGCCGCGGCGGCATCAAACTTGTTACTGGTAAAATGGATTTAACTAAGGGAGAAGAAGTCAATAGTTTGGGAGGCAAGGTATTGCCCGCCCCCCAAATTGATCTTCTTGCGGGAAACTGCGCGGAGAAATTACAGCCAATTGTTTTGGGTCACAATTTAAACCATTGCTTGGAAGAACTCGGTACCGAGATTGAATCGCTCCAATCTCGACAGGTGCTTCTTGCCGGTATTTTGACTAGTTTATGTTCAGCGATATTGACAGAACCACTCCTATCAGGCACTAAGGTAATTGCCGGCGTAGACGTTACCGCGCTTTCCAATTTTGTGTCAAGTCCTGGTTATCAGTCAAGAATTAGTATGACATTGTGGAGACAAAATTACCTCTGTGAACCACCACCTGAAGCTAGACGATGGGAAGTGTTGTCTCCGAGTAATATGCCTAAGTTCCCCGGCGCAAACTATATTTGTAGTCAGAATGTACGATCAACATAATTAAAGGAATAGAGTATAAAATGGCAGAATCTAAATTCTTACCTTATCAAGATATAAATGGCGATGGTCTTGTAGACGCTTGTGATGAAGTGTTGAATATAGTACCCCCGCTTAATTGTCCCACCTGTGTACCAAACCCGAATGCTCCAATTCCAGATTGGAGAAAGCGCAAGATATTTGAACCCTTTCTGAACCAAAGGGTTTGTAGGTATCAAATCACTGTCCGCACAAATGAAGATACAACCAACGCCTCTAGTAATGAAGCCGCCGAAGCCGCGATGGAGACTAATTTTAATAATTATGTGGATCTTGCCGTCGACGCGCTGTTAGATATATACAATAAAGATAAAGCTCGCGACGTGGTACAAGTAGTTAAAGACGCTATGGAGTATACGGATTATAACTTAGATTATCGCCCCAAATCTAGATTAAAGCTTTTATATTCTGTTTCTTCTGATTTGATTGATAGTTTAGAAGATGCTTCAATGATTGCCACCGATGAAGAGAGTATTGATGCAGGGGATATTGTTATAACTTATAAAGCGCATGAATTAAGTCGAATGTTGCTTATCGTAAGGAAAACATTGGCTCTCTATGGGAGATATTTAAAAGTCCACCGAGCCATTAATGGCAAACAGATAATGAGGGTTCAAGAAGATATTCCCTTTAATCTAGCAGATTATGGCGATTTTGGATTTGATGCGCTAAGTTCGTTGATGGGATCATTGTTGCCTCACTTAGAAGGTTTTTTAAACACCAGGGGATACAAGATCCCATATACAGCGGATACTACACCTTGGAAGCTCGGGGGCAATTGGACATCTAAAGAAAAGGTTGAAGCCCTTGAATTTACGTTTACAAACGAATATGTCTTAAAAAAGATGAAAGTGTATTCCGAAACATGTCCCCAACAACCAGTAGAATTTAAGAACTTATCTGCCTACTATTCCGACCTCGAAAACGCCACCGCGATATCTCCGACGGCGACCGACTCTCTGGGCCCAGAAACCCCCGCAACTAAACAAGCGCGCCGGGGTACTGCTCCTATGGGCCCTCTAATGCCACTACTCAATAACCAAGAATCAGGGTGGTCTGACCCCACTGCGATGGCTTATTTTGCTTCACTAAAACTTATGGAAATAGACGCCACCGCCCGCGTCCCTATGAGTTGGGTTGAATATGTTGTTAAACATACTTATCCGCAAGTAGCAGAGACAACAATTGATTATACAGTTGAAACTTCTGATACCGTTTCAACATGCATTGCTGATGCGTTGGCCAATGAAGGCAAACAATTGGCCGAAGATTTATTAGACGATACATTCAATTTAGGTGACGCAATAGCATATAAGTTTAATGAAAATTTATGTAAAAAAGACCGCGATGAAGTTTTAGATGAAGAGTCCAAACTGGGTTTGATTGATAATCCTGATTATCCTGATTATGATACAATCGGGGATACGATTCCTAGTGGGGAAACCGATTCCAAAGAGCCAGATAAAAAAATCACACTTTGGGCGTTAGCCAAGATGCAAGCATATGAAGAATTAGAGAGTGACAGTATAACATTCGAATCTCTTTGTGGAAGTTTGTTGGAAAATGGAGATTTAGCTGATACTAGCGACAAAATAAGAGAGGTTTTTAAAGAGCTTAAATATTGCGGCCTGATGGATCTATTTACCGAAGCCATCGGATGCCTGATGGCCGGCCGCAGTCTCGAAGAAGGACTCGCAAGCATTATTGATGCAGCTCTGAAAGGAATGTCTATTAACAATTTTGGTATCTTATTTGCTGGCTTACCTGTTGAAAAGCAGCAGGAATTAGATGCACTTGTTAAGGAAAAGATCGAAAGCGGAGATATATTTCAACAAGGTACCATATTAAATGCAGCTTCTGACGGTGTTGCAGGAAATTACACTTCGAAACGCCCATGGGAGAATTCAGCGGGATCCCGCGATACCCGCACTCTTGTAATTTCTTATGACTCCTTAACAGACACTGGATTAAGCGATGACAGTATTATGGAAGCATATATACAAACTATGATTGAGGTGTATGGGGAGGATTTGTTTGAACTTATCGATGAATTGAATAAGTTCCCAGGCGCCCAATTAATAAGCAACACTCTGGCAACGGTGACGTGCCCCACCACATCATTATTCAAACCAACAGTATTTGAATTCATTAAAGATGTAGAACTTCCTTTTTGTAGAAGTATTGATGAGTTTGTTTTCCCGAAGTGGACCAACCCGTTTGCCTGGATTCCAGAGTGGGCGGATTTCTGGAAAATCTTGTCGACAAGTGCAACTGAGGCTTTGAATGAACTTATTGTAACTGCGCTAACCCGGTTCTTTGTGAAAATATGCGAAACTCTCGGCAGCGCAGCGTGTCAGGCTTTGGAAACAACGGGAGATTTAGCCACCTCTGCTGCCATGGGAGTCGTAGGTCGTAATAGTGTAGCAGAATTCATTAAAGATGGAATTTGTGGTGATGACGCAGATCAAGAAACTGTTAACAATACAGTAGCCGACATGTTTGGGCTCCTTGGTTTGGGTGCGACAGCTCTTGCAAATAAAGAGAATATTATTTCTTTTACAGAAGCATTATCTTCCGCAGTTACAAGAAAAGAATTAGCCAATGCGTTTCTGTGCGATGCATCCCCGGAGTTTCTCGATATTGTAGATATAATTATCGAATATGAATATCCAGAGTATAGATCTGCGCTCGGAAATAAAACCGCTATTAAAGGATTTTTCTGTAACTTGGGCTCTTTATTGCCGATTGATTTTAGGGGAGATTTGAGGAATTTTGTTAATGAATTACCGCCTGGGGACCAATTGCCAGCAAACCCCAGTTTGTGCGCGACCCCAGAACAAATTGAGGATTTCTGCGCCGCCCGCGCGCAGCTTTTGGAAGGTCGAGCTTCTCCTTCCCAAATTGCGGATTTATGTAAACCAGAACCGTTTATCGAAATGCCAAGCTTTGAGGCACCCATAGTTTCGGACCCTGGTTGTAATAATGGGATCTTTCCTTTTGAACCGGAAGGTTTAATAGCTTCCGCAGTCGGTGGAATAGGGGGAGAATTAGAAGGCTTAAAAGTAGACTACGCGACCGACATGCTGGGTAACGGCCCCCGCGAAAAGGATTGGGGTTTTATAAATATGATCCTATCAGATACAGATGCTCAACCTTTGACGGCACACTATCGACGTGTAGCAAATCGCAAGAACTATGTTGATTATTATACGAGCCCAGATTTCTCCGATGACAGTGGTGCCTCCGACTCGGATAAAGCTCTATCCACTACTTCCTTAAATGCTCAAAAAGCTGCCTTCCCACGGCATATTGCTAAATGGTTGTCGAGTTCTATGTTGAGTCAAGCAGATTCCCTAACTTATAATTCAAATAACTTATACATTGAAGATCAATTGACAACGAAAACATTTTATGAAATAGGATTAACACGATACCCACTTGACCCCCTCGCTCGCGAAACCGCCGGCGCCGGCCTCATAGACGCAACGCTCCGCGGCGGACCACTCGTGGCTGCTTATAATGTGGGTGCCTTGGCATATGATGTAGCTGCCCCTTCTGTTTATGCTTTAAAACAACAAATCAATTTTGATCCACTATCAATGCCAGAGTTTGGTTATAATATTGTATTAAGTGCTTCTATAGAAGACAATACAATCACTTTTATTGAAAAAGGTAGAAAGGAAGAGCCAGACCTATTGCTCTCTTTTGGCGATAACGCAAAAGGTAAATACACCGGCCCCGAAGCCGTAAATTTGGGTGATGATAAGGCCGACACCCCTGCTTATGGTTTTGATATTGGTTTCTATTTGGCAGACTTATATATGTCTGACGGCGTGAAGGTTAATCGCCCTTATGATAACACGCGTATTAAGATTGTAGAAAATTTTAATCCCTCGGTTCTTGGATTAGATTGGGATATCGGGCTTCTGGATATTCTACTGGCAGCTAACCCTATAACTGGTCCTGTGAAAGTGATCCAATATATGAGTAAATTAAAAGAACAAATGGCGGGTCTATTAGCTGGCCAATTTGAAGAACTAAAATATGAATTTTTAGCCACCGACAATACGCTTGAAGGTATTGATTTAGATCCTTATCCTAAGATGTTAGCCACATTTCAAAATAAGAATTCTTATGCGCCCCAAGTAGTATTGTTGGATGAAATGTTAGACGACGCAGGATCTTCACTTTCGCTCCCGGACGTTAAATCTTTGTATGACAATGTTATGACACAGATTACAAAAGATATTTTTACTATGGTAGCATCAAATGAAACAGCTTTTCGTTATGGTGCCCAATATGATAATCTCGGAGTTTTAGATGTACAATATGGTATCGTTGCAGATGGTTCTACATATTATTACAAAGATACAGACATCGAAGATGATCCGACCACAGAAGGAGAATGGTTGTTATATACAGATGTTAGAATTGTTGATGCTACCTCGGGCGAACTCCGAAAATTGAAGAATAAAGATATGATATTAGGTATAAGCTATATGGAGTATAAAATTGAACACTTGGGTCTTGATGATGAAAATAGAGTGTTTTATTTAAATCCAGCAGATTATGGAGGCACATATAAGAGCCCTGCGCTCTACATTGCGCCTGAGAAAAATGAAGGCTGGCTCGGTATAGTAGATGCCCTTTTCCCGGATATAAGTCCATGTAAACCCCAGACTACCGAGTTTGTTGATTTCGGCGAAATACAAGATATGATAAGTGAAATTTATCAAAGATTACCAGAGGATGAGAGGCTTAGATATGATCCCAATTGTGCGATTGAGGTGCCGTATAATCGAGTATTAACTCGTCCCTCAAAGGCTGCTATTCAAGGTTTGGTTATGGCCGCTATTCGAATGTATGCGAGCCAACATTTAATAAAATCTATGGCCACAATTACAACGTTTGATCCTCGTTTTCCACAAATTTATAGTTCCATTTATGCTTATTATATAATAGAGGTCATGGAAGAGAGTTTTAAAGATGCTCAAAGTGATTTTGCTGAAAACTTTACTCCCTTCAAGGATGAAGAATTTTGGTATGCTTTCTTGGAACAGTCTGTCCAGATGTATTCAGATATGGTTGAAGCAGGCAAAATCACCCCTCCTCCTATGATATTAGAAGCTCTCATGCGTCTTAACGATATGCAGGAACAATATGAGGCAGAAGAGTTATTTACCAAAAGCGAATTTAAGAAAAACAGACCTCCCGATGCTGGAAAGTTTCAGACTTATAAGGATTATAAATCTGAAAAAGTATTAGAAGCAGTCCAAGCCACAGAAGAAGATGCAAAAATCATTCTTAGTGAATTGGTTATGCGGGAGATAAATTTCATGTCACGCAAGCTAATGAAAAATTTGAAGAAAATCGGAATCACACCAAGTGTGCGCGATATAAATTATTTTCTTTTAGAGAATTATTGCCAAGGCTCTTCGTTAACTTTGAATGAGAACGTCACTTCTACTGGTGCTATTCGCGAAGAATATACAAATTTACCCACCGAAGGAGAATATTTGTATACAAATGGTGATGAGCTAGCGGTGTCAGTTGTACATGATCCGTCCGCCGGTTATAGCAAGGGTGATGAATATACAGGATATTATCATGTCAACATTTCTGATGGTGATAGTGGGCTTATATATATGGCCGGTGCATATCATACAGATGACTCCCATAATGTGCTAACTCCGATCGCTACCGAAATCAGAGTTCCCATAGGAGATGTTGATGATTACAATGTGACCGCTACCAGTGACAACCAAAAACCTTTTGTAATTGAGAAATATATGCTCATTGACGGCACTCGATATAGCACAAGTGCTGGTTTATCAAGGGTTAAGAGTAAAGATAATAATTTAAATATATCTGACGCATATCCAGGGACTTTGGAACTTGAATATGATTCTAGTGGAAATATTATTGGTCTTACTGGTGAATTGGGAGTGCGCCTTGGTTTGTCCTTTTCGATGGTCGTCGACGACACAAAATATGAAATTACTTCGGTAGAAATCGATGCTTTGGATGTTTCAATCGGAAAATTCAAGGGTCTTAATGGAGATACAAAAGAATTATTATGTTTGATAAATCACCTTAAGGGCGACGATAAATTCAGATTGATTGCAAATTATGTCTTTCCTTTTGGTAAGATCGTTTCCACAACTGCTGTTTATAATGATATGGGCTTTATCCCCTCTATTGGTGAAATTACTTCCGCGACTGGCCAGGCGTGGGGCCACTTCTTGCGTAAAATTGATGACGATGAAGCTAAACCTGGGGCATACGCCGATATAACTTATGACGAAGACTCAGGGACCGCCGTAGGATTTACAACAGATACCGGCAATACAGGCTGGGCTAGCTATACTGATAGAAAGAGGGGTAACCCATTCTTCTTAGAATATGATGAGTGGGATACGGTTCCGTTTAAAAACGTGAAAGCTAATCTTAAAAGATTGTTTAAAAAGCATTATCACTTTAAAGATTTTACACCACCAGATCTTTTCCCATCCATGGGCCCGGGCCAACTATATTTAGGTCGACTCAAAGGACTCCTTAAACCTGTATCGGCAGCTAAGCTACTTCCATGGTGGAAAAGAAGAAAACTTAGAACAAATCCATTTAATGCTAATGGAGAACTTTGTGAAAAAGAATAATGAGTATATTTACAGTGAGGTAAATTAATGTGTCTTCGTTAAGTGTAAAACTCCCTTTAAGATATAGCACGATTGATGGCTATCATATGAACAAGAGCTTTAAGAGCCTGGTTAAACAAAATTTGAAAATGGTTTTGTTGACAAATCCCGGCGAAAGGGTAATGGATCCTAACTTTGGAGCCGGTTTAAATTCTTATTTATTTCAGAACTTCACACAAAGCACATTTACAGAGATTGATAATAAAATTCGAGAACAAGTAAAAAGATATTTACCAGTGGTATCGATTGATAATATTGTATTCGCTGGTACTGAATCTGATTTCAACACATTGGCAGTTTCGATTAGTTATACGATTCCAAACATAGGTTTGAAGGATTTGTTAGAATTTACTATTTAGAAAATGAGGAGTTTTTATGGCCAACGACCAAAAAAAGATAGTCCCTATAGATTATACACACCGAGATTTCGAAACTATCCGAGATGATCTGATGGGGATTGCGGAGAGATTCTACCCTGACACTTTTCAGGATTTTAGTGAAGCATCTTTTGGCTCACTTGTTTTAGATGCGGTTGCATATGTCGGTGATCAGTTGTCTTTTTATCTAGATTACAATGTAAATGAGACGTTTTTAGATACAGCTTATCAATATGATAATATCCTGCGCCATGGCCGCGTCCTCGGATATAAGGACACCGGTCGCCCATCGGTTTATGGGCAAGTTGCTCTCTTTGTACTCGTTCCGGCCTCCACCACTGGTGTCGGACCCGACAGGTCTTATATTCCTGTCCTTAAAAGAGGTTCTCGATTTACATCTGATGCAGGATTGAATTATGTTTTGACTGAAAATGTTGATTTTGCAAATCCAAAAAATCAGGCGGTAGCTGCTCGGGTCGACACCACTACGGGCGCCCCAACATATTATGCCATCAAAGCTTATGGCAATGTAGTCTCTGGCTTCTTTGGCCAAGAGACGATAACTATATCGTCCTATCAAAGATTTCTGAAAATAAAATTGGATGCGTCAAATGTGGCAGAAATAATATCAGTTTTTGATTCTGCTGGTAACGAATACTTTGAGGTGGGTTATTTGTCACAAGATATGGTTTACAAAGAAATAGCAAATAATAATTATAAAAATGATAATGTTCCATCTATCTTGAAGCCTTATCTTGTATCCAGAAAGTTTGTTGTAGAACGCTCCCGATATGATAGCTTCTTACAATTTGGTAGTGGTAAATCCGGCGCGAGTAATGTTGTTGCAGATCCTCAAAATGTTGCCTTAGAAATTTTTGGAAAGTCTTATGTTACCGATACAACTTTTGATCCAACCAGATTATCAGAAAACGAGAGCTTTGGGATTGTTCCTACTAATACCACACTAACGATCAACTATCGATCCAATAACCCTCTTGAATCGAATTTGGGTGCTGGTTCGTTGACCAAAGTTTCAAACGCATTTATGGACTTTAAAGATAGAACATCTTTAACAAACAGCACAGTACAAACGATTATAAATTCTCTCGAAGTCAATAATGAGACACCACTAGTAGGTAACGTCACGAACCCAGACAGCTCTGAGTTAAAACGCAGAGTATATGACACTTTTCCAACCCAAGATCGAGCTGTAACACAGGCTGATTATGAAAACGTTGTTTATAGAATGCCAGCCAAGTTTGGTTCTATAAAGCGAGTCTCCGTCCAACGCGACCCTGATTCGATGAAGAGAAATCTCAACATGTATGTGATATCAACAGATAGCTTTGGAAAACTAACGGAAACGAATTCTACTATTAAAGATAATATTAAAACATGGATCAACCAATATCGAATGATTAATGATACAGTTGATATATTAGATCCATTTATTATTAACCTAGGTGTTGAGTTTCAAGTTAAAGCTAAAATAAATGTAAACAAATTTACCCTTCTTGAAGCCTGTATCACTGCCCTGGGGAACAATTTCGGTGATTTATCTTATATCGGCGAGGCTTTCTACGTGAGTGATATATTCTCCGTGTTAAAAGATGTAGAAGGAGTCTTGGATGTTATAACAGTTAAGCTCATAAACAAAACCGGCGGACAATATGCTAGCACTGTGTTTGATATTAATGGCAATATGTCGCCAGACGGTACGTATTTAGTTGCACCAAAGAACTGTATCTTCGAAATTAAATTTCCCGCTATTGATATTAAAGGAAAAGTTAAATAATGGCCTTACTTAGATACACAGCTTCAGCAGATACAACTATTGTTAACGCTTTCCAACCAAACCTGAGGACCCGCGGCACAGGTGCGAATGCTGGTTTAGCTGATGTGATGGAAGTCTTTTCTATCTATGGTCAAGAAGCGACCGGCTCCCAAGAGCTGTCTCGGATTCTGGTTAAGTTCCCCACAACAAGTATCTCTACTGATCGCACTAATTCTGTTATTCCCGCGTCTGGTAGTGTTAGTTTTTATATGCGCCTCTTCAATGCTGTTACCTCAAAGACAGTACCAAAGGACTTTAAATTACTTGTTGCAGCCGTATCACAATCATGGCAAGAGGGTGTCGGACTCGACCTCGAAGGATACGCGGATCTAACCAGGGGCAACACCGGCGCCAACTGGATGTCAGCTTCTGATTCGGCCGCTTGGACTTCTGTTGGTGGCGATTATCTTACAGCTTCCGAGTATTTTTACACACAAACTTTTGAGACCGGCCTGGAAGACTTGGAGGTAAATATCACCCCTCTTGTTGAGAAATGGATCGCCGGAACTCAAGATAACTATGGTGTAGAGGTTCTACTGTCTTCGAGCTATGAGGCATATTTTTCAAGTTCTTCTGGCGTGGATTCTGGAAGCGTCATTCAAAACACAGCGGGCGCCACCAAATCTTATTATACAAAACGATTCTTTGCGAGAGGGAGTCAATACTTCTTCAAACGCCCGGTTATTGAAGCCCGCTGGAACGATGTTACCAGGGACGACCGCGGCGACTTTATGTTGAGTAGTTCCCGCGCTCCTGGCGCGGACAACTTAAATACATTATATTTTTATAACATCGTGCGCGGAAGATTAACAAACTTGCCAGATATTGGTACAGGCGCCATTTATGTGAGCCTCTATTCAGGATCCTCTAATAACAGCGCCCCTAGCGCCTCCGCCATGGCATTATATGATGGATCAACAGCGTTGACAGGGGGTTATGTATCTACAGGGATCTATTCTTGCTCCTTGGCTATTACAGCCGCAGCTACCGCAGTCAGCCCAATGTACGATGTGTGGTTTAGTGGATCTACACAATACTTTACGGGATCATTCAAACCCCAGAAACTCTCTACTGGTATGACATTAGAGCCCCCGCGCTATATTATTAATATAACAAATCTTAAATCTGTTTATAGTTCCGATGAAACTGCACGCATGCGTTTATATACAAGAGATAAAAACTGGAGTCCTACGATTTATACGGTTGCTAAAACAGATCCACCCTCCACTTCGATTATAAGTGCTTCTTATAAAGTATACAGAGTGTTGGATGAATATGATGCCGTTACTTACGGCACTGGTTCTGACTTCCACACCGGATTGTCATATGATGTGTCTGGTAATTATTTTGACTTTGATATGGGTCTGTTAGAACCAGGCTATACTTATGCTTTCAAACTTGCATTTTATGATGAGCAAGTTAAGGCATGGCAAGAACAAGCTAGCGATTTTAGATTTAGAGTAGAAGGGTAACGGTCAAATGAGCATTAAAAAGCTTTTTGGGTCAACCAAAAAAGACAGAAATTACCTTGCAGATACTAATCAGAAAGAAGCATTTCAGGATGTAGAGTCTTCTAGAAATGCAACACAGATTAAAATAAAGCAGGACAGTTATCTACCTCAGATTGATTATAAAGATCCTGCAAATTTTGCTAAGTATGGTTCTGCGTATTTATATTATAAAGGCGCCATCGAACGCGTGTTGGATTATTATCCCTATGACGGGTCTGGCGCAGAGATCAATAAATTTTATAATGAATCATTAGATATAGAGAAATACATTTTTGACAATTTATATCCTCGGACCGCCGGATATATTATTGTTAGCGCCGACGGATGGGGAACCCGCACTGGCTCAAAAGTAAATGGATATGGCCTCCCGGCAACATTAGAATATATTGATTTTGTTGGAGGCTCAAACACCTCTTCATATGCTGGGTTATTAGCAAACGCCTTTGATAATCCTCAAGATAGCAAGTTTCAGTCGTCTAATATTTATGACACAAGCATTTACCAAACCGATGGGCTCCCTAGCGATTATGGAGTGGGTACCCGAGAGTCAAACTTAAAATCAAACTTTGATACAGGTGTTACGGTAGAATTCTGGCTTCAAACCGGCTCTCTGGATACTTCTTCAACTACCGATAAGCAAGTCATCTTTGATATGTGGAACAATGAAGCCACTGGATCAAGTACAGATTACGGTAGAATAACTATCCTTTTGGATTCTGCGGTAGCAAAACCACTCACATTCGTAGTCGAATCTGGATCTGTTAGTAAAACCTCAACAATAGGCTCTGACGCCGCCGCCACGGCTTCTTTTGGAGATTGGCAACATTATGCCCTATCTTTTTATAATAGCGGCAGCAGCTTTGTCACGAAGCTTTATGTGAATGGCGTTTTAAACGATACTGTCACTTCTGCTACTACTGTTTCTGAGTTGAAAGCCAAAAATATGCAAGGACGCCTAGGCGCGCTTATTACTTCCCCCAGTGGGTCAGCGGCACCCGCCGGCGCCGGTAAGCTTTCTGGTTCCGTTGATGAATTTAGATTCTGGAAGGAATCGCGGAACGCACAAGACATTGGTCGTTATTGGTTTACCCAAGTCCGCGGCGGCGTAAACACCGATATCAGCAACACTACGTTAGGATTGTATTACAAATTTAACGAAGGTATCGTTGAAGATAGTAGTGTCGATAGTGTTGTTTTGGATTATTCAGGACGATTGGGTAATGGTATTTGGACAGGTTACGGTAGTAATTCAAGAAACACTGGCTCCGCGATCCTCGAAGCTAGCGCGTCCACAAAAGAATATTTAGATCCAATCATATATGCTGATCACTCGAATGTTAGTACATTAAAAACTGATTTATTGAATTCGGGTTCATATCACGATTCTAACAACAACAATTCGTTTTTAAGCTTAATGCCTTCGTGGATTATTGAAGGTGATGATACAGATACCTCGCACTTGCGTAAATTAACCCACATTGCCGGCGCCTATTTTGATAAGTTGTTTTTACAGATTTCATCACTACCGAGCTTTAAGGGTCTCAATTATACAAGCCCCTCTCAAAAGCCGATTCCATTCGCAGAACACTTTCCTCAGTCTTTGGGATTATATACTCCCGATATTTTTATAGATTCAAAGGTTATGGAACAATTCCTCAATCGCGATGAAGACTCATTGTTTGAATCTGATTTGGAAGAAACAAAGCAGCTTATTTATCTGAATCTTTATAATAACTTAACAAACATTTACAAAAATAAGGGAACCGAGAAATCAATAAGAAATATTTTCAGGTGTTTCAATATAAATGATAAACTCGTTCGTCTAAATGTATACTCAAACAATCAAACCTATGAGCTTAAAAATAATTTACAACAAACGCAGATAAAGAAGACAGTAATAAATCAAAATAAGACAGACAATCTTGGCGGAACCATTCTTCAATTTTATGATTCTGGATCGGCGACCGAGTCGCAATCATATATTTCGGGCAGTAGTGTCGACGGCCTCGCCGGATTTGGCACATACCCAGAAGACAAATATGGTTTCACCGCCGAAGCGGATATAGTCTTCCCTTATTATAGTGTAGCAGAAGACACTATAACAAGAGATTATACCGATGTCTCCTTGTTTGGTGTTTATCAGTTCGACGGCCCCAGTATTTCTGGGACTCAAGCCACAGCAAGCGCAGCAACTTCAAGTTATGATCTGACGAATTTCCAAGTATATGCTGTTAAAACATCAAACGATTCGAAGAATGTTCACTTTAAACTTACTTCTTCAAATGCACCATATCCCTTCCCAATCCTTACGAGTTCTATATTCTTTGGGGTATATGATAATACTAGATGGAATATTTCCGTCCGCGTGAAGCCAAGCAACTATCCTTATGCAGATGTAATCACAGGCTCCTCTGCTTATACTTATGATGTTGTTTTTAGGGGCACACATGAAGAAATGGGAGTCATTCGAGATTCATTTGTAGTCACCGGCAGTATGACCAAAACAATAGGTACCGGTTCTGTACGCGCCCACAAACGTATGTATGTCGGCGCCCGCCGCGAAAATATGACTGGAACTGTTTTACAAAAGTCTGATGTTCTTTTAAACAATTGTAGGTTCTGGTTAAAATATTTGGAGGATGGTGATTTAAATCAACACACATATGATATAAATAATGTAGGAATCTCTGGTTCTTATAGAAATATATCACCCCTTGACTCAAACAGTGACGGCTATAACTTACTAAATTCAAATACAAATGCCCTAAATTGGACTTTCGAGAAAGTCACCGGCTCAGACGCATCCGGCGAATTTGCAGTTACGGATATGAGTTCCGGATCCGCCGAATTAAGAAATAATTATGGCTGGCTTGGAACCATAGGGGGCTATCAACATACTGGCCGCGGCTTTGGTTATACCGCATCCTCCACCGATGTTATAGAAAAAGAGACAATAAATGCTTATAAGTTTATTGATCCTGAAATTCCTGTTGCATCAGACATGGTTCAGATCCTTTCGAATGACGATAAGGTATATGGTATTACACAAACAGTACCTACGTTCTTCTATACAATCGAGAAAAGTATCTATAACGCGATTTCGGAAGAGATGTTAATATTCTTAGCTGGTGTTATAGATTTCAACAATGTGATTGGTGAACCGGTAAATAGATACAGAACACGATACAAAGCGCTAGAAAAACTACGTGAGACTTTCTTTAGAAAGGTAACGACTGTATCTGAGGTTGAGAAATATGTTGATTATTATAGATGGCTTGATGATTCTATCTCTTTGATTTTAGAACAAATCTTACCCGCATCGGCAGAATATGTGGCTGATGTTTATAACACAATTGAAAGTCACGTATTGGAGAGAAACAAGTATCAGTCACAGTTCCCAAGCATAGAAAACAAGTCTAGTACCGAAGCGCCTATGATAGGCATTAATGCTCTAACTTATGATTGGAAGTTTAATCACCATCCTGTGGGCAACACACAGGATGAGAACTCACAGTGGTGGC
>Ga0181367_1000031_pt1 | contig 18704 bp, 28 predicted proteins | sample LowviralmetaG_FD_130089 | JGI IMG/M metagenome (GOLD analysis project Ga0181367, IMG submission 130089) | Marine viral communities from the Subarctic Pacific Ocean - ​Lowphox_02 viral metaG | ecosystem: Environmental > Aquatic > Marine > Oceanic | place: Subarctic Pacific Ocean | collected... | reverse complement strand
AGTAGATGAAAATCCTGAAATTAATACACCTGAATTAAAAGCACAAATAGAAGAGGCTGCTTATTTATCATTAAAATTAGAATTAGATTTTATAGATAAAGTTTATGAAATGGGAGATTTAGAAGGATGTACTAAGTACGATCTTACTTCTTTTATCAAACATAGATTAAACACAAAAATGAGTGATCTAGGTTATAAACCAATTGTAAATGGAATCGATTTAGAAGCAGTTCAAAGAATGAGTTGGTTCGACAGTTTATCAGCAGGTAAACAACATACTGATTTCTTTGCAAATAGAGTAACAAATTATAGCAAAGGCGTTCAAAATTGGGATGCTGCTGCATTATTTTAAAATTAATCAAAAACAACAAAAACAACAAAAACAATGAAAAATTATTATTTAATTATGTTATTATCTCTTATTTTTATAGGATGTAACAACAAAAAAGTAGAAAAAGTAGAAAAAGTAGAAATAGCTCCAACTTTAGTTTCGATAACCTATATTAACTCAACCGATCAACCTATAACAGTTGTAGCAACTTGGGGTAAGAATGTAGCTAATGATACTACAGTGATTGCTCCTAATGGAGGAAAGGCTGTAATTGAATCTAATTGTAGTGTTAACGGCAGAACTTTACCAACTGAATGTTCAGAATTTCATTCTCAATTATTACCACCATCAACATTGGATCAACCTAATCCCTCAACTGGAAACTTTTGGTTAAGTTATCAATTGGAACCAGGTGGTACAGTAAAATGTATTCGTGATGGTTTATGGTATAGTAATGAAGACAATGAAGGAGCTGCTCCTATGGATAATTATATCTGGTCAGAATGGACAAATTGGAAATATGAATTAGTTTGGTCTGGTGATTCTCACTTCCAACAAGGAAAGACAATTACTAATACAGTAGAAATAAAAACTGTTGAATGTAAATCTGTGGCAGATCCTACTAGCCCATCTAAATTTTCATGTAATTAAAATAAAAAATGGAAAACAACGCCTTACAAATAGATTATTCAAATTGGGAAGCTGGTAAAAATTTTCCTGAATGGATGGATGAAATGTCCCTTGCAACAATTAGCAAGGGATATTTACTCCCAGGAGAAGATGTTAAAAAAGCATATAGAAGAGTTTCAAAAGCCGCAGCTTTTAGACTTAAAAAACCAGAATTAGAATCTAAATTTTTTAAAATCATTTGGAATGGATGGTTAGGTTTAGCATCCCCTGTAATCTCAAATATGGGAACAGATAGAGGTTTACCTATTTCTTGTTATGGAATAGATGCTCCTGACTCTATTAGAGGTATTGGTTTAACTAATGCTGAATTAATGAGATTAACATCTAAAGGCGGAGGCGTTGGTATTAGTGTTTCTCGTATTAGATCTAGAGGAATAGAAATTGCCGGTAATGGAAAATCTGAAGGTGTTGTTCCATGGTGTAAAATATTTGATTCATCAATTATTGCAACCAACCAAGGAAATGTAAGAAGAGGAGCGGCATCAGTTAATTTAAATATCGAACATCCTGATATAGATGAATTTCTACAAATTAGAAGACCAAAAGGAGATCCAAATAGACAATGTTTAAATTTACATCAATGTGTAGTTGTAGGAGATAATTTTATGCGTAAATTAGAAGCTAGAGATTCTAAGGCATTAAATACTTGGGCAACTATTTTAAAAGCAAGAATGGAAACAGGTGAACCCTATATAATGTACAAAGATAATGTTAATAAGGATAATCCAATTGCTTATAGATTAAACAACCTTGATGTTTCTATGACAAATATTTGTTCTGAAATTACTTTATTTACAGATGAAGAACATAGTTTTATTTGTTGTTTATCTTCTCTTAATTTAGCTAAATATGATGAATGGAAAGAAACAGATACTGTAGAGACAGCAACTTGGTTTTTAGATGGTGTAATGCAAGAATTTATAGATAAATCTAATGGTAAAGATTCATTAAGAAGAACACACTATCATGCTAAAAAAGGTAGAGCATTAGGTTTAGGCGTAATGGGTTGGCATACATTCCTCCAACAAAAAGGTTTACCATTTAATTCAATTGCATCAACAGCCCACACTCATAATATATTTTCATTAATCAGAAATAAAACTGAAAAAGCTTCAATGGAGTTAGCAGCAGAATATGAAGAACCTATGTGGTGTAGAGGAACTGGTATGAGAAATACTCATTTAATGGCAGTAGCTCCTACAGTCTCTAACTCAGTAATCACTGGTGGAATATCAGCTGGAATTGAACCCTTACCTGCGAATATCTATACCTTTAATGGAGCTAAAGGAACTTTTATAAGAAAAAATAAAGTTTTAGAAGATTTATTAATAAAAAAAGGAAAAAATCAAAATAAATGGTGGGATCAAATGTTACAAGATGGAGGATCAGTACAAAATCTCCCAGATTCTGTATTAACTCCTAGTGAAAAAGAATTATTCTTAACATTTCCCGAAATAAATCAATTAGAATTAGTAAGACAAGCAGCAATCAGGCAAAGATACATAGATCAGACACAATCTTTAAATATTTCATTTGATGTTAATGACTCTCCTAAATGGATTAATCAAGTTCACATGGAAGCTTGGAAACTTGGCATAAAAACATTATATTATTTGCGAACTGATTCAGTAATCAAAGGAGATCTTGGATCTCGTATGGCTGAATGCGTCAGTTGTGAAGGATAATTAAATCTTCAAATATTTTTCCATATTTATAGCTGAACATAAACAGATCATAATATGAGGATATTAGTAATAATTGTTGCACTGTTAATTTCATCCCCTGTATTATCTCAGGAAAAAGAAAATAAAAACTTTTTCAAAGAAATTTATAAAGACTTTTTAAAGTACGGAACAGTATATGGGGCCGGTGATATAAAAAACTCGATGGAAGCGAGTGAATCTACTTATTTTGTAGAAACAAACCCAGATGGATTTTATCACCCACCAATTGTCGTTGATAATACCCCAGATTGGCCCTTTGATTACAGATACGGATTTGGTATAAGAAAATTAGCTAGATTCGATTACGAAAGAAAACCTAAGAATTTTTATTCTGGAACAGAAAATCAATTAGCTTTTACAGCTCCAACTTCTGCTATTAAAGGTTTAGAATACCAACTACATTACGAAAAAGAAAGATTTAGAGGAGAAGAATATGAAAACCATAGATACTTTCTTAAACACACAGGTAAGTGGTGGATAGTAAAAGCAGAATCAAGAGAAGTAGGTAAAGTAAATCTTAAATACCAATCAGCTGAAGTAAGAGGTCGTATTCCATTAGGAAAAAAACTATCAATTTCTGCAGGTGCTATTTATAGAACCCACGACAGACCTTATGGTTATAACCCAGTAGAAATATGGTTAAATGAAACTAATGAAAACGGTAATGCAGTAAACCCTTGGTATTCATTAGGGTTTTTATATGGCTACTCAGATCATTATGCTAGTATAACGGTCAATGGTGAAACTGTTAATGATTGGTATTGGGAAGATGAAGAAGGTAATGTTGTAGCACATACAGATTTAGAATTTAGAGAAGATATATTTACCGATTTAATGAATCGCTATAATAAAGAACAATGGGACTTATTAGATGCATTTGGTGAAATTGCACCTATTATAGGAGCTGATTTTTACCACTACAAAAATAATTTCTGGTTACACGCCTTTGCTAATTATATTATACCTTATCACCACTATGTACAAGGAAATGAGGAATTTACTTATTTACATAGAGATTGTTGGGAAGTAGGAGGAATGGGATATGATGATGTTGATGGGTGTGATGGAGAACAATGGGAAGACTATTCAGCTGGTGTTAATTTTGGTTGGAAAATAGGAAAAAATCTCGGAGTATTTGTTGAAGGAGAATATAGTAAAATGTGGGATAGTGAAATTTTTAATACATCTGTTGGATTAAATTATACTTTTAAATAAAAATGAGAAAATTACTTTTATTATTTTACATTACAATATTGATTTTAGTATTAAGTAGTTGTGATAAAGAAGATTTAGTACTAGAGCCATTAATTGAAATGAGCCTTAATGGTGAATCTTTTGATCCCTATGAAAGGTATAACCAAATCATAACTTATGGGGGTACTAAACATGTAGGAGATACTATTAAAAAAATCTTTATTTTATACCTTCAAGTAGATGATGGTGAACCAAGATTAGATAGACAGCATTTTGCATTATATTGTTTAGATTCTGATGCAAATGATGATGGAGAATTATTAGATATAGGTACTTACACTTGGGAAAACCCGGATAACAAATATGCTGGCGTAGAAATTCCAGGTGATGAGGAATATGTAGTTTGGAATGAAGTAATTGTTACAGATGCGGGTCAATTAGGAGGAGAACATAGTGGTTTAATATGTTTAACTGCTGAAGGAGAATTTTATAACCCTTATATCCAAGCAAATATGACGGTTAACTTAAGATTAGAAAACTTTCCTATAGGGATAGAAGTTGCAGCTACTCCTTATGGATATTTATTAGATTAAAAAATGAAAATAGGCGAAAATACACAAATAACAATTGATCTTAAAACTATAGGGTTAGCAGTTGGTGGTTTAGTAATGATGATAGGTATGTGGTTTACTTTACAAGCTGATATAGCTTTAGCCAAAGAATTACCCGAACCCGTAATAGAAAGAATGGAATTCGATATGAAAGATGAATTAATTCGACAAACTATTATGGATACTCAAGATGATGTGCAGGAAATCAAGGAAACACTTGATAAGATGGACGAGAGACTATACGAGATGCAAAAAGAACATAGATAATATGAGGAATTTAATCCTTTTTTTAATGTTGGTTCTACCACTATCTGGCATTGCTCAAATCTGGATTGACGATTCAAACTTTGAAGATAAAATTAATACAAGAAGTGCATTTGGTGATGATGAATCCACAATAGTTGTAGTAGAATTTTGGGCAAATTTTAATGCTGTAAATGCTTTTACTGAGTGGGATAAATTGCAGAATGCTCAATATTATCGCGCAGATATTGCAAAATGCCCAAACACTAAAAAAGAATACCGCGTAAGAATGGCACCTACTGTAATTATTTTCCATGATGGTGCAAAGTATGAAGTATTTAAAGCCGGTTTAGATTTACTTCTCCCGGCTTCTTTAGAAGACATTCAGGAAGCTATTAATGAAGCTCGAAAGTCAAGCCAATTTTAATATGTATAACAAAATACTATTATGGCATTTCGCAAATTATTTAAAGACAATAATGAGATAAACGAAAAATCAGTAGTAAGATTTGCTTCATTTGCAATAATGACAATATTTGCAATAGTAGATTTAACTACAGGATTTTTTGGAAAAGACTTATCAATTCATGAATATATTTATGATTCATTTTTGATAATTACATTAGGATGTTTTGGTATCGCTGAAGTAGGTAAGATATTCAATGGAAAAAATTCACCTCCTCCAGAAGAACCAGAACCAGATAGAAATCCTAAACCCGGCATCAATATCAATATTGATGGTGACGATTGGTAACAAACCCAACAAAAACAGTTGCTAGTTATCGTATTGTTTAACTAAAACCCCAAAATTTATGGAAATTTTAAGTAAGATCGGCTCTTGGGCTGATAAATTAACTTCAATTGGAGTTAGCTTAGTAGCTTTAGGAGTAGTACTAGAAGTACTATTCAACGGAGCTGGAATCCCTTTTTGGCCTAATATCTCAGTAGTAGATAATATTATGGCTATACTAGGAGGACTTAACGCAGAAGGACTACTTGGATTAGTAGGAGCTTTTGTATTGTACTATATTATTAAAAAGTAAGGAAGTACTTAATATTTATTCCCGTATTAGCAATAATGCGGGAATTTTTATTATTATGAAAAAAATTCTAAAAATATTAAAAAAGATAGATAAATGGATAATGGATTTATTATATAGTCTTTATCCAAATTTAACTAAACACATGAAAAAATAATTATGAAATTAGAAGTTTTAAGATTTAGCTCTCAAAATGATTCTACTTTAGGTCTATTATTTGATGTAACAAATGATAGGAAATTTTTATGCTTTACTCTTGAGGATGAAGCAAGAGATACCAAAGTAATGTCAGAAACTAGAATACCAGCAGGTATTTATGAATTAAAATTAAGAAAAGAAGGTGGATATCACAATAAAACGTTAAAAAAGTTTGGTAGTAACTTCCATAAAGGAATGATTCACGTACAAAATGTGCCAAATTTTAGATGGATTTTATGGCATACCGGAAACACTGACGAACATACAGCAGGATGTTTATTATTAGGTGATTCATCTCAACAAAATATAACAAAACCAGGATTTATTGGTGCATCTAATAATGCATACAAAAGAGTTTACCCAAAAATAGCAAAAGCTATTGAGAGTGGTCAATTAGTACGAGTTAAATATATTGATTTTGATAGTGCTGTAAGACATGCCTAAAATTTCGTGTCTATCAATGGATCAATTTGTATATTATCATTATGTTTAGAAATTTAAAGAAAGGATTTTTTCCATTTCTGGTAGCATTTTCTGCTTTATCAGTATCAGGTTCCGCAGCTTTTTATTCTGTATTCGGATTAAGCAAATTATTTGCAGGAGCTAGTACTGAAGTTATTATTATGGCGGGTTCATTAGAAGTTGCCAAATTAGTAACGGCATCTTTGCTATACCAGTATTGGGAAACAATAAATAAAATACTTAAATATTATTTAAGTGTAGCAGTATTTATATTAATTCTAATTACCAGTATGGGTATTTATGGATTTTTATCAGCTGCTTATCAAGATACATTTAATAAATTAACTTATGTTAGTAATGAAAAAGAATTTTTACAACAAAAAGTTGATTTTTATGAACAAGATTTAACTAGATTTGATACAGAGCTTCAACAAATATTGGATAATATTACTACGCTTTCTAAAGCCAAATCAGTATCAATACAAGTCAGAGATACAACAGTTGCAGGAGGAGTCAGAAACACAATTAGTACGGCGGAGTTGCGATTGGCACAATCTCGAATAGATGCTGAAGAAATTAATAGAACACGAGTTCAATTAAAAAGAGATGTAGCAGTTGATTCATTAAGAAAGTACCAAAGTCAAATACTATCCTTAGATAATAATGCAGATGTAGCAGCCGAATTAGGACCACTAAAATATCTATCGAGTCTTACTGGTTATCCAATGAATAAAATAATAAATATTTTATTATTAGTTATTATTTTTGTTTTCGATCCATTAGCAGTTGCATTAGTTATAGCAGCAAATTTTGCGTATAATCAAGCTTTTCCTGGGACTAAAGAAAATCTATATGGAGAAAGGGTTCCAATTAAAAAACAAAGTGTTCTTTGGGAAAGAAAAGAGCCTTCCAAACCAGTTACTGAAAAATTATTAGAAAAAAATAAAAGAATTAATAAAATTGAGCAAAATAGTAATGAAGAGATTAATTATGAAGGAGAAAATATAGTAGATACTAACAAAGACGGCGTTATTACACAAGATGAAATAACAGCTGCGCTAAATAGAATAAAATACTTAGAAGACAGCATTGCAGGTGTAACCATAAGCTCAAATAGAGTGGATAAAGCACTAAAAGAAATTAAAAAATTAAGATCAGGACTGCCTGATGATCTAACTATTACTTATTAAAAAATATTAAGAATAGCGTGGAGTAGTGAACATATGTTCGTATATTGGTCACTAACATTAAAATAAAAAACGGTTATTCCTGACCGTTGTTATCAAAAATCAAATAAATTATTAACTAAAACTAAAAATTATGAGAAAATTGATTATTTTATTGGCAATAGCGTTTACATTTACGTTTACTGCTAATTCACAGGAAAAAGGTGACTGGTACGTAGGTACTGGTGACGTTGCGAATATTTCATGGACAGATTGGGCTATTAGTCCAAGTCTGGGCTACGCAGTTACAGAAGACCTAGTAGTAGGTTTTAATGTATCACAAGGAGTTGATGACTCTAATGTTGTTGGCGACATGAAATTTGATGTACACACAAGATACTTCTTTATTGAAGATTATTTTGCTTATGTTGGAGTTGAAGACTTTGACTTGGATATGGTTCAAGTAGGAGTTGGAAAAATGTTTACATTCCACAAGAATGTATATGTTGACCCAAAAGTAGTGTATGATGTTAACGCAAAAACTACAAATCTAACATTAGGATTTGGTCTTAAATTCTAATAATAGATTAAGACAAGGTATAATAAAGGGCACCCTTTGGGTGCCTTTTTTTTATAAAAATTTGGAAGACCAAGAATGACTTCGTATATTGGGGGTAAATAAAAGTTATATTTCATTACTCAATGAATAGACCTCAATTCACAAAAAATACAATTTTAAGACAATTAAAAAAATATAAAAAAACTAACTATAATAAATTTAGATGGTGGAGAATGTACAATTATAGAACAAAACCTCTACCTACGAAAGCTGATTTTAGAGATAAAATTTTAAATGGTGATTATGATCCATCTTGCTATATGTGGCAAGCATATTTATGTGAACATAACTTAGCTGATTTATGGGATGAATGCAAACAAGATATTTTAAAATATAATGAAAAAGGACGCATATTAAAAGCTAGGAGAAAAAGATTATTAGAAGATTTTGAAAAAGATGAAAATTATAGATTAGAGGAATTATTCAATCAATTTAAAAGAAATTTTGATATAACTCTAACCCAAGCAGAAGAAGAAGCTCTAGAATGTCGTGGAGAAATAATAGATCTTTATTATATTATAGAAGACAAATATAGAAAAAAAATAAAATTAAGAAAAAGAGGACGACCTAGAAAAATATGGACATAACAAAATACCCTTTAATATCACATGAAGTTCCAAGATGCCTATTAAAAGCATCTCCTGAATTTAATGATTACGACTATTGTTTACCGCATCTATTAGATCAAGATGAAGAATATAGACAATATTTTATTGATGCTAGAGATAAAGGTAGATATGTTATTATGGATAATTCACTTCATGAATTAGGAGAATCTTATGATCATAAAAGATTATTATTTTGGATTAAAGAATTAGAACCTAATGAATTTATTGTTCCTGATGTTTGGATGGAGGGACATATGACAGCTGCTCAAGCAAAATATTGGCAACAATTTACTTACCCAAAGAAGACTAGAATTACAGCTGTTATACAAGGTAAAGATAAAAATGATGCTTATTTATGCGCTAATTTATTATCTAATTTAGGTTATGAAAAATTATGTGTATCATATGGCGCTACTTGGTATAATGATTTCTTTCCTCATTCAAATAAAGATATGGGTAAAGCATTGGGTAGAGTAAGATTTGTTCAAGGTTTACTAAAATTACCCCATTTAAAAGATATTAAATTCCATTTGTTAGGTTGTTCAATACCTCAAGAATTTGGTTGGTATGATTATCACCCACAAATTGAATCAATAGATACTTCTAATCCAATAATGGCTGGTATAGAAGGTAATTTATATAAAGACTATGGTTTAAATAATAAACCAAAAGCAAATATGAATGGTCATTTTGAGATTAAATTAGAAGAATTACCTTATTCAAAGATTCTTCATAATACAAGATTATTTAGAGAAATAAATGGATTCAGGCCCTATCCAGAACATACTGGGCCAGATATAAAATTTTAATTATGAATAAACACGCAGTTGTTTCGCTAAGTGGAGGAATGGATAGTTCCACACTTTTACTCAGGGCGTTATCTGAGTATGATTCAGTTACAGCAATATCATTTGACTATGGTCAAAAGCATAGAGTTGAACTGGACAGAGCCCAATCTTTAGTTGAATATATAAATGGGCAATGCCATCTAGAAGAAGATGCTAAAATTGTTGATTATCCATATTTTGTTAATTATAGACAAATTAAATTAGATGGATTAGTTGACTTACTAAATTCAGCTTTAGTACAAGGAGGAGATGATGTTCCAGAAGGACATTATGAACAAGATAATATGAAAGAAACAGTAGTACCTAATAGAAATAAAATGTTTGCTTCTATTGTTCAAGCAGTAGCTTTATCTAAAGCAAATGCCACAAAAGATCAAGTTGATATTTGTTTAGGAATACATGCTGGTGATCATGCAATTTACCCTGATTGTAGACAAGAATTTAGAGATGCAGATGATAATGCATTTAGAGTTGGTAATTGGAATGCGGATAGAGTAGGTTACTTTACTCCTTATTTAGACACAGATAAATTAGGTATATTAAAAGATGGTGAGGTGTTATGTGAACATTTAAATATTGATTTCGATGAAGTATATTCTAGAACCAACACGTCTTATAAACCTTACCCTTCTGGGAATAGTGATTATAAATCAGCATCATCTGTTGAACGAATTGAAGCATTTATAGATTTAGGTAGAAAAGATCCAGTTCAATATGAAGATGAAACTGGTCCTGTTGATTATGAAGTTGCAAAAGCATACGTAGAAAAAGTATTAACTGAACATAAAAAAACTAAATGAAAATGAAACAGTATTTATTAAAATTAATCCTAAATATGGTTGGATTATTATATGTATCAATAGAAAAATTTGTAAAATATCCAAATGATGAACAAATATTGGGTGTTAATATTGATGATGATTTATTTAAAATGAGTCGTCAACAACTTTGTAGATACATGGATGCTGTTTTACCACAAAAAGGTTTTTTTGATATTCAAAGCACATCTAAAATAAGATTAGGATGTCAATTATTAAGAAATTTTTACTTAATTAAAAAAGAATTAAAAAAAGAACAAATAAAAATCAATCACAAAAACAATTAAATGAAAAAATTTTTAAATAATAAGTATGTAAAACTACTTTTTAGTATCTCAATTATGGGGTCTGCTATACCTTCTATATACCAAGATTTTACTTATGGGCATAGTGGAGTTTGGACACATTATGGAATGATGTTAGTTGGAGTTTTATATTTTATTGAATCATTACTTTGGACACTAGACTTATGGAAAACCGAAAGCAATTAAAAAAAGCATTAGAATATTATGAAATTATAATATTTGAAAATAAAGAATATGATACAAATGACTTTTATAATCTAAAAAGAGAATTATTAAAAGGAGAACATTTAGATTTAATTGAAATATTTGAAGTGTTAGAATCTATGATTGAAAAAAGACATAATGATCTTATGAATCGTAGATTAAATTTATTAACAATTTGGTCCACAATATTTTTACCATTATCTTTTTATACTGGACTTTGGGGAATGAATTTTGATGATGTTCCCTTAATTTCAGATGATCATGGATTTTGGATATTCGCAGTTTTAACTATAGGTACTGTAGTTGGTATGTGGTTATATTTTAAACGTAATAAGTGGATATAGTAAAAGATCATCTAATAATTTTAAATTCTAAATCTTTAGGTGATACTATTGCTTTAATGCCTTATTTAGAATTATATTCTCTTGTTCATAAATGTAATGTTTTTTTATTAGCCAACCCAAATTTTCATAATTTATTTACAAAATCTTATCCAACTATTATTTTTGTTAATGGTGAATATGTTTTAACTAGAGCTGGGGAATTTGAAAAAGAAATAAAAGTTGATTATGATTTCCATAATCCAGTTCAACAAGGAATGGCTAAACAATTAGGTTTTATTAAACCAACTTATATTAGACCAAAAATAGACTCGTTTAAAGATAAAAGGCCAATAAAAAATAAATATATTACATTTGGTGTACAATCAACTAGTCAATTAAAATATTGGAATTCACCATTAGGAAAAAGAAAACAAAATGAATCTCATCATTGGAATGAATTAAGTAGAATGCTTCGAAAAGCAGGGATAACACCTGTTTGTTTAGAACAATATGAATTATTTGGTAAAGAACCACATTTTAATGGTTTACCAAAAAAATCCGTTAAAAAAGTAAACCTACCATTAACAGAAGTAATAAACTATATAGAACATTCAGAATTTTATATTGGTTTATCTTCAGGTATTGCTTGGATAGCGCATGCATTAGGAAAACCTGTAGCTATGATAGCTAATTTTACAGAAGATTGGAATGAATTTGATTTAAAAACACCAAATTATAAACGAATAACTAATAAATCAGTATGTCATGGATGTTGGAATTCAAAAGAATATAAATTTGATATTGGAGACTGGTATTGGTGTCCAAAACATAAGGATACACCAAGACAATTCGAATGTCATACAAGTATAACACCTAAACAGGTTTTTAACGAAATAAAAGAATGGATATAAAAAAAATATTACTAACAGGAAATAGAGGTTTTATTGGTAAGCATTTATATGATAATTTTGAAAAAAATGGCTATCAAGTAAATACCCTAGAAATGGATTATTTAATTGATCCTTTTTGGAAACCAAAATTATATAATAAAGTAAAAATGTCGGATATAATCTTCCACGTAGGGGCAATATCAGATACAAAATTACAAGATAGTGGTACAATGTTATTTTATAATTATGAATTTAGTAGAGTATTAATTGATTACGCCTACGAATTAAATAAAAAAATAGTATATTCCTCTTCGGCTGCAAATGCTGGAAGTGGAGATGGAATACCTAATAACATTTATGGTTGGTCTAAATTATTAACAGAAAATTATGGAATAGCTAAAGGTGGAGGGTTTGTTGCGTTAAGATATTTTAACGTTTATGGCCCAGGAGAAGAAGAAAAAGGGGATATGGCTTCCATTGCTTATCAAGCGTATAAAAATAAAAAAATAAAATTATTCCCTCTTAAACCAACAAGAGATTTTGTTTATATCGAGGATGTAGTTAATTCCAATTTACAATCTTTTGATGCCCCAACAGGAGTTTATGAAGTAGGAACGGGAGAATCAAATACATTTGAAACTTTAATTGATAATATGGGAATTAAATACACTTATACATCAGAAGATAAAATTCCTTCTTGGTATCAATTTTATACAAAAGCGGATAAAAACAAATTTCTACCTGGTTGGTATCCTGAATATAATATAAAAAGAGGTACAAAATTATATAAAAAATATTTAAATGAAAGATATGATAAATAAATTACGATTTGGGTGGGTTCCAGACCCCAAAAGCCATATGCTTATGAGCTTTGCAAAATCTGGAGTAAGAATAATTGGTTACGGACTTTTGGTAGTTTCCGTGCCTATTGCAGTAGGGGTACTTATATTGAGTGAGGTAATAGGTATAATTGAAGAATTAGTTTAATTAAAGAATAAAACATGGCAAAAATAATTTATTTTACAGCACCTTGGTGTGGACCTTGTAAAGCATTAGGTCCAATTATGGAAGAATTAAGTCATACTATCGCAATTCATAAAGTGAATATTGATAATGATACACAAAAAGCAGCTCATTATAGTATTAGATCTGTTCCTACTCTAATTAAAGTAGATGAACAAAATAATGAAATAAAAAGAACTGTTGGAAATCAATCAAAACAAGATATTTTAAATTGGTATAATGGGTAAATATAAATCAACAAAGCTATTTGATAATTATTCAGTAGCACTTCGTCAACATAAAGCACAACATTCACATTGTAAATTATTACATGGATATGCTTTAAAATTTAAAGTATGGTTTGAATCAAATGAACCATTAGAAGAAAACCAATTAGATAAAATGAATTGGATTATGGATTACGGTGGATTTAAATCTACAGATGCAGTACCTACACCAGGTAATGGTTTAAAGGATTGGATGAATCATATGTGGGATCATACATTATTAATAGAAAAAGATGATCCTCAATTAGAAACTTTCCAATATATGGAAGAATTAGGCCTCTGTTCTTTAAGAGTAATGGATGCTATGGGTGCAGAGTCTTGTGCTAAATTAGTATTTGATCACTTTAATGAAAGAATGGCTTTAACCGGAGGAGGAAGAGTAAAAGTAACAAAAGTCGAATGTTGGGAAGCAGATAAAAACTCATCAATATATGAAGAATAATGGGTAAATTTGAATCAAGTAAAATATTCGACGGATTTAGTACAGTATTTCGTCAATGGAAAGCAGAAGGAACTCACTGTAGATTTATACATGGTTATGGAATTTCATTTAAAGTCTACTTTGAAGGTGATTTAGATGAAAAAAATTGGATTTGGGATTTTGGTGGAATGAAAAGAACAAAAACTAAAATAGATAATAAAACCCCTAAAGATTGGATGGACTATATGTTTGACCATACTTTAATTGTTGCAGAGGATGATCCATTTATTAATGCATTTCAAGAAATGGATAAAGCGGGTGTTGCACAGGTAAGAGTAATACCGAATACTGGAGCAGAAAAATTTGCTGAATATATTTATAATAAGATAAATGAGTTCGTTAATACTGAAACGGAAGGTAGAGTAAAAGTTACTAAAGTTAAGTTTATGGAACATGGTAAAAATGCAGCTTATTACAGTGAGTAAAAAGGGTTATTAGTGAATGAAAAACCACTTTAAAAAATTAACAATATGCACAAACAACTTAAAAGAATAGAGGACTATCAAAAAACTCTAGGGGTGTTAGAACTTTACACCGCAGTACAATCAGAAGGTTCAAGACAAGGTTATCCGACAATTGTTGTTAGAACGTCCGGATGTACACATAGATGCTTTTTTGGAGAAGGGGGATGGTGTGATTCTTGGTATACAAGTATCCACCCAGAAAAAGGTACTTTTTGTTTCCAAGATATTATTGATATGTATGATGCAAATCCTCATATAAAGGAAATGATGCTAACAGGAGGTTCTCCTACAATGCATTCAGCTTTAGTAAACGAACTTACACATTTTGCGAAAGATAGAGAAATTTTTATTACAATTGAAACAGAAGGATCCCATTTTTTGGCTACAGATTATCCTATTAATCTCTTATCTATTAGTCCTAAGTTTAGCAATAGTATTCCAGTGGTTGGAGTTTTAACACCTCAAGGTACTGTTGTTGATGAAAAAATGGTTAAAAAACATAATTCAAAAAGATGTAATGTTGAGGCCATAAAACAATCAATCGAATATCATGATGATTATCATATTAAACCTGTATTAGATAAAGACTTATCTATGATAGGTGAAGTTGAAGAATTTCTAAAAGAATGCGATATTCCAAATCATAAAGTTTGGGCCATGCCTGCTGGTGATGATAGAGAAAGTTTAATAGAATCTTATCCTATTATAATGAATTTCGTAAGAGATAAAGGATGGAGGTTTACTGGAAGAAGTCATATTATGGCCTTTGATACACAAAGAGAAGTATAATTAGTGTGGATAAACAAGAAGCTCTTCGTATATTAGAAGAAATAGAAGATCAAGTGGTAAATGTTTGTTGTGCAATAACAATGGACCCAGATGATGTATTAATATTAATAGATAAATTAAAAAGTTATATAAATGAACAAACGTAAAAAAACACATTTAAATTTAGAAACTGTACCAGTTGGTTATGCAAATGGAATATCACAAAATTTCCCATTATCAGAAAAATCAAAAGAGAAAATGATTAAAAAGGCTGCATCAGCTTATTCCAAATTTTTAGATGCATTAGATTGTGATTGGAAAAATGATCCTAACTCAGCTGATACACCAATGAGAGTTGCTAAAGCATATGTTAATGATTTATGGGCTGGAAGATATACACCAATGGGAGATATTACTTCATTCCCAAGTGATGGTTATGACGGTATTGTTATAGAAAGAAATATTCCAATTACTTCAATGTGTTCTCACCATCATCAAACAATAAAAGGTGTTGTCCATATTGGTTATGTTGTTGGAGATAAAGGCAGAGTAATTGGTTTATCTAAATTAAATAGAATAGTTGAATTATTTAGTAGAAGAGGAGCAATACAAGAACAATTAACATCAGCAATCCATAACGCAGTAAATGAAGTATGTGAAAATAATAAGGGAGTTATTGTTACTGTTGTAGCTACACATAACTGTGTTAGTTGTAGAGGAATAAAACATGATGGAGCATCTATGGTTACAACAAAAGCATCAGGTGTCTTTAGAGAAAATTCTAATTTAGCTAGAAAAGAATTTTTTGATTCAATAAAAATAAATAATGGCGGACACAACATCTAAAAAGATATATATTGAATGGGGTGAAGTACATGAATTAGTTAATATTTTATGTGAAAGAATTCCGATTGACGCACCTTTAGCTGATTCAATTCATGGTTTATCAAGAGGAGGTCTTATCCCAGCGGTAATAATCTCACATCAGTTAGATATGCCTTATATAGATACAATTAATAAAAATACATTAGTAATAGATGATATTTGTGATACTGGAAAAACATTAAATGAATCACCAGGCTGGATGCATGCTGTATTACATTATAAACCTACTGCTAATTTTACACCCTTATGTTGGAGTAAAGAAATAGGAGAAGAATGGATTGTCTATCCTTGGGAAAGAGAAGATAGTGAACCAATTCAAGATTATTTAAAATAAAATTATGGATAGAAAATACAAAAACGATTTTGAAGTATTCGACCCAGAAGCAAATGGTAGAGTCCCATTTGTTAATGAGGTAGAAACTTTCAATGAAACATTTAACAAAATTAACAATTATGAACCGACGATACCAGAAAAAAAGGAGTGGCAATTCGTATACGACTTTGTACTTGAAGAACTGGAAGAATATAGACAGGCATGTGAAAAAGGAGACATCGTGGAGATATTGGATGCTTTGTGTGATATTGCTTACGTTTCCTTGGGGAACGGAGTTATGTTACATGGCCTTAAAAGCAAAATATGGCCAGCTTACCAAGAAGTACAAGCATCAAATATGTCGAAGTCTTGCAGCACTGAAGAGGAAGCCGTGGAAACTGTCGCCCTCCGTTCTAAAGAACAAAATGAGCCATGTCACTATAAAAGGGTAGGGAATACCTACGTTGTTTATAGAACAAGAGATTTAAAGGTAATGAAATCAATAAATTACTTTAAACCTGATTTAAAACAGTTTTTCACTAAAGAAGAATTAGGAAAATAAATATACCTAATGAGTTATAAGAAATGTTACGCTACTAGAATAGGAAATAATAAATATAAGGTCCATTTATGGGATGAGGGAGGATATGATGAAATTGAATGGCAAAATGTTGCCTACAGAGAATGTAGTAAAGAAGAATCAACCCATACAGGAACTAAAGGAGAACCATTAGTTAAAACTTATAGGTGGAATAATGAAACCCCTAATCTACACTTTCATGATATAAAACCATATCAGAAATTTCTAATAGAAAGATATGGAACTGATGATAAACCATCTACAGGTCATAGAGAATTATTTTTTGATATAGAATGTGAAATAGGTGGGGCATTAACTGAAGATTATATTGCAAACGCCCCTATGCCCATTACTTCAATAGCTTATTGGGATAAAACACCAGATCAATGGGTTATTCTTATTTTAGATAAAAAATCACAATTAAATAGAACAAAAGCTAAAAATAAAGAAATATTTCCTTGTAAAACAGAACAAGAATTATTAGCAAGATTTTTAGAACATATTAGGGATATCGACCCAGATATTTTAATTGGTTATAATAGTGATTATTTTGATATACCTTATCTATATCATAGAATGTGTAGTGTATTAGGTAAAGATTTAGCTGACCAATTATCTCCATTAGGAAAAGTAGATTCTAAAAAACATAGCAAATATTTCTACAAAAGAAATCAGTTTGTTGATATAATAGGAATTGAGTCTTTAGATTTTATGAGACTACATAAAAAATATAGTTGGAAAGATGAACCAAGTTGGAAATTAGACGCAATAGGAGAAAAATATGCTGGAATAAATAAGATTGAATATGAAGGTAATTTAGATCAATTATTTGAATCCGATATTCAAAAATTCATCCAATATAATTTTCGTGATGTAGAAATATTAAAATTATTAGATGAAAAATTACAATATATTGCATTAACCAAAAATCTATCCCATAAAGGAAAACACAATTATAGTGAAGTATATGCAAATAGTAAAACACAAGATGGGGCCATATCAGCTTATTTATTATCCCAAAATATAATCCCTCCTCCAAGAGATCCGGATCCAAAATCCAAAAAAGGTTATGCTGGTGGTTACTTATTTTGTCCAAAAGCAGGTTTGTATAAGTACATGTTTGATGAGGACTTAACATCGCTGTATCCATCTATAATCATGTCTTTAAACATAGGAAAAGAGACTTTTAAGGGGCGTATCATAGATGCCAATGACCGCAATAATAGACTGGGTCTTAACGATTTAAAAGAACTTGCTCATTATGAAGAATTATTAGTTGAAAATAATAAAGGACAACAAACTAGAGTTAATGTTGGAAGATTAATTAAAATGATTGAAGAGAATAATTTAGCAATAGCAGCTAATGGATCAATGTTTTCAATGGAAAAAGAATCAACATTATCAACTGTGTTAAAAAAATGGTTTGATGAAAGAGTTATTTATAAAAGAAAAATGAAAGAAGCCTTCAAATCAGGTAATAAAGCAAAAGGTGATTATTTTTATTTGATGCAATATACAATGAAAATTTTACTTAATAGTCTTTATGGAGCAACAGCTTTACCTTCATTTAGATATGGAATGTCCTATTCAATATTAAGTGAAGCAATAACACTAACTGGTCACAGAATAATACAAGAAAGTGCTTTATGT
>Ga0181367_1000026_pt1 | contig 20956 bp, 35 predicted proteins | sample LowviralmetaG_FD_130089 | JGI IMG/M metagenome (GOLD analysis project Ga0181367, IMG submission 130089) | Marine viral communities from the Subarctic Pacific Ocean - ​Lowphox_02 viral metaG | ecosystem: Environmental > Aquatic > Marine > Oceanic | place: Subarctic Pacific Ocean | collected... | reverse complement strand
GTTGTATAGCTCATAGCCATACCGAGAGTCAGCAGAGCCAAACTCGCCCAGGTTGACATTCGTCAGCACCTCGCAGTTGTTGGCCGTTAGACGTGGATCGGGATAGCGCCAGCGTGATTTCTGGCCTTCAATCCGGTAGACCGGCGAGGTCTGCAGGGTGCTGCTTACATGTGCTGGCACGTCCCTGTGCCTCCATGGCTCATATAAAGTCGATGCCCTTGATCAAAGGCCTTGCAGGCTGTTGGATCTGGGTGGACACATCCGCGAACACCCGAATCCTATTCGGCTCAACCTGCTGACCTGACGAAAATCGAACGAGTCCATTCTCAAAATCACGCCGAAGACGATCAGCCAGAGATGTCTTTCCAACGAGCGGCAGCATCTCCGCAGCAGCCCCCCACACAAGAAGGTTATGGAAGTTCTCGTCAATCTCAGGCCAGTCCTCATCATCAACTAGCTCCGGTTTCCTCATGATGGCCCTGATCGTATAGGTCAAGGCTGCATCAGGAATGGGATGGAACTCGATCCACTGATAGTCAGGTGAATCCCACCAAACTGGGATCGTGGCAAATGTCGTCCCTGACGTATTGCCCTTGAGCGTCAGATACCCGCTCCAACTAGCCCCACTAGCCGCCAGCTTCACCACCCGCTCAAGGCCATCAGCCTTGAAAGTGATGGGTGATGTAGCCTGGGCAGCCGTGGTGCCATTCAACTGAATGGTTTCTGAAACCAGCACATCAGATGCGTTGTATCCTGTCACTCTGACGTTGAAATTGGTCCCTGTGTCAGAGGTAGACGAAGACTCAATCTTCACCTGTTCTGCCGTGGAAATCTGCGTCTGAACTCCCAATGTGCCGAAGTTGTAGATCCGAGTGGGAGTGCCAGTCTCCGCTGTCCCTGGATAGCTGGTGTCATAATCCAAGGCACTGATGCTGAAGATGCGCCTATCGTTGGTGCCATCGTCAACATTCAGCACCGTCTTCACGTATAGCGGCAGGCCATACTTAGAGGTAGACGCAGACGTGGTTAGCGAAAACTCCCGCCGCTCATGGTCTGCATCCACCGCATCAAGAAGACGACGATAGACTCTATTGATGGCCGCTTTAGCCATCGTGGATTCATCGCCACTAGTATCCCCACCAAAGAGATTGAGAAGGTCTACTTGTAGCTCGGTGAATGTCACTTCTTGCCTCGTCCTCTAGGCTTGCCCCCAGGGGAATCCAGGGCTTCTTGGACAGCGGCACCTACGGACGATCCGTCTGTGTCTCCCCCTCTATCGGAATCCCCATCATCCCCTGGGGAATCATCCTGATTGATCTCTGCAAGGTCTGCCATAGCCCGAAGCTGGTCAGGGTTGAGGCTATCGAGGCTAGGTGCAGCATTGGCCCCAGGGAGGCTGCCTACGGCGTTCTGGAAGGCCGCAGCGATGGACTCATACATGTCCTTCTCACCGTCGAGCTTCCGCTGCTCAGCGTGCTGGATCAACTTGGTGTTACGCTCAGGACCATCGGTCTTTTTGATCCACGCCACGCGGAAGTCATAGGCTACAAATCGAGGGATGGACTCGCCTCCCACTTGTTCGCGCATATCAGCCGACTCAGAGGTAAGCACGTCACCGCTGGTAGTAATACCCACCTCACCACGAGGACTGCCATGAAGGCGGATGATGCACCCATCGTCCTCAGAGAGGCCTATGTGTTCCTGGGCTGTGACTTCATCTATCCACAGGTCGCCATGGATGGTGTCGCTGATCTCGGGGTTGTGTGACTCATACTTGGAGAAGATCACGCGCTGGGTCTGCTCTGGTGTCAGTGGAAGATTGCCGAGTTCGGCAGCGCCCACGTCCACATTGTCGAAAATCACAGTCATCTACTTGCCTCCCTTAAAGACCACGCTCTCTTTACCCATGGCCATGATGATTACGTGAATGCCCCCTTCGGGCTCCTTCTTCTTAGGGCAGCGACGGCGCATGCCGTCCTTCACCCCCTTCTGCATCCTAGGGGGCTTTTGAGCCCCCATGTCCAAAATAATATTCGGTGGTATGTCAGGGGCAAATGGCATTAGAAGGCCCTGTTCGTTCCTGTGTAGTAAATGATATCGAATCCTGCTGATACATCAGTTGGATTGCGGCCAAACTTGCTGGTGTATTTAAATCCCCTCTGGTAGACCAGAGACCCATCCAGAATGCCCATCAGGCCTGACTGTATACCAGGGTCACAGACCCGCCCGTTGTGGTGATATCCAAGTGAGCCCCACCAGGGAAGAACAAGCCATTCGGCCCCAGGTTCACTGTAATGGTGTCGTTGATCGGGGCAATGATATCCAGCATAGCCGTTCCAGAACCATCTGAACCATTGGTGATGTCGGCCAAGGTGGTTGCAGATCCCCCCTTAACAATCACCGCAAAGGCAATTAGAGCGGTTGCAGAAGTGCCAAAGACCCCATCGGTTGTCCGAATTGAAGATGTGTGAACACTGCCAAGTCCAGGGACTGCCATGTCCTACTCCTTTTGAAGGACGATCTCCATGCCGTCCGATCTCATGTTTGCTGCTTCCCAGTCAAGCTGACGCTCTTTAATATCAACCGCATCGTCGCACATCATGATGCCGTATTTCTCAGCCCATGCCTGTCGGTAGGGCTCTGCCTTGCTGGGCAGCTTGTTGATGCGGGTCCAGACGTTGCCATCACACTCAGGACATCGAATCCCACCAGAACACTCAATGTCGAATCCTTCCTTGCATGTCCTGCACATAAAGAGCTTCATCTGTTATCCATCTGGATAATTACTGTGCCAGTCTGGGTCGGGAGATTCACACAGGGGTAGTCTACGTACGACTTGAAGAACTCTCGTAGCTCACTCCAATGATCGTCCCTTGTGTTGTCTATGACCACCGTGCATTGCTCTGCTCGATGTGCGTCCACATAAGACAACTCTTCATCAATGCCAGCAGCAGTGTGATCTCCATCTAAGAAAGCAAATTCAATGCCCTTCAGGCTGCCCAGGGGCTCCATCATGAAACACTCAGGCGTCTTGCCTACTATGGATGTCACAAACGGCACCAAGTCCTCTGTGATGGCTCCTGTGGAACATATCTCATGATCAACCATATCAATCGTGTAGATCATCCCAGCAGGCCCATGCCCAGTGACTGCTTTCAATCCTTCGGCCATAGCCCTGGCTGATCTGCCTCTATTCGTGCCAGTCTCCAAGATCACCTCTGGCTGCAAAGCCTCAACCATGCCCTTCAGCATACTGGCGTAGCCTTCATCTATCCCCCAGAACGACCACTCGCCAGACAGAATAGCTGGAAATACTGGGTTGACCCTGAATACCTTATCTGTTCTATCCCCGTGGACCATTGAAGACATTTTGACTTCAAATGGCTTGCCTTCGGCAAGTGGCCGCTCTGTGTTGATGCTTGTAGTCAACTTTCTAGAGAGGATTTCTGATGGCTGCAAGGCCTCAACCATGCCCTTCATCAACTCCTTCTCTTCATCGGTCCACGCATGGCGACTGCCATTATTGCCAAGCTGGACCCTCTCCTCGGAATCCCTGGCCAGCATCTCGTCAGACAAGGCTTGAGGCTGCATCGCGCTTCATCGCATAGTGGTTCCGCTTGTCGGTGTCCCCAGGGATCACAGACAGATATGGACGCTTGTCAGCAGGCGTCTTTTCCAACTGCGCCTTGGCATGTTCCCGCCACTGTCTAGTGACAACCGGCGTGAAGCCCATGTGATCTGTGAACACGTCAGTGTCACACCAGATCTTGATTCCTTTACGCTTCGCCCTGTAGCACCAGTACATGTCCTCCGTGCCCGACTTGGGCATGACGAAATAGGGCAGGCCATCTGCATCCTCCTCGGCAAACGAACGATTGCCCTTGGGCGGCGACCCTAGGTATTGCTTGGCCAGCATGGCGTCTTCATCACTCAGCTTACCGAAAGCATCGTGGAGTTCCTGGGGGACGGTGATCTCATCAGTCCCCTGACCCTGGTGAAGCAGGGCAGAGACTTTGATCAGCATACAGTGTGTCCCGCCTCCATCCACCTCGATCAGCCCCTGGTCCATGTCCTCGATATCCAGATTCTCATAAGACTCGTGGTTGTGGAAATCTCCCACTGTTGACTTCAACACCCCGATCTCGTGAGGCATCTTCCTCATGCAGTAGGGGGCAATTACTACTTCCTTGTCGTGCTGCAAAAACCTGGGCAGGATCTCAGGGTCCATGACTGCATCGTCATCAAGCCAGAGGATGTGCGTGAACTCTCCTGCCACTGCCACTTGGCACATCTGTGATCGCGCAAAATGCACAAACGATCTGCCGACGATGGTCCAGTTAAAGTCGATGCCCCACTTCGTCCAGCTATTAGAGCAATCAACGTGATTCGCATGAACCGTGGCATGGAACTGGTTCATGTAGTTCGGCGTAGCTATCAGAACCTTGATGTCATCCGACAGATCATATGCAGCCATGGTTTCCTTTCGGGAGATAAAAGGCGGCGAGGGGCTACGTTGGCCCCCCGCCTCCGGTCTAGAGTAGGTTCAACTGCACACGGGCCTGCGTAGCATTCACGTTCTCCAGGCAGAAGCCCAGAGCCGCAGCAGCATAAGCAGCCGTGGTGGTGGTTGTCAAGATGTCAGCGGTAACGACACCAGTAGGCGCAACGCCCGCGCTCGTAGCCACAGCCAAACGGCCAGTATGAAGAGCAGCAGACGCACGGACAGTCGCGGGTCCATAAACCTGGATGCGACCATGTTCAGACGTGGCGATGGTCGTTTCAACAACACCGGCAACTGGAGCAGCGATCCCGGTAGTAGCATTCACGGCGACATCGACCGTCTCGACCAGCATACCCTGATCAGCATCGGTTGTAGTGATGGAAAACTCCACCACCTCACCGGGGATCAGCACGGCATCCTGATTGTTCTCGACCACGATAAAAGCTGTCTCAGCTTCTTCGCGGTTAGCGGTCATAAACTGCATTGATTCCTCCTTGAATCATCTGCTACGAAATGAACGTAGCAGTCCACGAAAAAGTATCTGGAGCCCCAGCGTTAGCATCAATCCACACTGATCCGTTGTCCGCAGTGGACCCATCACTAGTGTTGATGTTTACCTGGGGCACAGCGACATCGAGGTCATCTTGGTTTCCCGTGATGGCGAAATTAATGATGTACCCGTTTGGAAAAATGTCAGCCTGTGCCCCACTGGTGCTGGCTTCAATCGTCCCAGAAATCTGGGTGGCATTCCCCAAGGAAACCCTGGAGGTTGCGTCAATAGTGAAATCTCCCGCAGCCATCAAAGGCCTCCTCTATCAAGTAATGCCGGTGAGCTTGCCCATTTTACGACGGTTGTCTGTCGCAAGGTTGCCCTGGAAGAAAATCTGCGTCACCAGTGCATCCTGATTGATGGGCTTCTGGAAGCCGCCCTCAGCCATAGCGAAGTTCGCATCGCTGTGGACGAAGAAGAAGAGGTGCTTGCTGTTGTACATCTGAAGCTCACCGCTGGTGCAGTAAGCGTCCCACTCAACAGGCACGCCCTTGAAGATCAGCTTCTCAACGCCGGAATCGGCACCACCACTAGGATTGGGACCATAACGGACCTGCGGGAAGATCAGCGCCTCAAGGGCCTCGTGGACCGTCTGAGTCGTGACCATGAAGTCAGGCGAAGAACTCGCCCCGCCCTTGCCCTGCTTACAGGAGTTGTAAACAGTCCGCATGTCAGGCAGGAGATTGACCGCAGCCGCACCAACAGACGTAGCGACCTGATTCTGCCACTGCGTGTTGGCCGTTGCCACCGAGGCGTAAGCCGTGGTGCCAGGAGTCGTCTCAAGCATGGCCGCGAAGCCAGTAAGCTGCTTGCTCCCAGTGCCAGTGCCATCGGAGAAAACTCCAGTGGCAATGATGTCAGCCAGAGACATAGCGGCCTGACCCATCTTCTCCTGCTGGAGGCTCGTCAGACGCGACGGGCCCTTGTTGCTACGCAGTTCCCTACCATGGACAGAAACCGAGGCCGACGCCTGCTTCCAGCTATAAAAAGCCGCCGTCATGCCAGCCTGGGCCGTGGTGTCCAGGGACTCGTAATCAGAATACCACTTCGCAGTGGTGTTCTTGCCGTGCATAATGCCGACACGCATACGCTCACCACCTTCAACTACCTTGACGCGGCCAGACCCTCTCAGCCACTGCAAGACAACGTCGTTATCAAAAACGTTGTCCTGAAGCGCCCCCGAGTTCAGCACCCTCTTCAAGGTGGTCGTCAGCAGTGGAGCATATGTGAGTGTCAGACTGGTTTCACCAGCCATGACTTACTCCTACTTGGTTAGTTCGGGCAATTCCCGGTAGGATGCGGCCACCGCACGCGCTATAGTGTCCGTGAGAGGTTCACCCTTACGATAGATCCCGTTATCTCTGGTTTTTCCAGTGCTACGGGGTCTATTCTCGGTGATTGCCTGACGCGAAGCACGGTTCTTGTCGATTCTGCCCTGTTCAGTCTGCTGAGTTTCAGCTTCCTGTCCACGAGCAGTATCCAGAAGAGTCTCCCAGTTGGCCAGGACATACAAGTCTGTGGCCGACAGGCCGCGCTGAGGGTCATAGATTCGGTCAAAGACCTCACTAGTCCGCTGCTGCGCGTCTTCTGCAAACAAGAATTTACCATCAGCATCCCTAGCCCCAAACTTCTCCCCCCATACCTCGATGCCCTTATTCACATCAGCATCGACAAAGGCCTTTGAGTCAGCTTCGACTTTTTCGGCCTCCAGTTGATCCCGTCTCACCATGCCCTGCGCCTCTGCTTGTTGATCAAACAGACGCTGGAACAGTTCACGCTGATCAGGGGTCATCTTGTTGATGGGATCATTTGGATCTGGTGCTGCTTCTGGCTCCTCAGGTTCGTGGCGCTGGCGTTCGGTGAAAGCTCCTTCAAGTTCCGCTATGCGCTCACGCATCTCTGCTTGTGCGTCTCGGTAATCCTCACGGGTTTGGTTATAGCCGCGCTGTAGGCCGCGAATCACTTCCGCGTGTTCATGCCCGAGTTGATTTTCAACATCTTGGAGCAATACGTCGATTCCAGGCTTCTTACCCTCATCAGAGTTTTGGGCCGACTCGCCTTGTGGCGACGTACCCTCACCGTCCGGTTGGGAATCCTGGGGGGAAGGCTCCTGTTCCTCCCCTAATGTCCTCTGCATGGTTTCAATGGCGTCAGTATGCTCCTGGGTCTCCTGGGCGATAATGTCGCGCATGGCTTCACTAACGTCTTGGATATCAGTCGCATCGTCATCAACCTGTGAGGGAACAAGATTCATCCTGCAACTCCTTTGTTAGAAGCGCCCCGTCCCAGTCATCCCTGACCGCGTAGGCACTCCATGTGCAACGGGACTACAGACTCGTTATTACCTGGGCCAAGGTGTCACGAAGTTTCTTCACTGCCTTTTCGGTCAGGACGATGGACTGGACTCCGTCCAGATCCGTGGTCTTGCCAGTAAGACCTTCGTGAACTTCAATCAATGCCTGCTGGTTCTTGGTCGGCTTCTTGGCTTTGGCCATTATGCGTCTCTCATTTTAGCAGGGACCCAATCGCCCCCGGCGTTCTGGACTGTGACATCACTTTCCTTGAAGCTGGCCGCTTCGCGACCTTCCTTCTGCTGCTGATCAAAGGACCGGCCCCTAGGCTTCGTGGGCTTGACTGAACTAGGTGCATTCTTATCCCAGTTCCTCGCCCCGCCTACGGGATCACCTGTCTCTTGCAGGTTGAGGGCCTTGAGAACCTGCTTCTTCTCCCGCCTGCCGTTGATATCCATGTCCAGGGACTCATCGTAGTAGGCTTCAAACGGCTGGAATCCCATCGCAGCAGACACGGGAAATTCACGTACTGTTTCGCCGCCGCATATAATACAAGTTGGAGGTGGCTTCTCAAGGTCTTTTAAGGGGATGTTTAGTTCTTTTATCTCCCCACAGTCCTTGCATGTAGTGTCGTATAGTGGCACTATTGCTGGGGCTCCTAGAATTGTTTAGTGGGACGGAATGAGCGAGCAGGACTAATTGGTGGCCGCCCCTGCCCTAGAAATTGCAGGAGAGCAGTCTTCATGCCCTCGGGCATAAAATTTAGCAGGGATTCTGCTTCTGAAAGTTCCTGCTTGGACGGCTCCTTATTGATCTGGTCAATGGATTCCTGTGTCCTACCCCCAGATCGTCCACCTGGGGCCGCGTCAGCGGCTGCCTGATTAAATGCTCCCGTGGGCCTAATGCTGCTCCCCTCTCGTCGGAAGAGATTTCCCTGGACTGCCTGCTCTGCGCTTCTAGCGGCAGCCTGTTGTGGAGCAACGGCCCTGGCAATCGCGTCATTGCCGAATGACTGCGGCGGTCTTGCGGGAGGAGTTGCGGACGCAGTATTGCCAGAAGGAGGCAACTGAAGACCGCCTACCTCACTCTGTATCTGCGAGAAGGCGCTGTTAGGATTGGGCATAAGAGGATCTCTACCCTGAAGCCTGGATGCCTGCTGAAGGCCCAGTCTCTGGCGATCCGTTACCTCTGGTCGCTCATCTAAGTCAGACTGGGGGCCAAATCGGTCAACAGCCGAGGGACCACGGGGCGGGAGGGCTGGAGCCGTGGGCTCATTCGCTCCCAATTTTGGGGCATCTGTGGGCGTGGGAGGAGGAGGGCGCCTGATCCTCGCTATGGCATCCTCGTGAGTCAGCCCGCCTACTCGCTCTGGAGGAGCGATGCGCCCACCTCTGCGCTCTGGAGGAGTGATGCGCTGTTGATCTTCTATGCCATATGGATCCACCTTGCCCAGAAGCTCAGGGTCTGTCAGGCGAGGAGTCTGCGGCTTCTCGCTCTCGTCGAGGCTACGGAGATAGGACTTGGCCCGATTCCCTTCACCAAGACGTTCGCCGCCTGTGGACGTTCTCCCGGCTCGTCCTGTGACGCCGCCCGCCGTGGGGCTTTTTACGCCAAGCTCATCCCGCTTGGCCATGATGTCTTCGGCTTCAGCCTCGGGAAATCCAGCCCCAAGCAAGGCCTTGAGCTTGTCTTCTTTTTCTCTGGCCCTAACAGAAGCAGCGGCTTCAGACTGCTCAGCAAAGCCAAATCTGCCGCCGCCTGAGCTTCTGGGCTTCGTTGGCTCTGTGGCTTTTGTCGGCTCCGTAGAAGTAAGGGCATCCTCCTCTCTCTTCTTTTTTTCCTCTTCTCTTTTCTTTTTTTCACGCCTGTTTTGTAGATTGCGAGCAAGAGCGCCAATGCCAGCACCCGCCCCGCCCAAGGCTCCAATAAGAAAAGCGTCCTTTTTAGATGCCATTATACCGTCTCCGACGATGCCGCTTCGTTGGACGGGGAAGAAGCCGCCCTATTGAATTGTCTAGGTAGTGCTGGACCAATCTGGTTCTCTGCCTCAACCTCCTGCGGGGGGCCATCAAGAGTCGGACCTCCCGTAGGAACCTGACCTGGGGTGCCCTCCAGTAGGCCTGAAATGGCCTGTTGTACTAGTGGATCTAGGCCTTCCTGGCCCTGCTGCTCTTGGATCATGGGCAGGATCTCCTCAGGAGACTGCTCCCCATACCCGCGTGTAAGTAGACGCTCGGCAATCTTGGCCAGATTTACCGGCTGACCATACTGCTGCTGGAAGATGCCGTTGAGTCCTGCGAAGAGATTGAGCAAGTCTAGGTGGTTCTTGCGCTCCAAGGCTAGATTTGCCTGATGAGACGAGACATCAATCTTGAACCTATACTCGCCTTTAGAGACGCTATCTGACACATTTACCCACTCTTCAGCCTTGGGATTGATCAAGAACAACCGCTCAGGACGGAACTGGGTAGTCATCTGCCAGAACTTACGGGCAGTGTTGATCTGGAAGTCCGCTAGGAGGCTCCCTCGCCGTGCTTCACGGGCTGAAGTCCTCCGCTCGTGGATAGATGCCTCCGTGGCTGTGTCCTGCTGAGGGACCGCAACGGGCTGTGGTGTGCCCGCTGATCTATCGAAGAACTGCTGGATAAGAGAAAGCATCTCCCCCTTCTCGGAGGAGATTCGCCCGAAATCTACTGCCTGCATGGGTGAGCCCGAAGACTTAGACATCCCCCTGATGGGGAACATGGTCATATCTGGGGCCTGAAGCATGTTATCCACAATGTCCTCTTCCAGAATATCTGAGTCATACATGATGATATTCTTGGACTTGCGGATCACATGCAGGTAGGAATCGAGGATCTCGTTAGCCAGCCCCTGGATGCTGTCGGCACCGGCCATAGCCAGCCCAGGCTTAGTGGCCCAGGAGGAGACTGTGTTCTGGAAGTTGAGGACTTCGACGGGGTAGTTCTCTATAGTAGTAAAAGGCCATTCCTCATCCTCTCTGAGGAACTCATCGTGGCCCATGGCCATGACCCAGAGCATATCCCGACGACCATCGTCAAATGGGAAGTCCTTGGCCCAGATCTCCCACAACTCGACCATGCCAAAATCGTCCTCCATGTCTTCACCGGAGAGGCCAGAAGGGGCATCGTCAGGGCGAGTAGAGGCCTCTAGGCCATCGAGGTTCTTGTAGTTGGGGTTGGCCTTTACGTCATCAAGGCGGCGGTGGGATCGAAAGGCAATCCACTGAGCGTCGTTGATCCCATCCTGGGCCAGGGGGTCGATCAGGAAGTCATCAGGCGGCCAGCGTACTCCAAAGGGAGCCTCCCATTGGATCGAGCTATTACGATCAGGGTCTGCCCGATCTTGAAACCGCTTATGCAACTTGATGTGGGAGTCGAGGACTGCGGCTACTGCGGGGTCTAGCTCTGGATCTTGCTGGGCAATGACGTGGGCTTCGATGTGGGCCACATGGTCGTGTTCTTCCATGACCCTCTGGGGCTGCCCTGTCATAAGGAATAGGGTTTCTGACTCTACATCGTCTGCAAAGTCATGGTCATCCCCGCCCTGTAGCTGGTGAATCACATCACCCACCCGCTGTTCCACGTCAGTCGTCCAGCCCAGTTTCTTCACTCCCCATGGGGTCAGAAATGCGTCGAGCAGCACCCGCTCATCTTGGCGGCGCTGCCCTGTTTCCTGATACCAGTAGTTGGAGACTGAAGAGACGACGGGGGCTCCATCAGTAGAGTCTTTACTCTGTGCGCTGACGGAGAAACTAGGATTCCTCTCTAGGAGGTTAGCGATAGACTGATCAACCCACCCAAATACCAAGGAAGTCTTCACCCTAGATAGGTGATCCTTGACATTCGACTGGTCTTGTGCGTGTTCCTCGCGCTCTGAAGATGGATCGTTCTGATACTGCTTGATCAGAACGTCAGCAGCTTCAAAGTGGGGCCTAACTCGGTCGGTAGCGAATCGAATCTGGCGTTGCCAGTAAGCAATCCGCTCCTCTTGGGTCTTACCTATGCTCAAGGTGCGCCTTCCTTGGCGAATAAATACTCTTGAGAAGATAATACTTATTAATCTAGGAAGTCAAGTTATAATTTCCCCTCCTGGGCCAGCTTATCCCAGTCGATTGAGTTGGGGGCTACTACAATAGACTCTCTCGACCCCCCGTTCCTTTTGATCCTACGGTGTAGTTTGATGGATTCACCAAACGTAGTAGGTTCCATCTCTAAGACGCTCTCCTCCAAGGGTGTAAGACTCTTCCCTGGCTGGATATCGTCCATCATCATGCCGAACATGGACAATGCGTCGATCTGATCGTCGTTTTTACCAGCAGGGAAGCGGGTTAGCTCATAAAGGAAGGCATCTAGCCAGGGTGCTGACTCTGGAAGGAGGACTTTCCCCATCGAAGCCCTGGCTTGAATTGACCTAGCTCTGATTGTCTTATCGTGAGTCTCGGAATACTCCTCAACCCGACAGTAGGCCTTCCTCTCGGCCAGTCTTTTCTTCATGAATGGACCCACTGACCGCTGAATTTGTCCCTTTGCCAACCCCCATTGGAGGGGTTTCCACTTGTTGATCAGGTCTGCCATGACGTCAATCCAGACATCAGGGTCAGTCCTCTCTCTCCATACATCTAGAATATATATTTGATCTTCTGGGTCTACTCCGATGATCAAATGGACCGTATAATCCCCTGCATCAGCAGTTACGGCGAAGTCTGAAGCACCATATACGGCGAAATGAGTGGATCTCCGTTGCCCTCTGTCAGAGAGAGAGTCCATCGCCCGCTCTGCTTTGAACTTCTGAATGGCATCCATGGGGTCATATCGAGGAAACCAGCCGTGCTTGAAGTAGGCTCCCTCCTCCTCCATGGGTCTTTGCTGGTAGAGTGCTGACCATTCACGGGGTCCTACGGTCCTGCGGATCTGCTCTAGCGTCTCCTTTGGGTACCAAGCTGGCCAGAGAGCCTCACCCTCCTCCCTTCCTAGGGGGTCGTCAGGGTATGCTAGGGCCGCTAGGTCAATCAATTCCCACTTATCGCCACCATTGTCCTGTTCTAGGAGGAGCCTGCCGGCAAGGTCGTCGTCATGCCATCGCGTTTGCAGGAGAATGATACTGGCCCCTGGCATCAAGCGCGTGTAAAGAACAGAGCGGTACCAGTTCCATACTCTGTCTCGCTCCAACTTGGAGTCGGCTTCGGCTCGACCCTTCAAGGGGTCATCAATGACGGCAAGATGGGCACCACGTCCCGTGAGTGAACCGCCCACTCCTGCTGCTTTGTAGGCCCCTCCTAGGCCCGTAGACCACCTGTCAGCGGCCTTGCTGTCTGCGGCTAGCTTCACCGTAGGGAAGAGGCGCTTGAACTCATCAGACTGGACACACCCCCTGACCATCCTGCCAAAATCAGCAGCGAAATCATCCTGATATGTGGCACAGATGATCTGGCGAGTAGGCCACTTCCCTATATACCACGCGGGCAGGCGAACCGAAACGATCTCCGATTTGCCGTGCCTGGGTGGGATTGTGATAATGAGCCGCTGATCATCCTTAGATGCGGCCCTAGCAACAGCCTCGATCACCATGGAATGATGAGGCCCAGCCTCGTATTGAGGCATGGTGTAGCGCACGAACTCCTCTAGATCCGCCCTGGCCATCTTCCTGGCGAGGAGTTCTTGGGCTGCCTGCTGTTGGCTGACCTTGCTCATTTGACCCCGAGTAGCTCCTTAGCCTTACCAAGAAATCTACCAGAAGCGCCTATCGCCTTGGCGAATTGCTCCTGTGCTTGCAGCGCCTGTTGGCCAAATGGGTCCTGAATAAGCTGCTGGTGAAACTCGTGTTTAGCCTGGGCAGTCTTCTGCTTCATTATGTCGTTGATCTGCACGGGCACAGCCGCATTCTTCCACTGGTTGAACATCTGGCTCATCTGATTGCGCTCATAGGCGGAACCCGCAGTCTCCTCGCTCAGGAGGGCCTTCTCGGCCTCCAAGGCCTGCCGCTGCTTAGAGATGCAGGATTCCATCTTGACCCAGACCTCATCGAACTCACCCTCATCCTCCAGGGTGACGGTGTCATCCCCGATGGTACACTCCCTAGTCACCTTCATCCAGCATTGCCCTTTCCGCCTGAAGCGCCTCAGCATTGTGGAAACACCACGCCCTTTTAGCGGCGTCCATCTTGCACCCTCCTGTACATTCAGTGTTTCCATCAGCACATCTACCGCAGAGGTATCCTCTGATCGTCTCCTTGTATTTCCAATATTTAGGCTCGCCAAAGCCCCTCAACCAGTTGTTTCCAGGCTCCTCCACCTTGGAATTGTCTTGCACTGCCGATTTAAGAGTCTCGGTAAATAGTGCGCTGAAGGTATTTGCTGGCTGCGTGGCCAAACTATTCTCCTAGTAGGTTCTCTAGTTCTTGGTCTGTCATCTCTGTAGCATGACGATGCTCCACGGTCACCTTGCTGGCGTGCGCTTGCTTCTCCGACCATCTAGAACCCCTACGTCGGCTCAGGATGTACCTCCGATCCTCGCCCTTCTCCAGGGCCGCTTCATACTGCCTCTCCTCTAGGTCATCGAGGAGTTCATTCTCCACATCGGCCCAGGCTTGCGCGAACTCTTCTGATATCTTCCTCTGCTTATAAAGAGAGGCTTTATCTACGCGGGCCAGCTTAGCCGCTGCTGTGACATTCAGATTCCTCTTCCTGAGGGCCACGATGAAGGCCTCCTGCTTTTCCGGTGAGACGCGATTCTCGATCTTGTCAAACGGACTCAGTGAGCTTCCTTGCTCAGCCATGAATGAACTCCTCCTCTACAAAAGGCGTCACAGAAATCACAGTAATAGGGCATCCTCCACTCCATCCTGGCCCCACAGACACACTCTATTCCTGGCTTTTCCATCCCGGTCCCTTCCAGGGCAGCTTGACCATCTTCTTAGCCATTAAATCCATCTCCTGCATCCTTGTCTGGATAATACCCACCGCAGCCATGAGGGGCTCCATATCCTTCGTCTGAGGGCGTATCTCCACAGTCCTCTCCATTTCCCCACAAGCACACACCCTACGGCGTACCACCCTGTCATCGAGGCTCCACGTAGCCTTCACCCTCATCTTCCTACCACATTCCAGGCAGTTCATCCCCTATAGGGCTCCCAATGCTACATATGAGTATACAACCCGCAGTCACTTTTCTAAATAGGGGGTTATATGCTACCCCTAGCCCTATAATAGGGGGCGTAACCCCAGAAATCAAGCCCTAAATGGAACCATAAAGCAGTGTGGGACCCCTATTTCAAGATGGGACCCCTATAATGTGGCGCAAAGTAAGAGAGGGGCATCACAATAAAAAAAAATGGGACCCATCGGGGGGTCGCTTCCCCGGTGGCCCAACGTGCGCGGATCAACGCGCCTAAAGGGTCGGCCCTCCCTCGTTAGGGGCCAGGCTCACCCTGAGGGGAGAACAGACTGGCCCTTCTTAGAGGGAAGGTTGGCCTTATATAACAGAACACGGTGAAGGAGTCATAAAGGGATAGTTAGGCTCCTTACAGGTGAACGGGCAGAGTGAGGCTTATAGAGGGAAGGTGAGGCTTATACAGGTGATGATAAGCACCCCCCGAAAAGCCCTGCGCTCTTAGAGGGAGGGCGGTAGTCGGCATATACCTATTATAGGCAAAAAAGCCCCCTCAGGAATCTCCCTCAGGAATCTCAGGAATCTCAGGAATCTACGGAGGCGCTCAGATTTCCTCCTCAAAAATCTGATACTGCCATTATTGCCGATGTAGTTGTAAACATTGGACTTACGACAGATTCGGGTGATTCCGGTCAGGTGGGGCCGGAATGTCGGCAAAATCTCAAGTCGGTGTGGCGGAAGGGTTTAGCTCTTGTGGCACGGGTCTTGCGTAGTGTCTTGCCGAAGTCGAACACCACAACATAACCCACTCGCCACAAGGAGCGAGGACAGCACCACCCGAAACAATCGCTAAGGAGCGCGGGCCGCTTGGAACCGGGTCTGCCCATAGGTAGGAAACAACCTTCGTAGCCTAGGCAGCGGCCTAGGGGCAACAGCGCAAGCGGACAGTCCTTCCGGCGACATAACGCAGGAAACACTCAAACCACCTCAGTCTTAGTACGACCTTTGTCTCTGATTGCGAGATTCCCTTTCCCGGCACATCGGGTTGGGGAGGACGGGAGCTTAGGCGCTAGCAAGAGGACGCTAGGGGCCAGTTGGCCGCGATAGCAAGCGGAACACGGTGGGGAGGGAACCAAGGGAACAGAGACAAGCGGACGGGTAACTGATAAAAGCCTAACTCGTTAGCGGGTCACTCTAGATAGCTAGACTGACATTACCGACTAACACCGCACCCGAGGAGGTAAAAGTCAAACGTTGTCCGTCAAGGTATTAGGGTGACACCGCCAAGCGGGTCACCCTTTTCGCATATAACATCTACGGCTGAGGTGTGCCGAAGCAAGGAAGGAGGTAAGCAGTGAGATTGCACCCGATAGGGCTATCACTATCGGCTAGTGTTTTGGTAAGTGGCGAGTGAGTGAACAATCGTGCGGTGTATGGACAGGGGGCTACGAAACGGGTGGCCCCCTGTCTCTGTGATACACGACCTGTCAAGTCAGGTGGCCAGAGTTCTAGGTCGGCGTCGTTCACTCTGAGAGAGAGAGCATACCATGAGCAAGATCAAGGTTCCGAGCCAGGAGTCCGAGTACTACGCAACGCTTGACCAAGCTGCCTTCTACGAGGACGACGACGACGACACGGTCTACGTGTCGAATGACGAGTCCGACCTCTACGACCGAGGAGACGAGTCTGACTTGTTGGGCTTCGTGACGACCCCGGTCCCCGCCTCCTCCATCAGCCAGTGGCAGGACGAGGAATACGCACGGCTCAACGGGCGACCCGACGAGGGTCTCGGCTTCTCCGAGGTGGTCGAGGGCAACCCGAGGCTGGAGGACTAGATGCCTCTCCTGCCAGGGCTACGTCACGCCAGGAAACCCAAGACCGAGGATTACAAGGGTTACACCCTGACCCTCAGAGCTAACGGCAACTACGATATCACCCTGGGCAAAAAGCCCAAGGGCTACAACGTCCCACCTCGCAAGATCCCGAGCCGGATATCCGTCCTGCTCAGCAGTGGCACCAAGTCCCTCGTTTCCGAGGAACTCACCCGTATGGCCTCTTTGGCCTAAGGAGCGACACCATGCAGAGCCCCAAGATCACCGTCAGCGGTACCACCCTGACCATCAAGATCGAACTCGCAGGACCCCGGCAGGAGTCCAAGTCAGGTAAGTCCAACCTGATCTCCAGCTACAGCGAGAAGCTCAGTAACGGGACCGTCGTGGCTGGCAACGTGTTCGTCCCGATCCCCAAGGCAGAGCGGAAGTAAGCGGATGGGTGGGGGCAGCGACCCCCATTAACGCGCTGTTAGTAAGAGCCCGTCCAAAGTCGGGCCAACCAAGGAGAGCATCATGATCATAGCCTTGCTACACGACGGTGTAACCGTCGATATCTACGACTCCGTCGACAAAGCACAAGCTGCGGCTGACGGTATGCGCGAAGACTCCCCAGGAGCATTCTCTTGGCGAGAGGCTACCCCGCGAGAGGTCCAGCACTACGGACAGTCTGCGGCTCAGGCCGAGGCTGATTATAAGGAGCAGGAAGCGATATATGCAGCCTACATGTCCACCATGTGCGGCAACAACGGCGAGTTCTAGAGCAGTCCCCCTTTAAAGGAGAGAGCTATGAACAAGATCCTGCAAGACCTCCGTAACCTGTGCGACAGCCTGTTCACCAAGGTGGACAACCTGACGGCTGACAACGACGCCCTGAAGTCCGAGTTGGAGATGACCAAGGCCAACTACAAGAGGGAGATGGAGTTCTCAACCGAGTTGTGCGCTGACCTGAAGCTCACCGTGAAACAGCGGGATGAGGCTCTGGGTGACAACAACACGGTGAAGTGGCAGAGGGATACCTTGGCTGGCCTGTTCACCGACGCCGAGGTGAAGGACCGCATCCTGGGCCAGTATCCCGACAAGAAGATCCAGGCCATCAAGGCATGGCGGGGCTACACGGGGAAGGGGCTGAAGGAGGCGAAGGCTGACGTTGACCAGTGGTACGAGAGCTACACCAACGATTTGGGTATGCACTGCCACCGAGTGAAGTATGCCTTCTAACAACTGGCTGCGTAGCCAGTAAAGGAGAGAACCTGATGGGCTTCCACCTGAGTGAAAAGCCAGCCAAGATACGGGGCATGGAGCCACCACTCTACACCAAGGAGCATGGCTGGATCTACTACTGCCCTAGTGAGGGCGAGTATTACGACAGCACCACCGATCTATTCGTAGAGGTGAGGATCAACCCGATAGAGGAGGCACTATGCTCGACATGATGGGGATTGAAACCACAGGGGACATGGTGTTCATCGGCATCAGTGTCCTCTGCATCATGGTACTGGCAGTGAAAGCCTGTGTGGACAAGCCACGCAGGGGCCGGTCCAACTATGGGCCAATGTTCAAGCGATAAGGAGAGAGATATGCCCAAGCTCAACGCATCATCCCGCAAGCGGTTGGCTGACATCGTTCGTGACACGTTGGTCGAGGCACGCCAAGCCCACCACTGCCGGCAGAGCAACGAAGAGGAGAAGGCCCGCAAGGTCAAGAAGGTAGACCCAGTGGCATTGAAGAAAGCAGCGGATGCCCTGAGGGCTCAGCTTAATCGGTTCAACGAGCGGTTTGACTGCGACTACTCCCTTCACACAGCCAAAGGCTGGCGAGGGTCCCACAGCTACGACAGCAAGGAGCAGAAAGCGATAGAGGCAGCAGCCCTCAAGGCAATGGGCAAGTTCGCCGCCTTCCCCTTCGATACCGTCGATTACATGCTTAAAGTGGAGACAGCAGAGGACACAGCGCAGGTCGAAGCGATGGTTGCTGAGATCAGAGAGTGGGCCCGTAAGGTGAAGGGATGAGCCACTTCTACGCCAGTATCCAGGGCAATAAAGGTGAGGCCACCCGCTGTGGCACCAAGGGCAGTGGGATACAGTCCCACATCAGAGGGTGGGACAGTGGGGTGCAGGTAGGCGCACTCCATGGAGAGAAGGGCGACAGGTTCATCATCTGCATCACAGATGGAAGCAATGGCACCCGATCCCACTATGTAGGGGATGTGACCATTGAAGATGGTTGTGTAGTGTTCACCCACAATGACCCTCAGTGTGCCCTCTTACGAAAGGACAACGGATGAAGTTCATCTGCTTCAACACCCAACAGGTTTACATGATGGGCGATGTGGAGACGACGGTGACGTATGAAACCCAGGGGATGACAAGGAAGGGTGAAACCTACACCATCGGCACATTCAACACAGAAGCAGAGGCCAGAGAGATGACCGCTGCCCTCTACGCTCCCCTTATCCAGCTTCGCAAGGTGCTGGGGGTAGTCGAGGAACTGAAAGAAGGAGGGGTGATGATGACTGACCCTCAGATGTGCGACCAAGAGGACAACCTCTACGAGATGGAGTATGGTGCCCTGTGGGCTGCCTACAAGGAGGCAATGGAGGTGATAAGTGACACCCGAGAAGGTTGAACAAGCCCTGATGTGGGACAGCTTCGATGTCTGGTGGAGGGTGGCCAACGAATCCAGTGAGGCACAGTGGAACATCACCCTTCTGGACGCTGGATGTGACCCTGAGTTGTGGGTCCACCACTACGAGGCAATGGACAACCCCACCAAGGTGGTGCAGGAGTGGGGTGAGGATAGAGAATTACTCCCAAGGGACGACCCATTCTGGGGCATTGATACAGTTTAAGGCCTAGCCAATCGAGAGGGGCGGATACGATGATAGTTGAGTTCTTCAGGCGCAGTGTCTACGGACAGGAGGTGATCTACCCCACAGGGCAGTGTGAAGAGGCAGTGAAGGCACTACGCAGAGGGTGTAAGACCATCACAAGTGAGGACCTACGGTCCCTTAGTAAGCTGGGACTGGAGATCAGGGAGGTAAACGACCCCCGAAGGGTAGAGGTAGCACTGTCATGAGCTACTCAGACAGAGGAGACTGGCAGATAGCACTGATAAGGGACACAGTGTGCGACCACCAGCTAGAACATGGCAGAGGGATAGCAATCGCAGAGATATACGAACGGCAACCACACAGTGACAAGAAGGGGTATTGGAGATACCTCAGGGAGAACGCGGTTGAGTCTCACCTCCCCCGTATGGTGGGCAGGGAGGATGTCACCATCATCAAGCAGCCTGACCTGATCGTGCCAAGTGAGGAGATGCTGGCCTTTCATATAGAGGAGGCACTGAAGAGATCATGAAAGATGACTGGATGAGGGGCATCCCATATATGAAAGACATCTGTGATGCAGCCTGTGATATCTACCTGAGGACAGGCAAGCCAGTGTCTACCCTGGACATCATGATAGCAACAGACCTGCACCCCGGCACCATCCTGAACATTGCCCACCAAGCAGGGCTGACTGCTCTCCCTGATGAGAGCAAGGAGGGTCAGTCTCCCACCCTGATAGGTGAACACTTCAACAGGATGTATAAGGTGAGGCAGCGCACCCTTGAACGCTACATAGAGAGAGGATTGACGGAATGACAGAGCAAGTGAGAGTTCCAGCCTGCAACGTGAAGATGGTTGAGGAGAGCATCGCCAAGCTGAACAAGCGGGCCGAGAAGTATGACATCGACAGCCGACTGGAGTTGGTCGAGGTGTCACGAGATTGGGAGCAGGTAGCCGCTGCCCTCGCTGGTGAGCCAGTAGGGCAGGTAGAGATGGTGAACCTGACCCTGAGTGGTGAGCCCCCTCAGATAGAGGGGTATCGCTGCCTCGCTACCCTGGAGGTGATAGAGGGGGACTGCTACGTCCACCCTCTGACTAGTGCCGAGGTGCCAGCCCGATACCGACAGGCTGAGACGGCAAAGGACTGTGAACACTGCAACTTCACGAGAAATAGGAACGAAACCTTCCTCCTAGAGAAGGACAGCAAGCTGATACAGGTAGGGTCTACCTGCCTTGAGGACTTCACCGGGACAGACAAGGCCAAGCTGTTCGCTCAGTGGGCCAGGATCATGACCAAGGTGAGGGAGACAATCAAGCTGGCGCAGATCGTCACCTCTGCTCAGAGAGGTGAGCAGGAACGGATGAGGGGGCCCGACATGGCAACCTTCCTCGCTCGTTGCTGCCGTGCGGTGAAGATGGAGGGTGCATACCGAGCCAAGTCACACAGTAGATGCACTGCTGACGTGGCATGGCAGAGGGTTATAACAAGCAAGGAAGACTCAAGGAAGATGAACGAGGTGTTGAACTGGGTGCGCTTTGACTTGGGCGCCAAGGCTGACGATGAACTCAATGACTACCAGCATAATCTGGTAGCTGCTTGCCGACATGCTTTTGTAAACCCGAGGCTGAAGTATGTAGTAGCTTCTGCTGTAACGTCTTACAACCAAGCACAAGAGATGGCAGACTATACTCCAGGGTTCATTGGTGAGGTGGGCAAGCAGTATGCCCTCGCCGGTAAGGTGGTCGGCACCTTCTTCTTTAGAGGGAAGAAGCAGGTAGTCAAGTTCAAGTCTAGGTCAGGGAAGGCAATGGTATACTTCGC
>Ga0181367_1000015_pt1 | contig 26745 bp, 26 predicted proteins | sample LowviralmetaG_FD_130089 | JGI IMG/M metagenome (GOLD analysis project Ga0181367, IMG submission 130089) | Marine viral communities from the Subarctic Pacific Ocean - ​Lowphox_02 viral metaG | ecosystem: Environmental > Aquatic > Marine > Oceanic | place: Subarctic Pacific Ocean | collected... | reverse complement strand
GATGCTGAAGGGAATACGCACAAGGCATAAGAACTGCCAGAGGTGGCTCCGGCTGCGCTTTTAAAATCAGCAGTACCAATTTTCCAGCCAGCAAGACTAGTTGAATCACTTCTATCAACACCAAGCATACGAATGTAAGTTAGCGATTCGCCATTCTTTAACCATGACTGAGCGGCATACGTTCCATACATTGGAGAAGTATAATTGCCATCGCGCCATACGTCGCCACCTTGGCCACCAGCAACAGGCTCTCCAAACGTCTGAACAAAGTCAGAGAAGCTTCTTACTTCAACCGGAGTGAATGCTGGGCCTCTTTTTGCTCGGCCAATAATACAAGCACCGACGAGCGGTTCATCGGCGGGAATTTGGGATCGATCGATTTCTTCAATGCGAACTCCCGGGGATACAAATCTAAAATTCTTTGCTGAAACTGCCATGGATTAAAAATCTCCTTACACAAATAGTCTAATGTAAATAGTTTTTCAAAAGTGAAAATGCTCACGACCTGAAAAAGCCATCGTCGTTATTATCGTTTTTCTCATTGAGCATCACCCTCTCTCTGGTGAACCTTATTGTAGCTGGCGATTCACGGCTAATAACAAAAGGAGTTTTTTGATTTAAACCATCAGAAGTAATGTAACCGAGAACCTTTATTTTTATTTCGGCATCAAACTTCTTTTCCTCTGCTCCTAAATTAGCAGAATTACTTGTAATTGAATAATCATCTTCAATAAAAGCCTCGTATTTATGATTTTCATGCTTAACTGAAAACTGATTAATGCCACCTGTAAATCTTTGAAAGGGCGAGAGCACTTGATTTAATTGCTGAACGTATTGAGTTCTAATACGAATAGTATAATTCATGTTTACAAAAACTGGGTATCCAGTGTACAAAGTCTCATAAACTACTTTTTTACTTTCATAAGGCAATTTAAAAGTATCTTGAGTGTCATTAGTATAATTTTTAGCTACAGCATTCTGAAAGTTTTGTGTTTTATCCCTTACAATTCTTCGATAAAGGGGAAACGCTCCACGTTTGTGATCCATTTGAGGAAAAATGTTACCGGGTATAACCCTCTCATTCGATGTTGTCTTAGACACACTAGTTCTCTGAATAACCATAGCTGGGTAAATGATTGATTCTGAATCAATCTCTCTTAATTCTTTATTGTCTTTTACTTGAAACGCTCTTTCAGCCGTGATCCAAATGATTGGAACTTTTCTACGCCCCTCGTTAGAGTCGGTGTAAATGTCCAATGTTCCATTCAACCAATTAAATAAAGCAAAATCGACTGTTTCCATACTAGACGGGTTTAAAGCTACTTGTGGTGTTGTTTTAGGTGGCATCAAACTTCCCCTTTCTTGCTCTTATACATGTTGCCTCTATTTCGTAACGAAAATCAATTTGCCCAAACAATTGTTTTGGCTCATTTAATTCTGTTATTTCATAAAAGATGTCCCCATAAAGAACAAAGTCCCCCTCTCTTACAAAAAGATCCTGATCTTCACCGAGCCTTCTTTTGTGAAACTTGACATTAATTGTTGCGATTTTATCTACTCCGAACTCTGAAGTTTCTGTTTTTATTCCTTCAAAAGTTACCAAAGCGTATACCCTCAAAGGAGGTAAAAACGTTTTTTCAATTGCCTCACCATAGAGCGGATGGTAATTTGAATGTTCTATGTTCAAAGGATAATAGGCTACCGGCTGTGCGACAACGCGGTCGACCACCTCATCTGTTACTTGCTTAACAAAGTCACGCTCCTTCTTGTTAAAGAAGACTGGACCGGGTGGTGCTGCTGGTTGTTCCCATTTATCTTTTGGATCTGGCATTTATTTATCCTTGAAATATCGGCATTGGAACTTTAGAAAATACGTCTTCAGTAGTTTTCACGAGTTCGGCATCTTTCTTTGCCAACTCAACATAAGTTAATTCGTTCAGAATCGTGCCTAATTCCGTTTTTAAGGCGTCTTTCTCCGCAGAGGCTTGTCCCAGTAGGTCTGCGGAGTTTAAACTCACTGTATCGCCGGGAATCGGCACAGAACCGCCGAACTTACCTCTAACCTGCCCCAACATCTCTTTGGTTATTGCGAGGGCATAGCGGCGGATCCACTGCTTTCCTATAGAGTTAATGTTAGTATACGCAATGTTGTTAAAGGGAAGGGTATTCATGTTATTAACACCAGTCATCCCGTCTTTTCTTGTCGAGTCTTCATCATAGGCCCCAGTTTCTACATAAAACTGAAACCAAAATTTATCAGGCATCCAGCCAGATTCAGGTGGCGGGAAGAGCCTCAATCTATTGTCTATTAGTTCAAAGGAATAGTGGCTTACCCTAGTATAAACTGAATCTTCATAGGCCATTGCTTGCGCTTTATTTTGCCAAGTAGGAACCACTTCAAATGTTGAATCATCGGAGTATTGACCATAGTTTGATAAATTGCCAATAACGTTTAATGCCCCATAGTAAGCAAAAAAGCGCCACATTGTAAGGGCTGACTTATACCATACCTTTGTAATTGTGGCTCTCTGATTATCTGTTATTAAATCAGGAAAGCTTGATGAGATGACTTCCTGTAAATCATAATCAGCCTGTGACGCGACGGGAGCAAAGCTTCCAGAATAATAACGAACATCGCCATTTGTGCCGGCGTATTGAGCAAGGCCAGCGCCGACTCTCATGGGATAAGAAAGTTTAAATTTGGGAAACTTTAATTCCGCTTGAGTATTCTGGGCATCGCCGGCAAAAGGATTTCCATTATGATCGAAGCTAGCTGTGGCCGATCCTAAGACATTTGATAGGGCATTCTTTGCTTGGTGTAAATTAATAATGTAAGAATACTCTAAAACAGCTTCCTCGTAGGCAGCAAACACATTTCCTTCTGTTAATTCAATGTCTAAAACATCGCCGCCTAGCCTCTTATAAGTAAACGCTACTTGGTCTGCTGCTCCCGAAGCAAAGTATTGAGTTTCTAGAGGCCCATCCGATGAATAGATGCCAAATGGGTAACTAAATATAAATGCTGTACTTGCTAACGTTGATGATGGCAAAATGTTTGTCGGGGTCGAACTCGCCGGGGTTAGTGTTGGTTGAGCCATTTCTCTTATTCTCCTACACTATAAATAGTTTATTATAATAAAGAAAGACCCCCCAGTGAAAACTGGGGGGTCTTGTATAAAGCTTTGGCTACTATATTAAACTAGTTCTGAAAGTTCTTTTTCCAAGGCGATTAATTCTTGGCGGCAAGGTTCTGCTGCTCTTGGACCTTTGCTTGCAGCTTTACTATGCTCTGCTCGCTTAAGTTCAATTTTCTCTCTCAAAAGATCAGCTTTTGATTTTGGTTCTGGCTTTTCTACCTTTGGCTTTGGCATAGCTATTTTAGTAGCAACTGCTTTTTTTGGTTCAGCAGTTGCTATTTTTTTATCATTTGCCTTTGTTACTTTTTTTACTTTCTTTACTTTCTTTAACATTTTTATCTCCACTTGTTAATTTAAATTTTAAATTAGCTAAATGGGGTTGTGTGTCCATCGGAACCACTTGTTGCCAAGTTGCCTTCAACCGACCATGCAGAAGTAAAGTCGCTCATTACACAAGCGGTGATAGTAACTGATGAACCCATAAAGCCCTTTCCTTGAACGCCGGCGTCGGTGCCAGAAGCCAATGTGATGTTTGTGGTGCCGTCGCTTTTGAAGTATTCGGCGGCTGGGTTATCACCAGCAGTACCTGAGATTGGGGCAGCTAACACACCACCGTAAACTAAACTAGCATCAACACTAACAATTTTTACTGTCTTAGCATTTGTTGGATCAGCAACAGTTTGCACCGTGCAATTCCACCCATTGCCAGCAGATGCTAGTGTTGGTAGGTTAAGTTGAACATCGTCTGTCGTTGTCTCAACAACATAAACTTTTCCGCAATCGGCTGCTGTTGCGGTAACTGTGCCGACTAACTCTTCAGGGACTACCCTGTTTGACATTGAAAAACCATTCTTAGCCATGATTTGTATTCTCCTTGTTTAATATACGCCCTTTGGCTTTATACATTAATAAATAGTCTCTCCAATAAGAAGATTCCCCGCTAGATTAAAAACCTAGCGGGGAACCTAATTTAACTACGCTTTGTTAGTTGTTATCAACCAATGAGGTCTTCAACAATTACAACGCCGTACATGTCAGGACGAACCATCTTTTTGGCGTAGCGAGTCATCACGCCCTTACGGGGCACGAAGTCCTCGACACCAAAGATGGTGGGAGTAACCTGTAGCGGGACGTATGGAGCGTATACATAGCCAGTCTCAAGGAAGCTGTTACCACGACGACCAACCAAGACGACATTGCGTCTGAAGTAAGGATCGACGTAAACATCAAACTTCTTGCTCAACGAGCCAGTCTTGACGGCACCAATGGTACCACCCTTCAACTCATCAACGTTGAGAGCCGCACGGAAACCAGCAGTAAACTCAAGCAGGCTAGCAACTTCTGGCGAGCAAACAACAAAGTTAGCACCGCCGCGAAGCGTCTTTCTGTGGATTTGAGCGCTGATGTCATTGATAGTCTCAGCAAGAGTCTCATACCACTCAGAAACGGTGCCCGTGAAGTCAGGAGCAGCCGTAGTAGCACCAACCTGTGTGCCGTTGTCACGGTTAACGAATTTACCGGGACGACGGCTCCAGTACTTGGTACCAGCCTTGGCACCCGTAACGAGATCGTTCAAGATTTCTTGATCGATCTCTAGAGCAACCTGCTCAGAAAGAATGCTCGTCAACTCAACTTCAGCGTCGAGGTTGTGATAAGCGTTGAGATCCTGAGCTAACTCGGGGGTCCACTTAGCTTTGAGCTTCTTGGTGTTTGCCGTAACAGCAACAGAGTCAACCTTGATGTCGATCTCAGCGATAGCATAGTTCTGGCCGTCCAGACCAGTACCGGTGTAGCCTGTGCCATCACCCGCACCTTCCTCATAGAGCGCTAACGTCAACGCGCCGTTGGCTGCAGCGTTGGCTGAAGTATCAGTGCGGATGTAAGTACCACTAGCATTAGTGGTCAACTGGGCGCCGCCCGCTGCACGATACACAACGAAGGAAATAATATTCGCGTCACTAGCTTGCGTCAAACGACGAACGATATAATCATCAAAGTTGCCACCGGTGCTGGAAACATTGATGGCGATGAGATCATCTACGTTCAAACCACCCATAGTGCTGGTGTAAGCCGTCTCGCACTGGACTTCGATAACCGTATAAGTTGGATTGTCTTCCAAATTCCGGAGTAGATCCGGATCCCACTGAAGACGCTTTTTATGCGCTTCGGTTAAAGCGGCAAAGTTTGTCGCGGTGACGATGGTGTCGCCAGCCGCCACCGTGTCTTCCCATGAGCCAGTGGCAGATGAGTAACCATTGTTGAGGGCGTATGGACCACGTTCGGCACCGGTGCCAGTCAAATCAACGCCGCCAGTAATCTGCGAACCAACTACGCCGCCGCCATATAATGACGTATTGGCTTGGAAAGCATTTTCGGCTGCAGAGTTCCCGGGGAACATATTGTCGGTATATTCAAAGTCCAAGAAGAAGATGAGACCCGAGGGCAAGCTCATCGGCTGGACAGAAACGAGTTCGTTAGCAATTAAGCCACCGAAAACGCGTCGAACGATTGGGAATGCGACGGCTGCGAAGCCCTCAACATCACCAGCGCTCATTGACGAAGCTTCACGGAGAAGCTCCTTTGCTTGGTTTTCCAAGAGACGGGCCATGCCGTTCTTGGTACGATCGTTATCGAGACCCTCTAAAAGACCAGTCTTCTCCCACTTGTTGAGAAGAGCAGTACCTTCAGCACGGAGGTCGCGATTTACGATGTCTTTTGTTAAACTTTCTACGATAGTTGACATTGTTTAATCCTCCTATAAATGTTAAATGTCTATTCCTGCTAGCCGCTTCATGCGGTTAGTAAAATCGTCAGAGGTTGTATCCTCTGTTCTAGCTGCTTTAATAAGCAAAGGCGAAGGTCGGCGTGCAACTGCTTCACTCAGTGATTCTGGCCTTCTCTTGGAAGTGCTCTCCACTGCGTTTACGAGAGTTTCGTACATAATCTTCGCGTTATCTACACTAGCCGCTTCTTGGATAGATTCGACAATCTTATTTTTCTGTCGAACATTTAACTTATCATCAGATAGCACTTGGTTTGTGTAAACCAATTTGGCATTCATTAGTTGAGATTCATCAAACGCCATGCGGAGTTTTTTGAATTTATCTAATAATGAATTGTAACCATCTTTTAACTCTTCGGCCTTTTTGGACGCTGAGTCAAAATTCTTTTCATACTTAGCATTTTCTTTAATTAATTTATTTTTATGTCTGCTAAGTGATTCGTTCTTTTTCTTTAATTCTTCGGCCTCTTGTTTAAGGGCGGCCACGAGTAAATTAAATTCGTCTTGTTCGGTATCACTGCCAAATGGATTTCCCTCTTTTACAGATTTCCACGCAATTGTAATGGCCTCTTCTAAGGAGCTTTCCAACCTTTCATTTAATTCTATTTCTGCCAAATAGGCTTCATGCGTTAAATCGGGGTGGGCCTCATCACACGTTTGACCTTCATGAGCATCAGAGCCTTTGTCATCTTTGTCATCCGGGTTTATTAACTTGGCCTCTTCCATAGGCTCACCGGCCATTTCAGCTAATAAAGAATCATCTAATTCAATTGATTCTGCTAAATTACGAGCAGTTGGACCGCTGTCAGGGTTTAATTCGTATTCTGATAAGGCGTCTAAATTAATCTCAACAACCTCATCTTCTTTTGGATACTTTGTTTTTCCAATCGTTAGGTCATCAAAAGCGGCGTACTCTAGTTGCGTGGGAACTTTATCTTCATCGGTTTTGGAACCTTCAAAATCCACAGATGGTTTTGCCTCTTCGCCACCAAGGCCGAGGTCCATGCCGCCGCCACCATCTAGACCGCCACCAAGACCCAAGTCTTGTTCAATTAAGTTTTCCATTTCTTCTTTTAATTCGCGTGAATATTTCTCAAGGATCGCAGACTCGGCATTGCGAGATGCGACTCTCTTTAGCTCTTCAGCTTCGACAATTGCTTGCTCTAACATCGATGACATGTGGTAGCTCCTACACTTATGCTATAGTAAATAGTAATTAAAAGTTTAAAATGACTTATACAGCCGACAGAGCTTTTGAAAGTCGCGATGCCTCACTATTTGTAAGAAATCTTTTTATAATTATAAAGTCGGAAACGCTGCCTCTGAGTCTGCCATTGGCATTTACAGTGTTATTTGATGTATTTAATTGTTCGCCACCAATAATTCCAAGTTGGTTTTCCACAAGATGCCCTGGATCAACATCATCATTGGTAAGAGCACCTGCCAAGTCTGCGCCGCCTTTATAGATTTTTAAAATGTGGGTGCGGCCGATGCCCTGATTAAAGAGTGTTTACCGGCGGCGCGGTGGACAATGTTTTGTTTGCCGGCAGACGTGGAACTAAGTGACTTCGCTGTTTTAGCGCCGAAACCACTTCTCATTTAACCGATACCGCCATTATAAATTGAGTCAGAACCAGACCAGTTATTAGATAGATTTTCTACTTCAATCATGGTCATCCCAGCAATAACAGAAGCGGTCGAGGCTGCTGAATCGCCTGAGAGGAAGATACTCTTAACTCTAAACTCGCCAGTATAAGACTCACCATTATCTAAAATAAAGTAATGATTGTTTGTTGAAACACCCAATTCACTAAATCCAACTCTTAATTTAGCTGACGATCCACTATGTTCGTTAACAACGGTAACAAATTTAGTAATAGTTGGAAACTCAATCTCCGTCACAGAAGAATTGCTAACTACAATACTAGCGCTGGCATAGGGAATGCCACTTAATTGATACTGTCCTACAGCATTTAATCCGGGTTTTGCAAATTGAAATTCAGCCATTTTTTAATCCTTACTTGTTTGTCTCTTGAGCCATTTTCTTAATTAGTTTTAAGCGGCGCTTTTTTTCTTTTCTTCTTTTGTCAGAAGGCTTTTCATAATAGCGGCGGTCTCGCACCTCTTTTATTATTCCAGCTTTTTTCACAGCCCTATTAAATCTTTTAATAAGAACTTCTGGGGGGATGTTACCTTTGTTGGTTACTTGAACATGTACTGGCTTACCCATCTGATAACCTCTTATTAATAGCGCCCCATTTGCCAAAACCGGGAATGTTTGAAATATTTAAGCCCGGGTCTTCGGGTTCCACATTCGACATCGGATCGGCGTTTGGCTTCCCAGAGGCTTGAACCTCTGATAATGCAGAGGTGCCTTCAAAAGGATCAAAGTTACCAAGCTTTTCAGCAATAGCTTTTCGCATCTTCTTTCTGGTTTCGTTTAGTTGTTTGCTTTCTTTTTTTGGTTCTTTAACAAATTTTGTAAAAGGCTTCTCCTCTTTAACAATTTGTTTTTCTGGTGTTCCCTGCGATTCTCTAATAATAGAAGAAAGAACGCCCTCCTCAAAGATGATTTCTTTGATGCATTCTTTTATTAGTGGTTTTAAAACCTTTTTTAGTTTATTATTTTTCATAGCTCAATATATCGTTAAGTATTCTATTAATTTTATCTGCCTTTGTAAAGATGTTTGGCTCTTTGCCCTCACGAAGCATGAAAGCTCCTGTAGTAGAAGGTTCAGAAACTAAATCAAAGCAAATCAATTGGAAGTCATCTTGTACTATGGTCTTGCTGCCTTCGTTGCGAGTAGACCCTAAGCCCCTTGAAGAAATTCCCAACTTTACTCCACCCTTTAAAAGCTCAATAGCTGTTTTACCAGCATGTGTTTCTAGAAGTCTAATTTTGCCTATGACATCATCGCCATCCATGTTGATCTCAGTGACAATGTGAGAAGTGTTTTTTAATTCCACTACCGAACTTTCCGGGTGGTCTAACTCTCCAACTGCTCGGCCCTCGCGAACCAATTTTTTATAGTTTTCGACTTCTCTTCTTAAAATGTCAAGGGGATAAACTCTACCGTTACCATTAGTTGCGCCGGCTCTTTGCATGACGCCGGCTAGATAAATTTCTTCGCCTTCGTCCATTCGCTTTTTTTCTTCTTCTGTGAGAAGATCACGGTTGGGCGTTAGCTCTATAAACTCTGTTAAAAGTAGTTTACTCATTAATTCTTCCCCGACGATGCCGAAACAATAGCATAGGCGTTCACGATCTCGGCGTCTGAAAGTCCCGCAAAAAAATCTCGTGCGGCATTAACGGCCGCTGGGTTGGCTCCTTGCTCATTCAGCTTTCGGACTTCTTGAAGAATGATTTTGGTGAGTTCGCCTTTTGTAAGTTTTACTTTGTTCATTTAAAAATCTCCTGCGGGCGCGACCCGCTTGATACACTTGCCTCTACAACAATTCGTTGGAGGCCGAAGCATCCAGTGATTAGCCGTGTAAATGTTAATTTGATTTGACATTTATTCCTTCGTCTCCCATCATCATACACAAAGCATAGCTTGTGCCAGAACTTAGCCAACCACATAAAAGCAAATTAACCATCGTAACTTCAAAAGTAAATAGTTCAGTCCAAGGCGAAATTGAACAAACTAAAACACCAGCCCAAAATCCGAGACACATGGGGCAGCGAAAGAAGTGATAATCCGGCCTTATCTTATTGAAAATTGAACCGTATGCTAGTAACTGGGTTAAGCCATAGCAAATTAAAATAAACCATAGCATCTTAAATCCTGTAAAGCAGTCCGTAGGGTTTTGAATAGTCCGAACCCGGAAGCGTTCCCTTTTCCGCTGATTGAGGGACCTTTCCATAAGGTGTTGTCTCATCAGCAGGGGGATCAACATACATGTCCTCAACATCATCTAAATAATCGTCAAGAGTCGTATAATCATGACCGTGCCTTTCTATGTATGTCTTAGTTAAAAGAAGAACCACCTGTAGCACGTCAACTTCATCGTTGACGGCATAGAATCCCTCTAAAGAGCGAAAAGTTGCGCCGCTCCTAATAGAACCCAAGGTTAATGCGCCCTTATCCTGTAAATAAGTAAGATAGTCATTTTGCATCGGGTAGGTATCACGATTCACATGTTGTTTTGGCATCGTGACAATTTTATTCTTAAAAGGTATTAAAATAATATTAAAAAATCGGTTATCGTAAATAATAATGTTATTATCTAACGTCTTTCTAGCATTTAATTTAACACTAAAAATAGGCCCCCTAATGTGTACCACTAAATCAGCAGGAGCTTCAGGGTCAATACCCGCAGCCTCTACTTCTTTTTCGCCAACTGAAATTTCAAGTGTCATTGCTGTTGAATCTCCCCAACCAAGTCTTGTGTTTTAAGAAGCAAGATTAAATCAGCTTTTTCATAATTTCTTTTATTTTTAAAGCCTTCTAAAAGATCTAAAACCTGTACTGCTTTACTCTTCATGTTTTCATCAGTCTTAAATTCTTCGGTAACAAGACTCTCTTTCAACTCTTCTTTTAGCCTTTGTAATTCTTCGTTTATAAACAGTCTAAGCTCTGTATCATCGGCATCGATGCTACCCATGTACTTTGAAATTAAAGTTTTTTGTTCTGTGAGGAGTGAGCCAAATGTTTTATTAAACTTCTTAATAAATGTTTTTATTACCACTTCATCTAAAGGCTCTTCGGCCTCAACGTCCTTTTCTTCGGTGGCGACCATTGATTGAACGATTTTCTTTTCTAAAAGAACCTTGTTTTTAACATTTACATCGTCCTCATGAAATATTTGATAAGCAGTCGCTAAATTTTTATAGTTTGAAACATAATTTTGAAATACAGAAGGGGCTAGTTCATGATTAATAGTATGAATGGCCTCAGTATGTTCGTCGCGAAGATCCTTATTGCCAAAAGTAGAATAAGCTCTGCGGACTTCATATAAAATCTTTTCTGCTGTTATGTAATCAACCTCTCTTGTTTCTAAAATCGCCTTATACAACTTTAGTTCCTTGTACATTAACTTGTTTTTATTAAAGACTTCTTTTATAACCCTTCTAACTTTTTTTCCATACTCTACGTCTTTATTGATTGTAGCCTTGGCAAACTCGCGAGTCAAAGCTTCAAAAACAAATGCCGGGTTTCTCTTTTTATTATGCTTAAACCTCATCTTTTTTCTCCAGTCCATCAACTATCTTATCTGCCCTTTCAGTTAATGATTCTAACTGTGCCTCTAAACTATTATAAATAGTTTGCTTTGCCTCAACCATACCACGAGTTAATTGTTTAATGTCTCTTGATGCTCCAGCGGTATGTAGGGCATTCGCTACTCGACCTTTCGTCCCATTTTTCTTTTTATCACGCCACGCAGGGACTGGACTGTACTTTTTATTGCCAGACTTACCAGCGCCGACGTACTGCACAGTATTATCACTATAAGTTATTTTAGTAGGCTTTTTATCGTCGCGTTTGCCGGCACCCGGCTCAACTAAAAGAGGTGTTTTTTCTTCGGGGCCGGTTGGGGCTTCTTCGGTTGGAGCTTCGGCACCTAGTTCACCACCAAGCTCTGCTTCTCCACCTAGCTCACCGCCAAGCTCACCGCCAAGCTCTCCTCCTGTTTCTGCGCCCAAATCGCCTGCTGTGCCGGGGGAATCAAATCCCGGCTCTTGTGTGGCGGCTTCAAGGGCTGTATCAATTTTCTTATCAAAGAACCTTTCTCTTTGATTACGCAGGAACTCTTCATTATCTAAGCCAAAAATGTTTTCAGCAATCCAACGACGACTAAATAACGTATCTTGGGCCGCGCCGGCAACACTAAACTTTTGGTTAATGAATTCTAGCTCTTGCATTTGAGCAAGACGACTTGGATTACTAAGAGAAAGATCAAAAGAAATAATGTCCTCGCCTCTATAGCCTAAAGTATAAAGGTGAATAATACCAATTTTTTCTAGCTCGCCAATAACGGCTCTTTGAAGTCTTTGAATTGTTCGGGCAAAACGAATGTCTTTTTGGGCTAAGGTAGTTTTCTCTTCCTGCATTGTATCTTGCTGGGCCAAATAGGACTTTGGAATCTTAATAGCTGAGAATAGTTTGTCTCTTAGATAATTTACATCTTCAATTGCTGCTGCGTTTTGGCCGCCCGGGAGAGTTTCAATGGCCGTTGCAGAACCGGCACGAACTGGTAAATAATAATCCTCTTCCACTGACATTGGGTTATAACGAAGATCAATATTACCATTATCTTCATTAATTACTTGATGTCTTTTCATGTTGGTAATGACTTTTTGCATGTATTGTTCAATGTCTTCAGGCGAAATCCCCCCAACATCGATCTTAAAAACTCTTCTCTCTGGTGCCCTTACAATACGATAGGCCATCATGGCGTCTTCCATCAGAGTTAATTGTCTCCAAATACGACGAGCAGACTCTAAAACAGAAGTGCCGTAGGGGGCATACTTGTCATTTCCTAAAATACGAAAATGGGCCATTTGCCAATTCTCAAAAGTAAGACCACCCGAATTCCACTGGTATTGAATATAATTGGGATTGCCCTTGTCTTCGCCCTCCAGTCTCTCAATTTCTCGCGTGGGTAGCCCAATCGCAGAAGTAATTCCCATTTTTTCGTCAATGTCTAAATAAAGAAAGTAATCTCCGTATTTACACATGTTTCGACACCAACTAAAAAGATTTGATTCAACGTTTAAAACAGTATAAAACAATTCTTCTAAAATACTCTTTAATTCTTCGTTATGACATTTAATATTAAGAAGCGGCGTTAAAATACTGTGGGTAGTCATCTCGTCGGCATAAATGTCTAAAGCTGATGCGAGTTCGGGCGTGTATTCCATCTGATCAAAATCTAAATAGCGCTCGGCACGATTATGATTAATCATGATAGACGTATTCATATAGTTGTAAGGATTATAGCGCGATCTTTTAAAGTCTAAGCCGGCCAAGGATTTGAAGCGAGTTGAATATTTATTTAAATTTCTTTTTCTATCCAAAGAAGGCGCCTTGGATTTATAATTGACGATTGGACCAGAAAAGATTCTAGTTAACGCCTTAAAGAGGGGAGCCACTTCATTTCTTGGATTTCTACTTTGATCTGCCATTACTACCCCTTAAACAACCACGCAAATTGTTGAGCTTGGTTGTATTTTTTTCTTATTTTTCCGCTAGCCTTTTCATTATACCCTAATTGACCGGGAATTTTAGTGTTCATATTCTTTTTACCAATTGAAATTGCTCCTACCATGGCATGTCTATATTGTAATTCCCGCTGGTTGATGACCAAAGCAATATCTCTAATCCAGCACGCAATAGCACAAGACATAACCAAGTCATCATTATAACTTCTCATAGCTTCCGCCCTTCCGTTATTCCAAATAAAAGTTTTCATTTCATTAGCTAGTCGCGTAGAGTTTACTGTAATTAGTTTTGTGCGAATGAACTCTTCGAACTTGGCAATAATCAAAGGTCTGGTCTTAGAAGACATAGTTACGCCCGGTATGGCATTTGAAACCACTTCAGCCTCATGTCTATCAATAAAATTATGTGAGTGTTTAGTTGAATAATAAAGATTTGGGTGTCTCTTATCCTTGAGCTTATCTAATACCGTCATGCCAATAGAGTTATTTTCAACGATTGTCAAACAAAAACCGTACTCTCTGCTAGCCTCAAAAATCATTTCAGCATAAACATCCAACGTTGGCTTTCCTTGGTACTCAGCAACCTGAGTCATTGTATCTGTCTCAAACACCTGAAAGGCTGAAAAATCTTTCCCGTCACCACGGGCAACGTCAGCCACAAGGGCATATTTCTTTCCCTCTTCAAAAGATTCCCAAATCCAAAAATTTCTATCGTGGCCGGTTTTATATTTTGGTTCACACAAGCCTTTTTGAATTCTCTCTAAGTCTTCGCCGTGAATCAAGGTTTCCCCTGAAAAGTTAAAAGAGCATTGAAGTTCTTGGGCAATTTGGCGGCGCGACATGTTTCTGGTTTCTTTTTTAAACCACTCTTCGTCCCTGTCTGGATGTCTGCTCCATTGCAAAGTGATGGGGTAAAAATCGTTCTTTCCTTCCTCGGCGTCAGTAAATGTTTTATGGAACCAGTTGCCAACGCCATTAGGAGTAGATAGCGCAATACATCGACCACCAGTTGATAGCGTCGGGTATAAACCAGTCCAAAGTTCGTCTAAGCCTTCAATGTGAGCCGCCTCGTCAACTACCAATAGTGTTAATGCTTCAGAACGACCAGCGTCTCCCGATGTAGATGACGCCTTAATCTGTGATCCGTTGACCAACTCAAAAGAATTTTTATTGTCTGTGGTAATTTTAGCGATCATCAACCACGGAGGAAGTGACTTCATCATAAATTTAACTTTTTTTACTAAGTTAGAAGCGGTACTAAGTTTAGTCGCCACCACTAAGATGTTTTTGTCTCTGTGGAAAAGCATCATCCAGCAGATATATGCTGCGGCCGTTGTCGAAATACCTAACTGACGACCTTTGTTGATTACATTAAATCTGTGTTCGTTAAACTTTTCGATACAATCCTCTTGGAAGTCATAAAGATTAAAAGGTATTGTTCCTTCCAAAGGGTGGGAAATTCTACAAAAATTATTAATAAAATAACTCGGGTCCTTACCACACCGAATGATTTCAGCAACAACTTGTCTCTTTGTTAATTTAAAAGCCATTAAAGTAATTAGAACTTACGCCAGAAAGGCTTATAAGCTAATGTCTTTTTGAGTTTTTCTTCTTTAAGGCCGCGCAACATGTTATAGAAATTAGGTTCAGTTTTGGTATCGCCGGGTGCCTTTGGCTCTTCCTGATTCTTCATACCGCCAATCTTATAAATACATTGGGCCTGTACAACAGTTCTTAACTTGTTAATCGGTTGAATCACGATGTCAACCTCACCTTGGTGCTTGAGGGATAAATTTACACCGGTGGCTTTTTTAGCTTCTTTCTTGACATACTTAATAATGTCTGCGAGTCTTTGTTCGATCTCTCTTTGGTATTTTCCCAAGCCCATCTTGTGAATGCCGCGTAGGCCACTCATAGTTTCTTCAGTGTGGTACTTAACAATTAAAAGATCACCCTGAAGACTTAAATCAAAACCATCCATTACACGACTATCTAAAACCGGATTTCCCTTGTTTCTACGCAGCCCCTTTACAAGAGGTTCCCCTTTTTCATCTTTGGCCCCATCGTATGAATTTGCCATGGCGGCGCTGATACCTTGGATTATTTTGTGAACTTTATCGTCATACATTAGTTTTTCTTCCATTCGCAACGTTGGCAATGGCCAACTTTTTTAACAAGCACTTTGTCCCTTTTTGACAACTTAAAACTATCACATTCAGGACACCTGTCAACTCGTCTATTATTAAATAGTTTAGACGTGATTAAAATCCCCCCTTGTTCTTTGGTGGAGGAAGAGGATCCTTCATTTTGCACACGCTCTTTTAATTGTTCTAAGTACTCTTTTTCCTTTTCATCATCCCAATAAGAGGCAGGATTTTGAATTGCGTCTTCGCCCCAGCGCTTTTGAATTGCCTTTTCAATTTTGACTATGTAATTTAAATCCTTCTCTTTTTTCATTTCGCTGTCTGCACCGCCGCATAAAAAATACCCAACGATAAGGCAACGCCGCCTATAAAACCACCAGCAAACCACCAATGGTTGTGTGAGTTGGGTTGATTAAGTGTTATCTTTTCAAGATGATCAATTTGATTATTTTTGATTTTTAAAATTGCGTCATACTTTTTTTCTGTAGCGTCCAGCGAAGCTTTAACTGTTGAAGTGAGCATGTCACACTTCGCCTTCTCTTTTGCCGCACTGTGCTTAAGCTGCAACGAACATTCTAGCTGGCCCTTTTCTTTGGACGCCAACAGAACCGCATTGGCCTCATAGTTGTAAAGAATGCCATTGTAGGGAGCTTTTTGTCCCTGCTTAATCTCTGCTACTTTTGGATTGGAATAAGAATTAACAGGAATAAGAATAATTGAAAGTATTAAAGCTATACTAACCAGTCGCATCGTCATCTATTGTCACCAATTCAAAGCCAAATTCATTAGCAATTTTTGCAGTTCTGCCCTCTGGATCATTATGTGTCTCTTCGACAATTTTTTTAACCTTTTTCTTTTCCCACTCTTTTAAATCTAGTTTCTGCTTTTTATACTCTTCATCAAGTTGCATTAGTGTTTTATTGTAGTCTTCGATGATTTTATCTCTCTTCGCCAACTCTTCTTTGTGAGCCAAATTAATTGCGTGTAGCTCTTCTTTGTGAGACTCTTTAGACATTTTGAATGCCTGCTTAACGCTTTCTGTATTGTTGTTCTTTCTTAATATAAGGAACGCGACGGTGGCGGCGGCAATGGCGAAGTATTGCCAATATTTACAAATCGTCGCCCAAACTTTCTTAAAAAACGTTTTAACTGCTAGCCAAGTCATTATGCCTCTTAGTTTATTTCCCCTTAAAACGGGCTACAACATCAACGAAGCCCTGTGTGCCGACGTATGCTGTTGCAATAATCACCCACTGCTCTGAATCTACTTTCTCTGTTAAGAGTAATCCCGTTGTCGTTAGCCAAACGAGAAGTTTCTTTGACATGAACCTCTCTAAATTCTGATCTATAAATGCTTTTGCTGCTGCCACCATATTAACCTCACTGATCTACATAAGCATAACCGTCGTCTGTCTTCATAATGTCGATGGTCATATCTACCGTGTCCTTTAAAGACTCTATGTGAGTAATTAGTAAGGTAACATCAAAATATCCTTTCACAAGCTCCAAGATACGCATGAATCCCTCCATGTTGTCGGGGTCTAAAGCCGTGCCCGGTTCGTCAAGAATAAACAAATTTGATTTTGGCATGTTGCTTACATTTAACAGGGCAATTCGAATAGCTATAGCAGCAAGAGTTTTCTCTGCTCCCGAACCATTTTCTAAGGGTCGCGGTTCGTGCTTGGGGTGTTTAATCTGAATGTCTAATTTATTCTCGTTGTTCTCAAAAAAGATTTGGAACTCCACCACGTTTGATAGCACCTTCGCAATTTCGTCATTAATAATGGGAAGCGCCCTTTTAATAATGTCAAAGGCTATACCATTACTATGCATACACGTCAAGAAAAGATGGTTCGCTGAATACTCTGCGTTTAGTCTGGAGCGCTCTGCCTTTAGATGCTGAAGGTTCTCTAGTTTCTGCTCTAATGCTCCATGAGTTCCAATCAAAGAATACAGACACTCATCACACTCATTAATCTTTTGTTGCCTCTCTTCAATTTCACTCTTTTTTGATTCTAGATCTGAGTATAGCTTTTCTGTGTTCTCTAGAAGTTCTCTATTCTCTTCGTAGTAACGAATCTTTTCCGACAAGTCTTGTATTAATGAAGTACTCTTTACTAAATTGCCCGACATTCTTTCATGTTGGAATTTTAAATTCATCAGAAGAGATTCTTCAGCCTTCCTCTTGTCAGCCAGCTTATTAAAGTTTTCAATTCTTGTTTTGATCTTGGAAAGATCTAGTTTTTCCAACTCTTCATTTTTTATTAATAGTTTACCCTTGAGATCTTCGATGACCTTTTTGGCTATTTCTGTTTGTTTTTCTGCGCTATTCGCATCTTTGATGAACTTACAAGTAGTAACAAACTTGGTGCCGCAAGGTACTTCATTTAAAATGTTGGTTTGTCGGTTAAAATTATTAAGATCTTTTTCAGAGTGACCCTTCTTTTGTGTAAGCTTGACGATTTCTTTTTCTATTTCATCTGCTCGCTCTGTTTCACTATTAAGATTAACAATATCAATTGTTTTTAAAAGCTTTTCGCTCTTTTTAAGAAAGTCCCCTTTTTCATCAATTTGTTGTAGAAGGTCTTCAATTTTCTTGATCAATCCATCTTCACGAATCTCTTGACTAAGGAGTTGTTGTCTGACATCTTTAATGTGGATGATCTCGTCCGGTAGATCAGACAAGTTAGTCTGTAGTTCTACAATTTTTTGTTGAAGGGATGATAGCTCTTCTTTCAAGTCAGCACATTCGTTTTTCTTCTTTGCCACATCTGCGCCTGCTTCAAAAATTTCTTTTTTAACAGCCTTGATGCCTTCGTCGTAATCGATGTCTTTGACCCTCTTCAGAGCGCCGCGCAACTCTGAAACCTCTTCTTTAGCGTATTTAAATTTTCTTTCAAAGAATTCAAGATCTAAGAATTTTGCTAGGATCTCTTTGCGTCGAGTTGAACCCTCGTTAATAAAGTCCATAGCACCCATTTGCGAGGCCATAGAGGTGGTTAGGAAGTCTTCTAAACTTCCAAACACATTCCGTATCGCCTTGTCGGTACCGCCGCGCTCAGTATGGTTTAAAGAGCCTTTCTCGTCGGACACCTGATCTATAAATTCGAAGTCGGCTTGGGTTCTCGCCTCATTCGTAGTCTTACCCTTAAGTTTCTTAACGTACTTCTCCGATTTCCTAGAAATCGTGTAAGTCTTATTGTTTGCTTCAATCTCCACCACACCAGAGCCTTGGTCTTTATTTTGGTTGATAACGTTGTAAGTTTTTCGAATATTCTTAGAAGTATTATTATAGATTGTGTAGAGTAGTGAATCAACGATGCTAGATTTACCACTAAAGTTTTTTCCAAAGATTCCCACAGTTCCAGACAATTTATCAAAATTGATAGAATTGCCTTCTCCGTAGTTGAATAAATTGTCCCAACTAAATTTTTTAATCTTCCAATGAACGTTCCTAGAAACGTCTTCATTTTCCTCGACAACTTTATTATATCTTGAATTAAGAGCGTAGACTTCATCCAAAGTTTCCTCAGATGGATTAAAGTCCATCAAGTACTCCTTAATTAGCTCTTGCTGAGTCTTTTCGTCTCTCAAATTTTCAAACAACTCTGCGTCAATTTTACCTTCAACAGACAGGTCGTTCGCGTCATGGCGACTCAAGAAAGTAATTGATTCTGGCTTAAACCTATGCTTTGCGATCTTTACTGCTCTTCGAAGTTTTTCTAGTGGTATGTTGGAGTTCGAAACGAGCCTTAGCCTAGCTCCATGCTGACAATCGAACTTATTTGGGATTCTTCCCGTCTTTGTAAGATTGATTGTGATAAAGGGCTTCGGATTATTAAAATTTATTTTCTTTTTTGTAAATTTCGTTTTGCTTTTAATATCCCAAATATAAATGCCCTTGTCGTTTGTTTCGCCAAAGTTTTGCTGGATGGTTGAGCCAGCGTAGGCAATCGTCCCTTCTTTATTAAGGTCTTGTGTCTTGTGAATGTCACCCAAAAAGGCGTAATCGCAATTATTAAAAACAGAGATATCGTGTTCGCCATGTTCCATAACAAAGCCGATGTCTGTCCTAGAATACTTAACAGCGCCATGATAAAGACCGATGTTGATCTTTTTTGGCTTTGTCGGCTGAACCCAATTATCTTCGTCAAAGACCGAAAGGGCATTCAAACAAAAATCCTTATTCAAATGAGTTTCGCCCGCACTCTTTAATAAATGAAGATCTGAATGTTCCAGAGCTTCCACGATAGGAGTGATGGCATCCTGACGATAAGAGTTGCGTAAGTTGCCGTCATGGTTCCCTAGAATTACATAAGTCGGGGCAATGTTCGCTAAGTTTTTCAAGAAATCGGAACAAAGCTCAACAAATTCTGGTGAGATTTGTGTCTTTGTGTGGGCTATATCTCCGCAATGGACGATATAATCAACCTTTTCTTTCTTCAAAGTCTTATAAAGTTGTTCAAAGACAACCCTATACTCTTTGTGATATTTTAAATTTTTAATGTGCGTATCTGCAATATGAGCAAACTTCATTAAGTATACCTATGATTAAGCAACGTGGTTTCTGTAAAAAGAGATGCTCTGGCCTTTCTATAAGCATAAACATCACGGGGCATTACCCCCACATCTTGATAGCCGGTTGTGTCAATTTTATAAACTGAAATGTCATACGAATTTAAGAGTTTGGCAATTTTTGTTTCTTTCTTTCGAGCATCGTGATCCAGAGCTAAATAAACCTCTGTTTGGTTCTCAATTATTTTTTGGAATAGAGGGTGCTTTTCGTCTAGAGTCGAACCCAGAATAGGTACCACATTACCTCCAGCATTAATTGCATCAAACACGCCCTCAACTAGGATTAAATCTTTTGTAAAATCTAAAAACAGTTCATTGAAAATTATGTTTTTTGGAACATTTGGGTTTTTATACTTCGGAAACGCAGTTTTCGAATATGATCTAGCAATAAAGTAATTTACGTCACCATCAACATCAAAAGATGGAATAATGATTCTATCTTTAAATAAACCAGAAGTACAGTGGCCGATCTTCCATGTCACAACATCGTTCCTCTCTATGTCGCGACGACGTAAATAAGAAATAGCCGGCATTGTAGATTCCGGCAGCTTTCGCGATGTTAAAGTATAAAACTCTTCTGGAAGGTCAATCTTCTGTTTATCTGGTTTTGTATCTGGCGTTTCAGATAGAATCTCGTTTAACCGTAGTTCTAAATCCGAATGATCGATAATGTCACACACTTCATACCATTCTTCCTTTTGTTGTTTTGTTCCATAGCGACGAACTAAATGTGTTACATCGTTTCCGGAATAATCACATACCCAACATTTAAATTTGTTTTTAGACAAATTGACCGACATCTTCTTTTTATGATGCTTACACTTGGGGCAATAAAACAAACTCTCCCTTCCAGAATTGAAGGGAGAGCCTAAAACTTCTTTCAAAATTTTTACTTTTTTTCTTTCTGACATTCTAAATAACCAGCTTGGGCAATAACATAGCTATCTGCCCGATCATAACTTCCCGGCTTGGGATTGTTACTTCTGGTATATTGTACCTCAAAACCACCTACGTTGTCAAGAACAAATTTTAACACGACCTCTTTAGCTTTCTGGCCTCTACGAATCGTGATACCGCAAGACTTTCTTGCTGATGATGCCGAAACGTACTCAGGCTCTAATCCAAACGTACTATAACAAAGCCAACTAACAACACCATTAAACTTTGAAAGCAGAGTGAGGACTTTTGCTGATGAGAAGCCGGCCCTGAACATCTGAAGGGATTGCTCAATCACTACATGGGTTATGGGGAATTTTGTTCTGATATCCATTAAACGGCCTCTTATAACAGAGGCTTTATCAAAAAAGCTTTTATACTTACGAGTATCCCACGCCTCGCACATCACAACGTTACCTTTATTATCTATTACAGTGGCACCAGTAATACTGGTGGAAACATCTAAACCTAAAATCATAAATCTAATTTTAACTTAAATGTATAATCTTGTTCAGCAGTCTTTTTAACTGGATTGGCGACTTTGGCGACAGCTATTAAATTTTTGTCTTCATCATAAACGCCTATGGTTCTAATGTAAGTGGTGGCATCAAAGCTCGATGAGTAGTTGGAAAACGAACTTGAAACCACATTTTTTACCAGCGTTGCCTCACTTTCTTTGTAATAGGTTGATCCACTTTCGTTTATGTAATAAGGTTTGGTAGAACTATCCAAGTAGGTGGGATTATTACTCCAATTTAATTGATTTTTTGGAGCATAAGCAAACAGAGCCATGGTTGGTTGAACAGTTGTTCCTTTGAAATCAACTACATAAGTTGATCCACTCATTCCTGTGCCAGAAGATCCAGTAATGTTTTGATATGAACCAAAGTTTGTCCACCGAGGAACATCTAAAATTGCCGGGATTCCGGTGGCGGATGCTGTTGGTTGAACAAAGTATTCCTGATAAGATCCCAAACTTCCGGTATTTGTAAGAATAAAAATTCCTTCTTCGTATAATACAAACCCAACTGCTGTTCCGGCCCCTATGTGGGTATTGCTCTCTTCGATCAATACGCCATTCTTTTTAGTGTCTTGGGCTTTTGCACACAGAGAACCAGTTTGATAGAACTCTAAACTAACTGAACCGGGCTTAATAGACGACCCATAAAAGATATTGTCTACGCTCAACATGTTGATGTTTTGTAACAAAGTTCCATCCAGCGAACCTGTATTTCCCTCCAAACTCAAAGTTCGTGTAAAATAATTACTAAACTTAAAAACAGAAGAGTCAATTTCCCTCTCATCAATTGAAGTTCGGAGCGCTATAAACTTGGCGATAGAGGAAGTAGCTGGAGAGCCATAGCCAGTGGTATAAATTGGCTCATACCCACCAACACTACTTGTCGCTATGAACTCTCTTGTAATACTAAAAGAAAAAGCTGCTGCGCCACTAACAGGATAGTTGTCTACATTAGAAACTTTATTGCCACCTATTTTGGATGCTTTCGATAAGTTCGTATAAATTATGTGTGAGCCAGTAGTTCCAGCGGTTAAATTTAAATCATTAACCCAGAGAGACCCCGAAGCGTAGATGCCGGTATCGGCCTGATCATTTATATAAACCGAATCATTATAAAGAGTGAACTTATATTGTGGGTAAGCTATTACGGTATTTTTAATAATGTCATTTTGTTTAAATTTGTACATGTCATTTTAAAAATCTAATCTAACCCTCAAGGTAAGTTCGTTCTCTGGTGATTTCTCTAGAGGCTCCGATAATTTGCCCACTGCGACCATTTCATTCTGATCATCGTAAAGGCCCACAGAAGTAACATATGTGCGTGGATTATCTGCTGCCTGATTTTTAACCACAATTTGAGAACCGCTCGTATAAGTACGATTAGAACTATAGTTAAATTCATTATGATTTGCGCGACAGAAATAAACACGAGAGTTCAGCTTTGTCGTGTTACTAAACTCAATATTGTCAATGTGGTATCTCGCCCCATTTACGATATCGTTTATGCTGGACGATACAAACGCCTGCTCGGCCGACTGCGCGGTTGACGGCGAAAAATCCGAGCCGCTTGTTAGTTCAGTACCCCACGTCGATGGCGTGGCCCATAGAGCGCAGAGGCCGGCTTGATGATAAACAACCCCATATAGTGCGCTAGCTGGTGTTGCCGCTGCAGTGGCCGTGGTTCCCAATTGCAAAAAGGAATAGGTGCCCATAGGTGAGTTCTCTTTATAAGTCGTTCCATCAGTGGGGTTTGAATGATAGTCACTGAAAGTTTTTGTGCCATCATCCATTGGGCCGTCGAAAGAGCCGGTGCCAATCGCTATTTTAAAAGTGCCCATCTTAATTTCGTCTTTCATCAATGTTCTTGAAAAATCAATGAAAACAACACCACTTACTTTTTCGCCGTCGTCCGCGAGCCATGTATCCGGAGGGTTTAAGTTTCCAGAGACGTTGAAGGGCACAACCTCTTGTGCGGCATCATAGCCAACGTATTGTTGGTCAAATAAGCGGTAAATGTTATTTTTATTGGCTAGCTCGACGGACGGTGTAGCCACTGTAGAGTCGGCTGACCAGCCAGCAGTCATGTCAAAAATGTGATTTGCCGATGAACTGGCATAGGGATAATCAGATACAGCAATATAAAGACCATTAGCATCATAGCGTATGTTGCTTTCGGAGGGGAATGTGCCATAAGTATTGGCAATAATTGATCCGGTCAGTGGAATGTTTTCATGCAATAGGGTTTCCACATCAACTGTATCGTTTGATGGGTTTAAGGGTTTAAATCCCCTGCTCATGTCGTTGTTAGAAACTGCCATTAAATATCTCCTGCGTCACTATGATGATCTTCTAATAAATTCTAAAGGTACCGTAATTTGGAAACCCATCGCGGTCTGAATTTGTACACTCGTTTTGACAACATTCACATCAAGGTCACTCACGCTAGCGTAACTGGTGACGGCTTCATCAGCGTAGGTGGTGAACAAATAATCCAAATTGTCCTGTGCCACAAACGAAATGGTTAAAATGTTTGCCGTGCTAGAAGCAGCGAACACTTTCGTGTTCTGGTTTGGGCCGGGTGTGAACAATGTGGGGTGGGTCGCTGTCGTAATTGTGTAAACATCCAGATTGCCGCCGTTAGAAAATACGGCTGATTTTGCCGAAGGCCGTACCAAGCCACCTTGTAAAACACCGATAGCTGATAATACGCCGGGGGTTGATCCGACAACTTCAGCCAATTGTAAAAATCGGCCATCTAAAGTAATGTTATACTGGGTTTCTTCAAGGGCGGCGTCCACGTCAGAAAGTGATTTCTTCCAATCACTGGGCCCTCCGTCAAGACCTAAAGGAGTCTTAATCCTGCGGCTCAATGAGTCAGATGCGCTGCGGCCGTCTAAAAAGCCCGCAGGTAATCCTGTCGCACCAGCCGCTGTGGCGTCGTCGTAGGTGTTGTCATCAACAACGATAGCATAAGCATTGCGACCAGAGGCATAAGCTAAATCTAAGTCTGTTACCTGATCCAATTTAAGTTCAGGCAGATAGAGAAGGTTAGTTGCCGCGATGGTCCTAATCAAACGTGATTTTTGAGAAATGTCATCTTTGGTAAATGCGATTTCTACTGGCATTTTAAGAATGCTCAGATCGTAATAAGCTGAACCGCTGGCGTTGGTTTTATCATAAAGACCATAGTTGATCTCGTCATCGCCTAGTGCGAATTTCGCCACTCTAAACGTTCCGTTGGCCAGCGACTTTCTTCCGTGTACGGTTAATACCGCATCTAAAATGATGTCTCCGCTGTTATTTAAAAATGCCATTTACCTTCTCCTTACTTAAATAGTAACTTCTTTACTTAATTATCCCTTAAACTTAATTAGTGCCTTCGTCCTTAGTGTCTATCAAAGTCGAATGTGTTTTTATCTGTTTTAAGAATTTTTTCGTTAGTATCTTCTTTATCTCTTGTGTGTATTTGATGTTGATGTCAAATACTCTTTTTGTCTTTTTGGACCTAATTCGAATTTTGAACTTTGAAGGCTGGGCGCCGCCGCCGAAGGCGCCGCCGTCTGTGAATTTTATCGTTGAAAATAAGTTGGTTGAACCGACGTTGGCTGCATCGGACGGCAAAGTCTCTTCAAAACTCGGCTTTATCTTAAGCAGCTTTTTAAATGACTTGGTAGTTTCTTTTGTTTCTTTAGTAACAAAGTCATAAATGCCAACCTTTGTATAACTGTACCCGGAATCTTCAACTATCTCAACTTGATAGACCTCTGTGCCTCCGGAATACAAGCCGGTGATGTCGCGGCTGGCGAACACATAATAATACTTTTGATTTGGCTTTAAGTTGCTGAAATACGCAGTTTCCCCATTCAAAAGGTTTAGAACATAACGATCACCAGATAAAACAAGGTCTTCTCTGGATGTCGGAGTTCGGTCTAGTTTAAACGCATGGATCTCTTTAACATCTTGTTCTGCTCGTGCGAGAATCGCACCAACGCCGATGGCCAGATCTATTTTCCCTGCCACTGGTTCCGCGATGTCTATTTGGTTGTTCAGGGCATGAACTTTCGACTTTGTTAATAAACCTTCATAGAGCGCATCATTCAAAGTGTCCACGACTCCATCTGTTGGTTGATAATAAAAGCCAGCATAATGTACCAAACTACCATCTTTATAAAAATTGGTAGAAGTTTTCTGTAAGGTTTCGAACTTAATCATAACCCTGTCGGTGGCGCCCTTGAGTGTAACAAAAGTGGCATCTGGCGGTAGAGGCACAAAATTTATAATTGTGTTATCAACGCTTGGCTGTAGTGGGAATTCATAAGTACGGCGGGCGTTCATTTCTTTAATTGTGAACCTAAACTCTTTAAAAGTTTTTGGTGTTCCAGCGCCTTCTTGAGCAGAGATTAAGACTCCCTGTGTTTTATGAAACACCTCACAAGGCTGCTTGTCATCAGGAGAACCCACATCATTGGAGTCGCCTTTTGTGTTCGGCTGGTTCATTGTAGAATCAAGAGCGCTAGTAAATTGGACACATTTTAAAAGATCGTTGAATTTTTTTAAATCGGTGCCACTTAAGTCTTCTTGAACTCTGGCCACCATGCTTTTGTTCCAATCGCCATAATAAAATCGCTCTTGCTTACATAAATAACACATCTCTGCGTCAGTCATATTGATTAAAGTATTCCAAATTTTTTGCTTGTTGGTTCCCACACCAGTAACGGCATCATGCAACGCCGTTAATTTGGTATCCAAATCGGTAGCTGTTAACGTCATAATATAGCCATTGCCGGCGATGCTTTCTTCAACGATGATGCGGCCACTATAATCTTTAAATTTACAGCACGGATTTTTAAATTCACCACCTTCTCCTACATTAGGGTGCAGCGTTTTTATTTCTTGGTATTTTGCCTCTTTTAATAGCTCGTATTTCTCGTCTTCTATCGTAAGACCTTTGTTTTCGTAGTAATAGTATTTGCCATCTACTGAGTAAATTCCAAAGAGCGTATAGTAATACTTTTCACCGTAAATGATCTGAGAGTCATAAAGACGGACTGTGCTCACCTCTTCGGACTGCGAGGCGTTAATGTAGAACGTTTGAATAATACTATTGGAGAAAGAATCTTTTTTTGCAGGATCAGACGATTGTGTCGCAGTATTGTAAGGCAGCCGGCTTTTAACAACTTTAAAGCCTATGAGTTGGGGATCTGCAAACATGCTATTAAGTCGTGAACTGGCTGGAAACAGAAAATTGGTTTGTTTTTTTGGGTTGATAAACTTAGCGGCCGAGCGCATTAAATTGGAAATGCTGTATTTGTTTAACTGGCCCGCAGTGGTACTAAAATAGTTATAGTTTGTTGTTATCGGGTACTCTTGGAAGCCCGTATGCGAGCCGTGTAGCCATGCTCTGAGGACCAAGGGTATCTGCGCCTTGAGGGTGTTGCTGTCTATCACATAGGGTTCTAGTCGAGTGGCAATGGTTTGGTTTGGACCTT
>Ga0181367_1000010_pt1 | contig 33225 bp, 67 predicted proteins | sample LowviralmetaG_FD_130089 | JGI IMG/M metagenome (GOLD analysis project Ga0181367, IMG submission 130089) | Marine viral communities from the Subarctic Pacific Ocean - ​Lowphox_02 viral metaG | ecosystem: Environmental > Aquatic > Marine > Oceanic | place: Subarctic Pacific Ocean | collected... | reverse complement strand
TGAAGCCAACGAATTAATCATGGTTATGATTGAAATTATAACAGCGGTGGGGAATCGTTGTGCCACTGCAGAAGAAATAAGTAATACGGAATGGCGAAGTCGTTTAGGAGATAAACTTTGAAACGGAATGAACACACCAAACAACAAGGAGTATGGTAATGGGCAGCACGAATAGAGGTAGAGCACGCCGCCACGAGCTTAGAGAGCAAGCGCTCGAAAGAGCCGAGCAGCGCGCCAAGCGCACATCGGCGCAACAGTTGGACCTTCTTGACAAGCACTTAGGCGACGGTGTGGGCGCCCAGAAAGAGCGACGGAGGCTTCAGAATCTGATTGACAACCCTCCTCGACCGAAGAAGGGGAAAAAGAATGATGGCAGTAAAAAGAATAAGTAAAAGAGCGCTGCAAAAGATTTTGAGTGGCGATGTGAAAGAGTCCGCCACTTGCGTTATAAAGTTTTATTCTAACGGGTGCCATTACTGCCGCAAGTTGAAAGACATTTTCGAGGAAGTGGCGGAAGAACACGAAGACATTGTATTTTTTGCTTTTAATATCGCAGATTACCCCAGCGTTCAAAAAGTTTTAGATTTTAATGGAGTTCCGACCATTTCTTTGATTCGGACCGGCACCACTACTCCGCGTATTCGCTTGATGGGGGAGCCAGAACGTCCCGATAAAAAGACGTGGTATCGACAAGGCGAGATTCAGCGTTTTATTGAAAAGGAGAACCGATGAGGGCGTTTGATAGATGTCTATCATATGATGATGTGTTGCTTAAGCCGCAATATTCTGAGATTACTTCCAGAGGCGACATAAACATTGGCACAGATTTGGGCAACGGAATATTTCTTGAGTTGCCTATTTTTTCGTCTCCAATGGATACCATTTCAGAAGCGTCGATGGGCGCAGCAATGCACCGCGCTGGAGCCTCGGCCATTGTTCACAGATATAATTCAATTGAGAATCAGGTGCGTCAGATTAACATTATTCGTTCTTTATGCACTCAAGATACATATTTGAATTTGATGACGGGCGCAGCTATTGGCGTCTCGGGTGATTATTTGGAGAGAGCTACGGAGGTTTATAGGGCTGGGGGCCGCCTGATATGTGTTGATGTTGCGCACGGACACCATGCCATGATGCGCCAAGCTATTTCTACGTTGAGGAATACGTTTGGGGCGGACTTGCACATTATGGCCGGCAACGTTGCAACACTAGAAGGTTTAAATGATTTAGCAGACTGGGGAGCAGATTCGGTACGGTGTAATATCGGGGGAGGTTCGATATGCTCTACGAGAGTTCAGACGGGACACGGCATGCCGGGTCTGCAAACGATTATGGATTGCGCCAAGTCTGATCGCAATGTAAAGATTATTGCCGATGGTGGCATTAAGAATTCGGGCGATATAGTGAAGGCTTTGGCTGCTGGTGCCGATGCGGTTATGTGTGGCTCCTTGTTCGCAGGAACGTCAGAGACTCCCGGTCGCGTTCATGAAGATCTTGATGGTCATAAATGGAAATCCTATCGAGGGATGGCCAGCAAAGAGGCGCAAGTTGAATGGCATGGACGCTATAGTTCTTTTGAGGGCGTAGCTACGCGCGTGCCCTATCGAGGGAGCGTCAACGATATCTTGAAAGACATAGAGAGAGGAATTCGATCTGGGTTTAGTTACTCGGGCGCTTTGACAATAGAAGAACTGCAGGCAAAAGCTCAATTTTTGATTCAAACCTCGTCAGGGCTTTCAGAGAGCGGATCCCACATCTCTCATCGGCAGTGGTGACGTATGCCTACTCATGATGATTACGGGAATATGACAAAGCGAATTGTTTTTACCGAAAACGATCACAGGCATGCCCAGCTGGTTTTAAAATTGAAGTACTTGAGACTAACGCAGTCTGCATTCTTTCGACATGTTATCACAGGACTTTTGGAAGATGATCCACGCATTGTAGATTACGTTAATGATATAGCCTTCAAATCAAAAGAGAAAAGAGCGAAATCTGAAAAACTCCAAAAAGCCGGCGTTCAAAAAATGCGAGATTTTGGGCTTTCTGAAGATGACGTGGAGAATATTTTCGACTTAATAGAGGGGGAGTTTCCAAAATTATGAAACGTGAAGATGGCATGCGCGAATGTGCAAGAGTGTGCATGCAGAATAAACGGTCTTGCACGCAGGTAGATTGTAGACAGTGGATAAAATATGAAGATGAGCAAAATTGTACTTTGATATCTATTTATGAAAATGGCCGCATGACGCTAAGACAGGTAGCGGAAAGATTAGCCATTTCTTTTGCGAGAGTTAAACAAATAGAAACCCAAGCATTAGAAAAGCTTAGAAGACGATGTTTGAATAAAGGTATAATTTTTTAGGGTGTTTATCATCAGCGATCACTAATTACAGATGAGTTTTATTTAAAGGAGAACTATGATGGCTCGTAAGACACTTTTAACCGAAGCGGAAATCCGCCGTTTCATGAAATTGGCCAAGTTGGGCGCCCTTGGCGAAAAGAAGCTTGAAGGCTTGTATACTGCCGGCGGCCGCGATGAAGAAGAAGGAGCCCTTGAGCGTGAGTTGGGCGCCGAGGACAGTGAAGCTGACCGTGAGCGCGACGAAATTGGGGATCTTGAGGGTGAGCTTGATGCAGAGCCCGCTCCCGAAGACCTTGAGCTTGATGCAGATGTAGAAGTTGAAGGCGCGGCCATGATTTCGCTTCCTGACTTTGTTGATGCGCTTAAGCAGGCTGTTGAGGAGGTAACTGGCGAACCCACAACTGCCGACCTTGACACAGGAGACGAAGAGGCACCACTCGAAGGGGGTGAAGAACTTGATGTGGATATGTCTCTTGAGGAGCCTGGGCCCGCCGAGCCCGGTGGCTTAGATGTGGGCGCTGTAGAAGATGAAGCAGAGTTCTCCATGCAAGAGCAGATTGTAAATAGAGTTGCCAAGCGAGTTGCTGCTCGATTGGTCAAAGAAAACAGAAAAGCAAAACTGACTGATGAGCTTACCCAGCGCATCTTTATGAGACTGACAAAAAAATAAAATAATTGTTGACACAAATCTTACGAGCAGTTATAATGTAACCACTAGAAGAGATTCTGGTGGTTATTTTTTTGAAGGAGCAGCGTGGAGCATCCTTGGCTTTTTTATGTTTTGTTTTTTATATTCGGACATGCTACTTGCCGCCTCTTTTATTTTCTTAATGCGAGCCGTAGAAGTATTAGAATATTGCAACTAACTCAAGTGGTGTCTCTATTTATTATCACCAAGGCTTTAGAGAGTTTTCACTATGCTCGCGATTATCGCATTCGGGTCATGAAAGAAGAGGGCGAAAGCGATCACAACATTAATGCCCTTGCGATTCGGTTTGGAGAAGAGACAGAATTTTATAAGAGAAGAGCAATTTTGCAAATTATTGACGCGCATGGTGGCTTTTTTAGCGAAGCAGTTGACTTTATTGACTGGAAAAGTGCTATGGTATTTTTAGAAAACAATCGAGACACGGTTATGGAATTCTTAACAAAGGATGAGCAATGATTAAACGTTTAAAAAACAAATTAGAGAAGCTTTTAGGCGACGATGAGAAGAAGATAATTCTTTTGGAGAGTCTGGATCCGAACACCCAAGAGCCGGATTTGCGAGTCATAGGCTTGTTTACCGAAGTGCTAGACGAGAAGGTGGCCGAAATAGTTCAAGCTATGCTCTACATGAACGAAATGAACAAACTTCAGAAAGACGATACAAAGAAAAAAGATATCGAGTTTTATCTCTCAACTTACGGCGGTTCCGCCGATGACATGTTTGCTCTCTATGATATGATGAAGGTGATTGAGCAGACAACCGATATCAGCACCATCGGTTTGGGCAAGGTCATGTCAGCCGGCGTTCTTATTCTGGCTGGTGGCACACATGGCAAGCGCAAGATTGGAAGAAATTGCCGCGTAATGCTTCATTCTGTGATTGCCGGCAACCAGGGATCCATCCACAACCTTATTAATGAGATGGAAGCAATCCAAGACTTGCAAGAAATGTATATAAATCGTTTAGTAGAAGAAACAAAAATGACCAAAAAGCAACTCAAAAAAATGTTAGAACAAAAAGTTAACATCTATTTATCTGCAGAGCAAGCAGTAGAGTACGGTATCGCTGATGAAATTATATGAGGTTTATAAATGTTTGATTTAAGTAAGATTCTCCGAGAAGAATACGATAAGAAGAACACAATCACGTCGCAGTCATTGGTTGAAATGATTGAAGAGATGATGGATAGTGGCATATTTACCATAGAGGAACAAAAGAGAGAAGGCAAGACTAAACAAATTACTCTTAAGATGCCTATCATTAGGCTATCTGAAAAGATGTGGGGGAAGAAAGGAACAAAGGATAGAGAGGTAATTCAGAAATTGCTAGCTAAAATTGTTGGCAAAGGCAGAACATTATCCGACAAGGTACAAGCTATTAATAGTTTTTTGGATAGCCCTCCGCAAACAGACGACATCTCAGAGGTTTTAACTCACATTGTCTTGTTGGATACGCTTACTAATATCATGGTACATTTTAACGCTAGCGCCGCTGGTTTCACCTTTGAAGGATTCTTGGCCGCAATGTTAGAAGGCGAACAAATTCCACCCGGCACTGCAGGTATTCAAGATATTGTTGATAATGATAAGAATCCGATTAGCTTAAAACTATTAACAGAAAAGCCGGGCGATGTTCATGGAAGCTATAGAGATTTAGTTGATCACTTTATTGATCCAGGCGGACTTAAGCGAGATCCAGAAACTGATCAATATGTAGGTCAAGCCGGCGCCGAAGGAAGAATGCGTTACGTAGTGGCTCTTAAAACTTTTCGAGAAAAGGAAGCTGAAGCTAAGTTGAAAGGCAGGGAATACATTACATTTTATCAATTTGATTTTACCGCAAAGACATTTTTAGAATCGATGATGAGCAGTAAGCAAAACGCAAACTTGCTTTTATTGCCGGCAGATTTAACTATTGCACCAGAAATCCCAGGAAACCAAGACACGACCTATGATCCATTTCCGGCAGACAGACTTAAGTTCTTGTACGCAAAGCGAGACCTCAACCGGAGAACGGCTGGAACTGCCAATACATATTTGAAAATTATTAATAATTATGATTCTGATTTTGCTAAAGAAGTATTAGACGGCGCCGAAATTATACCACACCCGGAAAACCCCAAAAAGGGACAATTGGTTGGGCCAGATGGAGAGCCAATCGTGTATAAAAAGTTGTCCGCTGGAGATGTCCGCTGGAAAAAGATAGGAGCAATCACCCACAAAGATTACTTAGATTACAGAACATCCATCAAAATATTACAACGTGCCTTGGTTGAAGATCCGGCACAATTTTGGGGACTTATTGCAAGAACTTCTGGGTATGAAGGATCCGCCGGCGAAACACAGTTTATTATTAGTTCCTCGTATTTTAAAGATATGAACTATGGCCAAGATGGTTTCGGCTATGTCGGAAGAATAAATGTTGGGAGAGAAGCCGTTGATGAATTGGCACAAAAATATGTTGATGTGCTTAACCAGCAGATTTTTGATCTATTTGAAAAAGTCGAACGCTTGACAAATCAAATTAATGGATACTTTGTTGCTGGCAACAAGGAAGATGGTCTTGCAGCCGCCATAACAGCCGAAGAAATTAAATCTGGTACTGAAGAATATATTCAAACTCAGGCAGAAGAATCTATTCCTTGACAAATAATCTACAATAGGTTATAATAATATATATAACTCAGAGGTATTAATGAGTAGAGCATATGAGAGCAAAGATGCCCTCCAACAGAAGATCATCAAGGGTGTGAATATATTGGCAGACAATGTTGCGTCAACTTTGGGACCGAAAGGTAGAAACGTTTTACTCCAACAGAAAGGTCATTCACCATTCATTACAAAGGATGGCGTAACTGTGGCCGCTTTTGTGGCGCTAGATGACCCCTTTGAAAATGCGGGAGCACAGATTATCAGGCAAGCCGCAGTGCAGACAAATAATGATGCAGGGGATGGCACCACAACGGCTACTGTGTTGGCTAGAGCGGTGCTACAAGAGGCGCAAAAATATATTCTGGCCGGCGTATCGCCTACGGAATTGCAACGCGGATTATCAGTAGCCGCGAAGGAAGTGGTTGAAAACCTTAAACAAGCCGCGCGCCCAGTTACCAGCATTGATGACATTAAGCATGTTGCGACAATCTCTGCCAACAATGATGAGAAGATTGGCGAATTGATTGCCATGGCCGTTGATCGAGTTGGGCAAGATGGCTCGATTACCATCGAGGAGTCTCGTTCCGTGGAGACGAGCTTGGATATCGCTGAGGGTTTTAAGTTTGCTTCCGGTTATTGTGCTGGGGCCTTTATTACGGATGATCGTCGTTCCGCCATGCACCATGATGAGCCTCTCTTTTTAATCACGGATCATAAGGTTAGCACAGTGGAGCAGGTATTGCCGGCTCTAGAGATGGTCGCTCGCGAGGGGCGCCCTCTTGTTATTGTGGCTGAAGAGGTAGAAGGACAAGCCCTGGCAGCGTTGATTATGAACGCCATGCGTGGAACAATGAAAGTGGCAGCAATCAAGGCGCCCCATTATGGCGCAGAACGTCGCAGTGTATTAGAGGATTTGGCTTTGTCGGTGGGAGCTACCTTTCTTACTCGCGAAAGCGGACGCAAACTTCATGATATAAAGATGAGCGATTTGGGATCCGCAGAATTTATTGACAGCACAGCGGCCTTTACGACGGTTGTTGACGGAAATTGCAATATCGAGGAAGTGGAAAATAAAATTGAATCCCTCAAGGCGATAATCGAAGTTACCGAATCTTTGACTGATTGCAACACAATTCAGCAACGCATTACGCGACTTGCATCCGGGGTTGCGGTTATACGAGTAGGCGGCACCACAGAAGTGGAAATGACCGAGAGAAAACATCGGATCGAAGACGCACTGGAAGCGGTGCGGTCTGCTCAAGAAGAGGGAATTATTGGTGGTGGTGGGACAGCCCTTTTGCGCGCGTCTAGTAGTTTGGACAAGAAGTGCCACAGCGCGGACCGAGCGATGGCAGGAAGCATTATCCAGGCTGCATGTCAGGCCCCCATTCGTCAAATGGCATTCAATGGAGGCTTGTCGCCCGATATTATCATTAAAGATGTTTTGGACGCTGAAGACGGTCAGGGTTGGAATTTTCGAGAAAATGAGATGGTTGAATTATTTGAAAGTGGGATTATTGACCCTGTAAAGGTGACAAGAACGGCGCTTCAAAATGCAGTCAGTTGTGCGGGAACATTAATTACCACCAACTATGGCATTATTCAAACGGAGTAAAAAAGATGTTAAGTGAAGGAGATTTAGTCCACATTCCGCAAGATGTGAATATGTGGGATTTCACCGCTAATGGCTCTATGAACGTCATAAAGACTGAAAAGCCCATTACCGGAGTGTTTATGGGGCAAGTTGTCGCAGATACTTGCCGAGTATATGCTCTTGGCCGAACATCTACGGTGCAGATTAGGCATATCTATCCAATGGAGGAAGCAAATGCTAGTAAGACTAACTGAAGTATGCGCCAACGGCGCAGTGACAAGCCCGAACACTTATATCCTGCGAGATGTCTTTGTCAACCCAGAGCATGTTATCATGATCAGAGAAGAAAAGAGAATCAAAGAACTGAATGAGCGCGGAGTGTTAACTGAGGGCCTCGATATAAATCATAGGTTTTCGAAGATTACAATTAACCGTGGACAGACTGGCACTGAAATTATAGTCGTCGGCGCGCCAGATGTAGTTGAAATAAAGCTTCAAAACAACTCTAAACAAGTATTGAGAGGATAGAATGTCACAAAGAGTAAATTTACAATATACGGTAGATATTGAAGAGCTTGAGGGGGAGGTGCGCCGGCTGCTAACACGCGCAAATTCTAAAATACAGAATCTTTCAAATTATTGCGCTGAGGATGAGCCGCTTCTGTCTTTGAAGACAACGGAAAATTTAGGCAATTTAAGAGCCCAACTCAGCGCTATCGATCATTGCTTGAACGATATTAATGTAATTATTAGTGGTTACTTGTCGTATAAGGCTAGCTTATTGTCCCCTCAAGTTCCGAGAGCGGCTCCAGTAACAGATGATTTAGATGAATTGCTGTCACACTCTCCTTCTAATTTGCCGTCTTTGGAAGAGGCTATTAAACAATATAGTGATATGTTGCCGAATGGGCCTGCTCATGACAAGTCCTCTTAAACAATCTTGCGAATTCAAGAGTGGAAAAATTCTCAAAGATCTCTTTCCGCCCAAGAGTATTGTTGAAACTTATCTTCTTTATTCTGGCGTGCTGGAGTTGGGGTTGTCCCAGAACGATAGAATGGTTATAGCCCACACAAGCAAGTATCCTGTATATGAGTTTTGGTGGACAGCCAAGCAGGCACCCGAGCGCATTGCGCAGATGGCAGAAGAAGTGTACGCCACGATGGAAGAGGAGTTGGTCCCAGCCCTTCAAGAAAATTGGCATACTTACAGGGATCCGGTATATCGTTCAGCATTATTTTTTATTCTGAATAGATGTTCTACTCAGGGGGTGGCTTCTTGTGGTTCTTTTGATAGGTCGGGGTTCAACCCTTTAGCAATGTCGCGCATGAGAAAACTTGACACTTCCAATTTGTATGTATTGCTGGACAACGATGAGGCTCTAGATAAAAACATAAACACGGACGTAAAGTCTGATTTTAAATTCTTTCCAGTGGGAACCTATACACCCAATTTGCTTGATAGAAATTTTACACATGTAGCCGATCTGTCTCGTGTTCATCATCAGCGCCTCTTTAATAAACTAAAGGGGTCGGATTTTAAGTGGGTGGTTTTGTATAAAAAACATAAAGCTGTCTTGAAGGCGCTGGGTGATTATAATTTAATTTTGGTAAACAAGTATGGGCACCCTACTCAAAATATAGAGGCGTGCGAGGAGGTTTTAATTGCCAACTTCTAAAATAGCATTAGCGTGCGTTCTTTTCGCAGTGGGGCAGACTTTTGGCTGGTTTCACCTGAACTCTCAGTTCGTTTGGGAATGGTGGAAAGGTCGACCATTTTTGGCTTTGATCGCTTTCTCGCTTCCTGCCGGATTGTGTTTTTGGCTTGGAATACGAATGGCATATGCAGAAATGGGGGAGGTGTGGGGCCCTCGATTTTTAATTTTTGCGTTGTCTTATCTCACCTTTCCTTTGTTGACGTGGTATTTTTTGCATGAAAGCATGTTTACCGCCAAAACGATGGTGTGCGTGGGGTTGGCATTTGTAATAGCATTAATCCAATTGCTGTGGCGATAAATCGCCAAAAGCCAACTATTTATAGGGTGGAGGGAACAAATAAATGGACATCGCTACTACTACATGGTTTAAAAACCTCTATGAATTTGCCGACAAGAAGATCCGGCTGGATGAGGTAAGCAGAGAGGGCATTAGCAAAACGTTTGAATTCATGGCCAAGATGGGAGATCAAATTCAGACAGAGTTTGACGATCTTTTCGACGGCAAAATGAGAATTGTCGTTCCGCTTTTAGAATCCGACACTCAGAAGATAGTACAGATAGTTGAAGTTCTGAAGGCTGATGGATGGAAGCCATCGGGCGATAATGACGCGTTTCTCACAAAACATGTTAAACAAAAGAAAGAGCGTCTTGCTGCCGCCGGTGGTGGCTTTCAAGAGGTTGAAGTCTTGGTGGCAAGTTTGGATCTTAAAAAGGTCTATGATTTTACAATTCCCGCCGGACCTCGCAAGGGCGAAACAATTGCGAAGACCGAGAGTACCAGCATGTCTAAGGCAATTGCCAAAGCGGTCAAACAAAAGAAGCTCGATCCTTCTCTGCTGGAGTGGTGGCGGAAGAAACAAACCTTTTATGCAACAGATGACGATGGCTGGGAAACCATCGAACAGGTTTTCAATGGAACCCTCGACGGAGATGAGTGGAGGATTTTGCTTTCGCGTCATCCCGTTGACGTGTTACGTATGAGCGACATCGGCAGCATTAGCTCATGCCACGCGGAATTCCAGGACTATTTCCCATGTGCAGTGGAGGAGTCTTTAGGGAACGGATTGATTGCTTATTTGGTGAAGACACAGGAACTTAATGAATTTTTGAGCGGCTACATCCCCGGAACTCCCTTGCAACAGGCACAACGAATCATGGTTCGCGCATTGAATAACGAAAAATGGTTTGACATCGCCTTAAAAAGTCTCAACGATAGCGAAGGCTTGGGTACCTGGATTAATATAATCAAAGGGAGCGCCCCCACAAAGGTCATGCCGACCACCGAGACGTTGGATTTAATTACTACTGACATGGCGCGTGATGCCATTCGGGCTAAACTTGATAATAAACCTTGGCCCGAAGAAGATGAAATCCCAGCGCCGCGGCCCATTGGGGATTTCGATAAGCAAGAGATTTTCCGAGATAGGGATCGGGATATTCCCGGTATCAGCGCTTCCACTCGTTTGCGTCTTCGTAAGTTTCACGATACAGCTAGTGGCGATTGGATTGCGGTGCCAGAGGCGCGACTTTATGGAAAGCCCATTGATAGGTTCAGAACCGCAGTGCGAGAGTGGACATGGGAACAACAAAAGGAAATATTTATTGATGAGTCCGATCCTTCACATTTAGAGCTTCCGCGCCAAAGCTATCTTGAGCGCTATGGGGGTTCCTATGGCGATACTAACGATGGGTCTTTACTTAACGCGTTCTTTTCTATGTCTGGGACGGAAATTACCACGTACAGTGGCAACGTCACACATATTCATGATGAAGAAAGTAATAACGCTTGGCAGGAGATGGAGACAGAACTCGAAGAAGTTTTAAATTCAGCAAACAACCGCTCTGACCATATGGGCTTTCATGCGGAAGTAGGGGGTGACGATGCCTTCGGCGAGCCGTATGTTACCGGAGGCGCCTCCGTAGAATTCAGTTTTGCGATTGGATGGAAGGGAGACTACCAACTTGGGCCTAAGTTGCCAGGGGTTCCTGGAGGCTACGATTGGCCCGAAGAAGAGCGCGGCTATAGTATCATTCCCCACGCGTGGGGCGGTGACTGGACCCAGCAACGCAACTTTACGGACACGTTGGATTCAGCTTTGGGTTCCGATGACACCGCCGAAGAGACCGACTGGGAAGTGAGCACCACGACGCTCCCCTGGATCCAGGGGGTCGCGCTCCAAGTCACGTTTAGGTTCAATTTCGACGGGGCCGACGCACAGGACTTTGATTACTGGGCGGACTCACTGTTAGTAGACATAGACGGCAACTACGATGAGAAATATGAGTCGATCAGACGCACCTTGGCGAAGGAAGAGTACATTGCATTTAATGACTTTGATCGATTGATTGATGACATAAGAGAACAGAGCGACGAACTGAAGAATTGGGAGGTACTGGGTTTTGACATTGACGGCGATCTCGATGCCGACGGGGAAATTTGGTTCAACTTTAAACCTTTGAGGCCCGGCATAACTCCCAGTACGCAGACTAAGTTGGGTTATCTTCCTGGTATACTTGGCACTACTATAGAGGCTCTGCGCCTTGTATTCGGAAGCGCCGGCGAGCTTGTTGCCGGCACGAGCTACGGCGGCAAAGAGGTGAGGCCCGGCGTGCCTTTTATGAACATGTTGTCCGAAAAACTGAAGCCCCTAGAAGACGCAGCCAATGGGTATGCCGAGGCTCAGTTAGAGTTCGATTTTGGAGAGAAGTATAATCGCCCCACTTACGAGGGGGTCGATTTTGGAACAGCACAAGTTAGACTTGGGATGGATCCCAGGCACATCACCGAGGCCGGCCGGCCCGGGCTAGTTTTCTTTAAGATGAAAGTCATTATCGAGTCTAAGACCTCTAGAGAAGAGATCGAAGGCGCTCTTAAGTTCATGCAGTTTATTGATCGGTATCCCGAACAGGTCATTCGGGCGGTTTCGGACACATACGAAGCCTTTGTCCAGAATAAACTTGAAGAGACAAAAGAGAAAGAACGCAAAACCCTCGATGGCACTTACATGAATGAACTGGCTCGTAGACTTTCGTTGAAGTTCGCCGACGTTGCCCGCGCGCGGAGGACCGGCCTTGCCGTAGCCGATGACCCGGCCGAGCAGGCTATGTTTGTTGTGACGTTTGTTCAGGAGAATTGGGACGAGTTTAGCAGGTTTGAAAAATACGCAGCCGTTGATAACTTTCTTCGTCCCCTGTCGATTGGCAGCCTACGTCCCGATGGAATTTGGAATCCCATCGATCTCACTCCTCATGACTGGGAGGCTATGGTCCGCGCTAGGATGGGCGAGTGGCAGGTGCCAAATGCCCGAGAGTATACGTGGCGCGGAGACTGGAAGCCCGGACCTTCAGCACTCGCGCTAATACAAAATAAGTTGGGAATACATGGTAGCGAATCTGTGGCGGCACGCAACACAGTTGAGAGCGGCTTGGGCGATGAAGAACGCTCTAACGCCATGGATGCGTTGGTGCGCGGCGACAGAGAGGAGTTTATTCGTATTATTAGAGGCAGCGTTAACGAGAGTCTGGAAGAGCAGATTGATAGAATTGATAGAATGCTGACTGAGCGCGATCCGATTGACCTCCGTCTTTATAAGGTTGCGATAGGGTGCGTGGTAGATCTTAAAGTTGCCGGTTACGATAGCCAGATCGAAAATCAGATTCGCGGTATTGAGGAAGTTACTACCGTGAGTCATAGAGTTGATTTAGAGCGCCGCCTGTCTGCCGATGTAGTTTATAGAGTTTATCAGGTCAAATTCGAATTGTATGGGCAACAGGCCCGCGACACCTATCGCGATGCTGTTTTGGTGCCAGCCATTGAGAGAGAGGTGACAGGAGTAACCGTCAGGGATCGTGGATTACCCGAGTTAGCTGATTCACCTTTACGCGAATGGGGCGGCTTAGGGTACGTTGCGCCTCCGGCTGATCGATACCTTCCCACGATGCCGACGCCGGCTGTGGGACTTCAAAGTGTATTGGAAGATTGGGTCGAGGGAGGGGTTCAAATATATGATACGCCCATGAACACTAATCAAATGCAATATCATGTTATGATGCCAGTAAGTGATTTATGGGAATACTGCTCTAGATACTATAGAGGAACAACGACGGATTTCGAAGGAAGGTATAAACATTTTATTAAAAGCGGACCCCAATTGCCGGTTTATGTGGCGTTGGGACAGAACGGGAGAGTTAAGATCACAGGAAACGAAGATTTAATTTGGTTTGCCAAAGAGGCAGGACAAGAAGAGTTGCCAGTTTTCTTTAGTTATCAGAGACAAGTGTAAGGAATGTAATGAAAATACTCAAAAAAATACTGAAAATCTTGGGAATTTCAGCTGTGGGTTTTTCGTTGGTGATGCTTGTTTTCGTGAGTGTTTTTAAGTCTTTACAATTTCCATCAGTCAAGGAAATTAGCGCATTAGATAATGTTTCTGCGGTTCTCTCCAAAGAGGAACAAGAAACTTTGAAGAGTTCTCGTCGGAGCAGCGTGCGTATTTTATCGATGTCGGATGAGGGTCGCGTTGCTAGCTCAACGGGCACTTATTTTGTTTCAAAGGGGAGCTATTACGTTCTTACCGTTAATCATGGGTTGGTTGGTGATTGCGAGCTTACACGCATTTGGTCTGAAGAAGAGGGATTTGCGCCTTGCACGCGCATGGTCACAACAGACCCGATAGTTGATTATGCCATCATAGAAGTTGAAGAGATTCCATCACTTACGCCGATTCACTTGCCCAAGGCAACGCCTCGGCCATCCGAGTGGAAAGAATCCCTTTCAACTCAAACAAAAGTTTTTTATACCGGATATCCCAATAGCACAGGTCCGCTGACTTTGGACGGCAGAATAATTGGCTATGCTGACGGTGATTATATTTACATTAACTCATTTGCATGGGGTGGCGCTTCGGGATCCGGGGTTTTTACTGCGCAGGGGGATTTTATTGGTTATATTCTTGCCATCGATATTGGGCGTACGGAATACGGTATTGATGTTTTAGAGGATATAGTGATTGTAGTGCCGGCTTTTAAGATAGATTGGACTACACTGTCAAAATAATTTGATATATACTTTCAAGATAGGAGACTGGAATGAAAAATAATAATAAAGGAAAAGGCAATTGTTATGGCGAGATGCTTAAACAATTTAAAACGCTGCAAGAACGTTTAAATGAAATGAAAGAGACCGTTTCCGATTTAAAAGAGCGTTATGAGAATGATGTGGAACTGCGCGAAGGGTGCCCCGATGAATACGAGGCCGACCGCGCAGCATATGAAGCGGTTAGGGAAATTTGTTTGGATTCTTTGTTGGATATTAAGCCTAAAGGAGATGCCTGATGAGCGAAGAGGTTGAACATACACTCACCTCGACAGAGCCGGAAGATTTGAAGCCAAAAAAACCGAGCAACCGGGCCCCCGAGGGAATTAGGGCGTTTACGGTTTGCCGGCAGAATGACGAAACTGGCATTTCTGGCGACGGTGTGGTAATCGAGGGCGCGACGTTTGCCACCGGGCACACTGTTATCCATTGGCTGACGCCGGCTCCCCGAGGTTCTATCGCATTTTTTGATGCGTACGATGATTTTGTAAAGATTCATGTTACGAGCCATCCCACAAATAATACTATCATTACGTTTGAAGATGGTGAACAAACTATTTATGAGAAAGGTGACAAATAGACCATGAGCTGGCGCGATTTTCAAGAATTGGTGGAGAAAGCAAACTCTTATCGCAACCGCGTGAAACCTAAGCGTCTTAAGCACGACATGGGAGAGTACGGCGTAGGGTCCACCAAGGGTTCAAAGCGCGCTCAAAAGGGAAGCCCCTTTAAGAACGTTTCGGTTTCCTTCAAGGGAAAGGGCTTTAATGATATCTCCGGACCGTCTTTGGAAGAAGCTGAAGAATCGAGTTTTATTCCGCATGATGAATTACAGCCGGATATTTGGCAAGATGAACAATTAAACAGTGAAGTGCGAGAACGTTTATTGGAGATTGTAAATGATTTCGTTGAAGGTTTGGACATTGAGTTAGATATCGAGGACATTAGATTGACCGGTTCGCTTGCCAATTATAATTGGTCTAAGTATTCTGATATAGACCTTCATTTCCTCGTAGATTTCTCTAAAATTAACGAGAACGTAGAACTAGTAAAAGCTTTTTTTGACCAAGCGCGCATGCGCTGGAACGGCTTACATCGCATTCTGGTGCATGGTTTCGAGGTGGAAATCTACGTGGAGGATGCCAATGAAGATCACCGCTCGTCGGGATTATATTCGTTGCTGCAGAATGAGTGGCTGAAGTTTCCTCCCCGGGAAAGAGGAGATATTGACTTTGCGACGGCCGATAAGAAGGCACAAGATTACAAAGATAGGCTCGATTGTGTGGCCAATGAAGTGATGGACAACCGGAAAGATTATAAGCAGGCATTGCGCTGCATTGAGAGAATCAAGGAAAAGATCCGCGACATGCGGAAGGCGGGACTGGAGTCTGAAGAGGCTGAGTTCTCTGCCGAGAATATTGCTTTTAAGATTTTACGTCGAGATGGAGTTTTAGAACGCCTTAGTAAACTTAAATATGAGGCTTACGATAAGTTAATGACATTGAGAGAGGAATAGATGCAGTTTGAAGATATTGGCGCGAAGTGTACGGTAGTCCCTGGCGAATATTTACTACACAATCCTACTCAACAAATTGTGTTGTGCGGAGCATTTAAGCCGCAGGAAGGAAAAATCAAAGCCCTGGCAAATGGTCGGTTGATCGAAGATAACATTGAGAATTTTCGCAAGATTAAGCTGGATCGAAAAGAGCGCATCAGTCGAGTCAAAGGGGGTTGTGGAGGGTGCAAGAAATGAGTAAAAATAGTTTTTTTACAAGTGGTCCTTTTGGAGAAGCTCAACAAAAGATGGAAGATTTTGCGCTGGGCATTTATTATTTTCATTGTTTTGGTGCGACGTTGGAACGACTTTTAAAATTGGAAGAGGCATATGAAGCGGCACTAACGACATGCGATTCGCGAGAACTTGCCGTCAAACAGCAAGAAATTTCCTTTTATGAAAACATAATCTTCTTAACTGCAGAGATGCTTGACGCGCCTCAGTCGTTGACCGGCAGCCGATATGACTAAAATTTATATTTATTGTTTGTTTGACGGTCAAGATAATTTTTATGGTGCCTACTCCTCTATTAGAGCCGTACATCGTGATGCTCTCAAGATAGCAAATTCGGGCTATCGCTCTGTCGTTCTTGATTTAGAGGGCGCTAAGTCCGAGCCCACTCTCGTTAATTTGCGAAATACGCTGAAAGGCAAGGTCGATGTATGGATTAAATACCGTGGCGGCGGACGTGTGGCCAAAGTTGTGAAGACTAAATTAAAAGAATAGCGCTTGACAGGCTACTCTGCTTGCGATATAATTGGGATCAAGCAGAGTTGGCCATAATTACTGTGTGGTTGACAAGATAAAACGAGGGGTTTTGGTAAGATGGGTTGTAGACTACGCCTACTTTGCGGCCAGTCCTCATTCTGATGGCGTTCACCCCTACGAGCCCATATATATGTATGGGGTAGTTGTGGAGGTTTCCCAGGCGGATCCGCGTTCGGTAGCTGTAGTCTGTGTGCGCGACGGGAGGTGGGTATTGTTACATATGATACATGATGAGTTCGAAATCTTAAATGGAGTTTGAGTATGGCATTTTTTAGCGCCGGTATGGTACCCAAAACAGAATGGGTAAGAAAGTATAGTTGAACGCATACTTATTGTGTGGCCGGCCCAAACAAATATAAAATAGGGGATCTCGTCGTGTGCAAATACGACTATGAGTATCTTTATTATCCGGGTATGGCTGCGCAGCTTGTAAAAAAGCCTTTTTTTATTGGCATCATCCTTTCCGTTCGTGATGATCGGTTTATCTTTTTTGATCGCGAGACGGTTTATGAAGTTCTTTGTATAGATGGTAGGCGTCGGTTCTTTACTACGTGGGAAGTTGAGGTACTGAGAGTGTCTCACTTTTCTTGACATTTTCTTAACACAAAAGGTGTTGACTTCTGCGACGTGGAATGGTATATTATTAGAGTAATCAAGGACACGGCTCCGTGGTGGAATTGGCATACACATCAGACTTAAAATCTGACGCCCGATTTGGGCTTATGGGTTCGAGTCCCATCGGAGCTACCATTGTCAGCCCCTTGTTCAGCGGCGAAGTGACGTTCGCCTTTGTTCGCATGCCACCGATTAAACTCAATGAGAGTTAGCGAGTTTGGTGCTGGAGGGGCAATTTTTATTAAGGGGGATTAGCTTAGTTGGCAGAGCAGCGGACTTTTAATCCGCCGGTCGTGGGTTCGAATCCCACATCCCCCACCATTTTATTTAAGGAGAACGAAGAATGATTTTACTACTATTGTTGGCTGTGGAGCAGCCGAAAGTTCCAGAGTGTGTTATCGATCGATGCGAAGATGAAATTTGTGTGGTTGAGACACCCGAAGGCTCGGTAGGCATTCCCAGGAAGCGTAATCATTACGAGGGCAAAGTTGTAGAATGTCCGCTTTATCTTATTGAGCCCACATAAAGAAAAAGAATTTGGCGCGCCAGTTCCTCTTGACGGGGGGATTGGTTTGTGGTAATATATCTATATGCTCCGATAGCTCAGTTGGATAGAGCATCGGCCTTCTAAGCCGAGGGGCGTAGGTTCAAATCCTACTCGGAGTGCCATACCTGTTCCCCCTTAGCTCAGTTGGCAGAGCATCTGGCTGTTAACCAGAGTGTCGCTGGTTCAAGTCCAGCAGGGGGAGCCATTTAAAATAAGGGAGAAAACAAATGGGATTTTTTGATGCTATTGCAGCCGGTATTGCTTTTGTGCTTGTGGCAATTGCCATCTACTCATTGGTTACGGATTAGAAATGTTAATGGCCCGTAGCTCAGTGGTTAGAGCAGTCGTCTTATATGCGATTGGTCGTGGGTTCGATTCCCACCGGGCCCACCATTTTAGCGAGGATTGGACGACAAAACTTCGCGGTAAATTTTTCCTTCCGCACCCGCAAAGAACCCGCGACCACCACGAATTACGGAGTGATAATGAGATTTAAAGTTGGAGATTGGGTAATAATGGACCCGGGACGCGCACACCACTTTATAAAAAAGGGACACCCCGTCGATATTTTGGATGCAGTCCGTGTTGTGTCGATTCGTGAACATGAAGATAAGGATTTATACGATGGCACCGAAGTGATTACCGTTATATATACCGCTGGGCACACGGGGGAATGGCTAGGATCTTATTTTGAATGGGTGGGGATGGAATGAGAAAAAATCCAAGAAAGCGTCAGCATAGGTATAAGTTTCGCCATGGCGATATGATTATTTGTGGGGACAACGCGGGATTTCCCGTTGGTAGAGTGGGCATTCTCATGGACCGTGACGAGTGGTTTGGGAGTCCTACGTGGCAAATCCAATGGCATCGGCCTTGCCAGCCTAACTGTAGCGAGATGGGAAACAGCAGAAGGAGTACGGAACTGGAAGCGAACCTTTTCAATTTGAGACGACGATTTCGTTTCTTTAACTCAGAAGGAGAATATTATGAAAACAAATGAAACAGATGATAGACACGCGACCTGCATTAGATGCGGGGATGATTACAATTATAAGCGCAAGCAACTTGGTTACTCTACTTGCTTGACATGTGGAGATCGTACGGCTAACCGAATTATCGCCCGGCGCACTCAACAAAATCTGCGCGAAATGGCCCCACATAGCTATACGGGATCCGTGGAAGACCTGTTTGACAGGAGGGGAGGGGAATGAAAAGAACGCCAAACAAACCTTTCCTTCGAGCATGCTTTAGGTGCTAGCGCTTGACATTCTCATGACAATTTCGGACTTGACTCGCTGGACATGCTGTGCTATATTATAGGTATGAATATGAGAAGCCAGTTGATAATTGCCGCGATGGCCCTTACCACCTTTGCGCTTTCATTCGCCGCCACATGGATGGCGACACATTTTCTTGACAAGAGCCGCTTGACTTTTCTACTTATAGAGGGTATACTGCTGTCATGATTGGATCGGTTATTAGATACGTCGGCTTGCCAATGGGCGAACCACCCATTTACGGCACCTTTAAGGGGCACGTTGGCTACGTCACAAGTTTCACATCGAGAGAGAAGTCCGCCGACAATAAAGACCATGTTACTGTGCAGTGGTTCGAGCCGTTGCCATCGTACTACGGCGCGCGCACTACGGTATCTCATTTTAGTCTTGATCGTTTTAAGGTATTAACATGAAAGTCGGTGATCTGGTAAAGCATCGGTGTCCATCAACCAAAGAGATTGGCAAAGTGTTTCTCGTAATAGAGTTAAACTTCATGGCCATCGACGGCGACGTGAACTGGATCAGGTTGCTGGATGAAGGCGACGGGTGGCAGCGCGCTCGCGATTGGAGGGTGATCAATGAAAGTCGGTGATCTGGTCCGACGGAATCGATGGCCTCGGCGTCGAGGCCTCATTGGTATCATTGTCGGCGTCAATCCGCTTGATGGGCGGTTCATGGTACAATGGAACGGCATGCCGAAGCCCTATCCCGACCCTCGTCATTATTTGGAGGTGATCAGTGAAAGTCGGTGATCTGGTGAAATGGGCAGATTACACCTGCGGTGTGCCTACGAAAATACACATTGGACTGTTTCTTCGACCTATCACATCCCCTTCTGGCTTTAAGGATATTGTTGTGCTTTATAATGGGAAAGAAGTAGAATGGTGCGCATTCCAGTGCGAGGTTATAAATGAAAATGAATTATAAGAAAGGCGATTTGGTAAGGTTCCGTTTTGGAGGGAGGTTGGCCACCGTCATGTGCGATGTGTACTCGGCGCGCTTCATTGACGCAACAGATCGCGAAATGATAGCTCACGGTATGGGACACTTTGCGGGAACCTATGGTGGAGCAGTAGACGTTTGTTATACTGACACGCTCCAAGTTCGCAAGAAAGTAAAACTTGGATGGCTGGAACTTGTCAGCGCCTCAGAGGCTTGACATTCCCTTGACAACTTTGGGGTTGACTTTCGGCGCGATATCGTCTATAATATATTTAACGCTCAAGAAAGGAAAGCAAACATGGGTTATCGTTCTGAGGTCGTGCTGGCCGTAGACAAGCGCATCGAGGGTATGTTAGTACACGTATTTACAAGCTGCCCGAGGGCTTATGAGTTGTGTCACGATGCCGACGCGGTGATCGACCGAGAGGATGCACTCATGTTTCACTGGAAGGGCATCAAGTGGTACGAGTCCTATGCGGGAGTCCAGGCTGTTGAGAACTTTATGGACAAGTTAGACGAGGGTGACATGATCAAGATCGACGGAGAGGAGATCGATCTTTGCGAGATGTATCGCTTCGTTCGCACTGGCGAAGAGAGTGAAGATATTGTTTGTCGCGGCTATGGCTTTGAGGGCATTTACCCGTATACCAGGATCCGCATCAGCTTTTAGAGAGAGAGGACAAAAACATGGGCACGCGCTCACACATTTACATTGAAACCGCCGATGGTTATCTCGGCACTTATTGTCAGTTAGACGGTTACCCTAACCATATGTGGGGCCAAGTAAACAAACGTTCGCATAATGAACTTTATGGGATCGTTTTGAAGGGGACGACTACATGCGGTATGGCATCCTTGACGGATAGTGGCCCCCATTATCACGCCGCATCAGGTAGCGTTGAGCTATTGACAGATCCCGATTGCCCAGAAGAAAGCTCCTATGTCAGCTATATCTACTTGAAGCGCGCTGACGGGACCACGCTTTATCGCGGCTTCGGACAGGATGATTGGGGAGTCTATGACCCTGACGAGATCGATTGACAATCTCTTGACAGGATCGGCTTGACTTGCGCGCTATTTGAGCGTATAATGTATACATAGAGTCAAAGGAGGACTCCGATAGATGGCTTATCTACACAAAGACGACATCGTGATGATCCGCAAGCCCGATGGCGGCATGCTTCAGGCTCGCGTGATTGACATGCGCTTCCGGCGCTTCCGGCGTAGCTGGAAAGACAAGCGCACTGGCGAACAAAAAACGCGCTGGAAGGCTGTGCCTTACGCGGTGTGTTCCGTCTTCATCGGTATGCCTCCCGGCACTGAGTTTCTTATCCCCGGCTACAAGCTGCGGAATGAAGTGAAGGACGGCGAAACATTGTTGGTGCTTCGCGATCAGTATGCAGCCGAGTTTGATGGTGCGTGGGTTGAAAAACTGTTGGCCGAGAGCAAAGAAAAGAGAAGCCCGTGACCATTTGGGTAATGCAAACAATGCACGATTGGGAACTATCATGTTCTACGCACTTGACCGAGAAGGGTGCCGCAATTGCCGCAATTGCCGCAGTGCTGGAATTCCTGGGCGCTACTGACAAAGAGGGAGCAATCCACGCGATGGATGTCCACTTCCCTGGACCCGATTGCGAAAAACCTGCCGATGATAGTCTGGTATGGGCGCTCCACGAATTACGCGAAATGCCAGTTGAGCACTTGTGGCAGGTTTTTCGCATGTGGGCGGGTTGTGTGTGGGATGGTGATCATGCGCTCGAACGGGGTTATAACATCGAAGTTAACCGGACGACCTTGACAGCATGAAGCCCGGAAACCTTGTTAGGATTACGAGAGCAGGACTCGGGCGGCCTCTGGGGCAACTTGGATTCATCATTAAGGCACACCATCAGATATCTAAAACACCCTTCCAGCCAGGGCATTGGACGATCTTCACGGTGCGCCTTGTGGGCGCAAAAAATCGTGAGATCCGCGTTCTCAAGGAAGACTTAATTTTGAACGACGATTATCAGGGTTGACATCCTCTTGACAGGATCGGCTTGACTTTTGGCTGGACTTGTGGGATAATAGATCATCATCAAGAAAGAGGATTCAGATGAAGCAGCATTTTGAAGACGTAGCGGGCGCGGTCATGATTTTCGCGTTCGTGTATTTTGCATGGATGTCCGCCTATCTTATGGAGCCGATGTAATGGGTCGCAAACGATCAAAAAATCCTCGCCGCGAAGAGATCATGAAGTATGTTCGTGCCCGGCGCGCCATCGAACGCGCCGAGTTCTACGCCGATGGTGGCGAAATGGTTCGCGCGCGCGGTCTTCGCCTTGTCCAACAGGATAAGAAGAAACAAGCAAACAAACGTGCCTGCCGCAAACCTGTCAAGCTGGGAGACTAAAATGAAAGTCGGTGATCTGGTGCGCTGGACCATACCCGAAGGGGCGCTGATCGGGATCGTGGTCGAGTCGGTCTATTCTGGCGGTGCCTTTTGGGTTCTTACGCAGCAAGGCAGGCGCCGCGTGTGCTCCGGACTGGCCGAGGTGATCAGTGAAAGTCGGTGATCTGGTAAGACATACCCAACAGAATATTGTGGGGTTGATCGTAGAGAAGAAAGAACGAAATCCAGCGTGGACCTGTAATGTGTGGGTGGTACTGTTTCCAGAGGGTGTGTTCTGCGGAACAGATAACAACCTTGAGGTTCTAAATGAAAGTCGGTGATCTGGTGCGCTTACGCACCGATGGAACTATGGGTATCATAACAGGAATAAGAGAAACAGATCCGAAGGAGCACCGCAGCGACTTCACCCGCGCCTTTCCGCATGAATACCGAGCGAAATGGTTTTATACGATGGATCCAAACTTTCGTGCGGTCTGTGGAGCAGGCAACTGGTACTTTCGTTATCATCTGGAGGCAGTAAATGAAAGTCGGTGATTTAGTTCGCATAGTAACGGTCGCGCGCGGTATCGCCGTATCGCCCGGCACCATTGGCTTGATATGGGGCAACATCCTCGATTATGAGGATCTGTTTGAGGTTCATTTTGTGGGCGGGAAAGTCCTCCTCGGGGTCCACGCCGACGATATGGAGATTATCAAATGAAAATGACAATCGTACTCGACACTACCGATCCTGACGGACTGGAAGACGCTTACAAGATCGCGCGTATGCTGAGGCAGAAGCACGTAAAGCATGCCGCATTCGGGAGCGGGAAAGTCTCTTTTAGCAAGATCGCCCTTATCAAGTTTATTCGCCTTTACGGTCAACGGTGCGAAAAGCATCTTGCTGACTGTCGCATTAGCGAGATGACTGAAGAACCTCGGTTATCAGGACTGAAGGACTGCGCGCTGTTCGTGGATGCCCACTGGCAGAATCTGAAAGGGGAGGGTTGACACTCTCTTGACAAGATCGGCTTGACTTCCGCCTCCGCATATGAGATAATGTATACATGATCACAGAACGACAGATGAAAATCGCAATCCTCGTTGAAATCCTCGTGAATATGGACATGCCCCAGCTTCGTATGGAGCTTTCAAGGGGATTCATTTCGAGGGCTCTCTGGAACCTTCGGGTGCGGAACAACGACCAGGGCGATATTGACCTTGCAATCGCCACTTTGAAAGAGTTGGCGAAAGCATGATTACAAGGTGCGATATCCCCCCCGGCTCCCTGGTTCGGAGCAAGCACGGGTCTTTTCGCCGGCGCGAAATCGTCGGCATCTTGATCGCCTTCGATCATTTCGGGCGCGTGAATCCCGACAAGGGGGATCCGCTTGTCCTTTGGGCTGGCGAGGCGAAGCCCGTTCGTATGGTAGGCTCAAGTTTGGAAATCGTCCCTTGACATTCCCTTTACAACTTAATGGTTGACTTCTGCTCTCGCTCATGAGATAATAAGTCATCAAGTCAGAAAACATTTTACTTTAACTGAGAGGAGATTACTCATGGGAAATTGGAGCGGAACCGTTAGGTGCAGCGTATGTTATAAGTCCGGTCACAATAAGCGATCGTGCCCGGTGGAAACGGCGCGCCTGGAGGGACAACTTAAGCGGTTCCGGACGCGAATGGCTGAAGTAGAAAAGCTGGGTACAGATTTAACCAGTTATGAAAACAGCGTTAACAGCCTCGCAGATCAGATCGCAAGACGCACCGGCGTACACCCGATTACCGGCACGGTGCTTCCGAAAGGTCAGCGCGGACCTAAGCGCCGCTGTTCCTACTGTAAGCATAAAGTTGGATGGAGCGATGGCAAGACAGGGATCGGCCACACCCGGCGCACATGTGCCACGCTCAAGGCTGATATTGCCCGGGCACACGACGTTAATCGTGCGTACCGAAAAGCTGTTCTCGATAGTCTGCGCGCCGCTGGGGTGGCTCACGGTGCGCTTCTTAAGGTGAGCGTTACCGGCTATTTTAAGGGCCTGTGGGAACGACGTGACGCGCTCCACATGGTTCGCACTATTGAGTGGTCTGAGATCAACTATACGAGCCCCGGAGAGCCGGTGATTCTTGCGCGCATCGACTGCTTGGGTAGCCCATCTGAGGGGCGGCATACTGTGAAAATCCCCCACTATCACGTCGAGAGGCAAGACGGCTCAGCGTCCGTGGCTGCGCGCTTCGATGACACCCTCGGGGCCCTCTCGGATACCACCGGAAGCACACTCGGTGGCTGGGATCCACAAAACGAAAAAGTAGGGTGGCGCTCTCATGTCATCGTAAGCGGTGTTTCGGGCGAGAAAATTTCACCCCCTGCTTGGTGGCTCACTGAGGAGTCGCCTCACATTATCGCACACTTCAGAACCCTTAAGGGTTAGATAAACCTTTCCCCGGAGTAAAACTCATATGCAAACAAACCTTTACACTGTCGGCGGCATCAAACTGTCGCCATTCGAAGTGTCTCTTTTTTCGGAAATGCTGGAAAGTGACGATCACGCTTACCTTCCAGAGCTTGCCCCCGATGATCAAACCCGCGAAGCTCTTGATATGCTGGTTTTGGAGGGGCTTATCGAGCGCTTCCGTTCTAATGGCGACTGGATGAACGGCTGGGTGATCACTGAGGGGGCGCTGGATTGGCTCCAGTCCCCAGAGGTTCAGGCTGATATGGGGCTTTTGAAGGCGGCTTCCGCCCTTTGCGCGCATGCCTGACATTCCCTTGACAATATTTCTATTGACTTTGCCGTTGTCGCATGCGATAATGATACATCACTTGAGAGGATTTTGTGAGAACGATTGAACTGACAGACCGAGAACTTGACCTTTTGATGGAAGCGCTTCACTCGCGCATCGCAGAGGTGCGATCGTCAAGCTCATCCCTTTCGCCGGAAATGGCGGACTTGATCGAGGAACTTGACGATCTCGCCATCGATCTGCGTGCTGAAAGGGCTGGGCACTTTGACGGCTGGCGCGACAGTCCGCCGCCCGCAGCCCTCGCGTTCATCGACGCAGGGATCGACGGTCGCGAGGCGCTTAAGGAGCGCCGGCGCGAGGCATTCGCCGATAGTGACGTTAGAACGGGATCAATGGCTGCCGAACGCCGGCGTTTGCGAGGCTCTGACAAGTCTTGACCTTCTCCTGACAAAAAACCCTTGACCTTCTCGCGATCTTCCTGTATACTTACTAAGTAAACATCGAGGAACCTATGCCCCGCATCACTTACCACGACCGCTTCGCCGCCCTTCTCGCCAAGGATTACCTTACTTCGCGAGACCGCACGTTCGCGAGTAGCCTTTACAGCCACTACAGGCGGAAGGGTTCCCTGACTACCGGTCGCCGTCGCTGCTTTCTCCAGTTGGAGGAGAGGTATGCTACACGCCCCACGCCTATCGCGGGTGCTGATGAGCTTGATGTGATCATCGGTCGCGTCGAGCAGATCGCCGGAGAAGGCAGTTGGGACTTTGGCTTCATTACCAGCGTTCAAAGCCAACTTCGCGCCGGCCGGCCACTTTCTGACCGGCAGACTGAGATTCTTGCTGGGATTGAAGAAAAGTATGGCGATGATCAGATGGCTGAGCGCGAAGCGTGGATCGCTGCCTGGGATGCCGAAAAGGCCGAGCATTACCGCATTGTGATGACCTACTACGGGCGCGGTGGATATTATGGTCGCCAAGTGCAGGCATTCCGCGCTAACCCGGAGATCGTCCCGACGATGAAGCAGTACAACGCGATCACGAACAACAAGTTCGCGAAAAAGGTGCTTGCAGGCTGGTTTTCAGCCCCGAAGTTCCCAGTGGGCTCGATGGTCGCGCTGGGCGCTGGTGCCCGTTGGGAGCTTCGCCAGAAGTGCAAGGCAGGCATGGCTATCGTGGTCAGCGTTAACGCAGAGGTGCCCAACAGCGCAGCGCGGGGCAACAAGATTTATAAGCTCCTGCCGATCGGCGGCGTCGAAACTCTTCTTTGCGAGGAGCGACACCTTAAGCGCGCTCGCGCTCCCAAGAGGAAAAAGTAGGAAAGAAATATATTATGCTAAGATAACTGAGACTGGAGTGGCGGGGGGTCTTATTATTTGTAAGGGTTCAACGCCGCGAATGAACCCGTGCCTGTCCTAAAAATGGGGGCTGAGTTCCCCAGGCAGGCGCGCCCCGCAGCGGGCAGTGAAAACGCGGCTGGCAAAGTGGCGCGGCAAGGACAGCGGCACCCCCCGCCACTCCTATATCTCCCTTTCAACCTTCACTTTCATCCTCTGACATTCTCTTGACAACTATCCTATTGACTTCTTCTCCCGCATATGGGATAATAAGACATCATCAAGAAAGGAACCTTATGAACAATCTCTCCTACGTCCTGACCCGGGACGCGGCGATCGAACTTTTCGCCGACTGCATTATGCCTATGGTCGTCCACGCTTATGAGTTTGACGGTCACCCCGACTGGATCGCCCGTAGCGAAGCTTGGAACAACTGGACTGACGGGCTCTGTCAGGATGGGCGGATCTCGCTCTGGCAGTACGAGAACTGGAGTCCGCCCGATGTTTGCGGCGATTGACATTCTCTTGACAGGAAACCTCTTGACCTTCTCCCGATCTTCCTGTATACTTAGTAAGTAAGATAGAGACAACCCCCCACTCCTTTGGAGATTCTACCATGTCCGTTGATTTCGCTACTTTCCTGTCCGTCGCCCCTCATATCCTCGACGCTCGCCTTCCCGTGCTTCTTCGCGGTCGCCATGGCGTCGGTAAGTCCGAAGTGGTCTACCTGATCGCAGCGCAGCGCAACCTTCCCGTTGTCGAGCGGCGCGCGTCTCAGATGACCGAGGGCGATCTTCTCGGCTTGCCCGATACGGCAGACACCGCGATCAACGGTCGCAAGGCGACGACGTGGAACGCGCCCGACTGGCTTGTCACCGCATGCGAACAGCCCGTGCTCTTGTTCCTCGATGAAGTGGACCGGGCGACTATGGAGGTTCGTCAGGGTCTCTTTGAGCTTACCGATAGCCGCAAGATCAACGGGTGGCACTTGCACCCGGAAACCCTGATCGTCGCAGCCGTCAACGGTGGTGACCATGGCGCGCAGTACCAAGTCGGCGAAATGGATCCGGCTGAACTGGACCGTTGGACCGTCTTTGACGTGGATCCGACCGATGAAGATTGGCTCAAGTGGGCTAATGGCAAGGTCGATAGCGTAGTCTGGGACTTCATTAACCAGAACCGCAATCACTTGGAACACCGCAGCGACTTCGAGCCTAACAAGGTTTATCCTTCTCGTCGTAGCTGGAAGCGGTTCAACGATACCGCTGCTCCATCCGGCGTTTTCGAGGATAAGGGCGATCTCGATCTCCTCTTCAATCTCGCTAACGCATTCCTGGGCTTTGAGGCTGCGGTTACCCTTAAGGACTTCGTGGTAAACTACCAGTGGCAGGTTACCATTGAAGATCTTCTTGACCATGGGCAGATCGATAAGACTGCCGAGTGGGGGATCAACGATCACGCTGCTATGATCGAGAAGTTTGAGGCAGCGGAGACCTTCAAGGCAGCGCTGACCGACGTGCGCATCCAGAACCTTGCGGACTACTTCGTTTCGCTCCCTTCCGAGGTGGCCATGAAGATGTGGACCGTTCTGGGAGACGCCGATTGTGTGGACAACGTGATCGCGCTTCACAAGGCGACTACCAGCGCCGGGGGGCGGGTGAGTGATCACCTTGTTGCCATTCTGGGCGGGTGATATGGGGGCTCCAACCTTTGTTTTAGGTGAGTTGGTCTATATGACCAACCACTTAGCCCGGGGATCGCCTGACCGTGTTTTCACTGAGAGGAGCGGCCCCGGCATGGTCATAGAGATCACTCACCAGGGAGAAAGCCCGCTTAAGCCTCGATATCGAGTAAAGTGGCTTAAGAGTGGTCTTGAGATGATTTTCCATCCCGAATATCTGATCCCGGTTAAGGATCATGACGCCGCCTAAACATACCTTTGAGATCGGGGAGCTTCTCATTCGCGTAAAGACTGGAAGAATCGCTATTATCCTTGAAAGTCGCCCGTCCGGTCGTCAGATCTACGGGCGCACTGCGATGCCTACGAGGCGGCTTCTCTATAAGGTTTTTGAAGATGGAAGATCTACATGGAAGCACGACATGCAGATCGCAGCGGAGTACAGGCGCGCAGTCTCTTAGGTTCGCTTCTGAGCCCCCGTTGTCAGCTACCGATCCATCCATCCTATGGGCGCGCTGGAGGGCTCTAAACAAACCTTCTACGCGCTTCGCAGCATCCCCCGCTCGACTTCGACCCGTCATCCTTTGACAGTCCCTTGACAACTTTTCTCTTGACTTCTGCGCTCGTTTGTGAGATAATGAATCATCTACTGGAGATAGCCCTTGACCTACTACGTTAGCCAAACTCTTGTATCCGTCGTGGACGGCAAGCTGACCGCGACCGAGACGATCCTTACTAAGCCTGATAAGCTCGCGCCTGCGACGGAAACGTTCCGGCGCATGGAGCGCTGCGGTATCCCCCACATCGCTGTTTGCAAGCACGCGCCAAAGCGCTACAAGAAGCTGATGTCTGGCCAGAACAAGCGACGTAAGGATCGCATGCTGACCAAGGCGGAAGTAGCTGAAATTATTGAAGAACTGAATCGGGACGCCTCTTGACACCCTCTTGACAAGAATCCTCTTGACCTTCTCCCGTTCTGCCTGTATACTTATAGAGTAAGCTAAGGAATTCGCCCACATGTCTACCCCTCCTTTCGATCTCAACATGCACACCGCTCGCCTCCTCATGAGTGAGCCGTTTTTCGCGTCGTTGTCGCGACGGATCGACAAGACCCCGACGACCGCAATCGAAACCGCCGGTGTGCGCGTGAACCCCGACCGTCAGCAGTTCGAGTTGCTGTATAACCCGGAGTTCATGTCACAGTTGAAGGACGATCATAAGCTGGGCGTCCTGATGCACGAATTCTATCATATCATTCTGGAGCACGTCACCGGACGCAAGCCCAGCGAAGGCATCCGACGCATCGACAACATCGCGATGGATCTCGCGATCAACGGGCTTCCAGAAATGGCGGGCAAGCTGCCGAATGATGCGGAGCCGGGTCCGGTGATGCCTTCGGGCGAGCCCATGAAGGGCTGTATCCCCGGAGAGGGTCCGTTTTCAGACCTTCCCGCCAACAAGACCTATGAATGGTATCTTGAAGCGCTCAAGAAGAAGCAACAGGAGCACGGCGAAGGCGAACCCGGCGAAGGTCAGCCCGGCGAAGGTCAGCCCGGCGAAGGTCAGCCCGGCGAAGGTCAGCCCGGCGAAGGTCAGCCCGGGGATGCTTTCGGCGGCATGGATTCGTTCGATGATCACGACGCTTTCGGCGAGACCGAGGGCACTGCTGGCGAGATTGCTAAGGAGCGGTTGAAGGACGCAATCAAAAAGGCCGCAGAAGACGCCGAGAAGTCGCGCAACTGGGGATCCGTCTCTTCCGGCATGCGAAAGGATATTTTGGAGCGGATCGTTACTCGCGTGGACTGGAAGAAGGTGCTTCGGTACTTTGTTAAGACTTCACAGCGATCAGACAAGCGCAGCACACCGCGCCGGCTTAACAAGCGCTACCCGCGCATCCATCCGGGCAAGCGCGTGCGCCGGCATGCCAAGATCGCTATTAGCATCGATCAAAGTGGATCCGTGGACGATCAAATGCTTGCTACGTTCTTCTCCGAGTTGAACGAACTGGCTGATATTGCCGAGTTCACGGTGATCCCCTTTGACTCTGCAGTCGGAGAAGATAAGATTTATGTTTGGAAAAAAGGCCAAACCCGCAAGTGGGAACGTGTTATGTGTGGTGGAACCTGCTTTAACGCTCCAACGCGCTACGTCAACGCGCATAGTTTCGACGGTCACATTATCCTGACCGATCTCTGTGCCCCTAAGCCAATCGCAAGCGCATGTCAGCGCATGTGGATGACGACTAAAATCTACGCAGATCGCCCCTACTTTCAAACCAACGAGCGAGTAATCGCTATCGACGTGTGAGCAAAACAAAGATGAAACGAACAACTAACGCCGGCGTAGTCGCTGCCTGGAAGCGCGGTGTCGAAGCAAAGAACAGTCGCAACACTCTGCATACAGACGGTACGCGCTTGTATTCTTACTTGCTGCACATTGGCATGCGGTCAGCGTCCGGTGACACAGTTTTGGCAGATTATACGGCATCGGGATCCTACCGATCTCAGACTACAAGCTGTCATATCGGGATTGCCCGGCGTTCCGGCGTTGACCTGATGATGCACCCCAAAGTTTGGCAGCTTTCACTTCTGCGCGACTACAAGTAACATGGGCGAATTAGTAAACCTTGCCGAGTATCGAGCCGCATGCAAGGCTGAGAAAGATCAAAAGGTTGAAGACGAGATTGAAGCCTTGCGTAATATCCTCTCGGAAATTATCGCTGGGCTTCCGCCTGAGCCGGCTATGACTTCTTACGTTCCGCCTGAGTCGCATGCCGCGCCGAGTTTCATGCTTCCACAAACAAACCTTGATGGGTACGAAACATAAACATTCCGCGCCTGAGTTTCAGGTTGGGGATCTCGTACGGATCCGCCCGGGGACTTCCGATCCGAAATTGCCCGCCGGTCGCACCGGGATCATTGTCGTGGTAGTGCGCGACCTGTACGGCACGCCGATGCCCTCGAATGTCTACGATGTTCAATTTGGTACTTCCATCCTACGTTTTCATCCGATGTGGCTTGAGAAAATCTCTTGACAACCTCTTGACAACTTCGTGGTTGACTTCTGCGTCCTCCCGTGGGATAATGTACTCAGAGTCAGAACTTCCCCCTCAACTCCCAGGACTTCATTCATGACTATCGGAACCCTCTTGACTACTCCCGGCACCTCTGCCGTCGCATGGACTGACGGCAAGCGTCAGATTCGCGCCGCGCTCAAGAAGGCGGGCATTAAGGCTACCGGCACTTTCCGCATGCGCCGCGAGAACCGGGGCGAGTACGTTCTCGCCGTCGAGGGTGGCTCTGTCCGCGCTCGACGCTCCCCGGGTGCCGAGATCACGGTCCACAAGGTCCGGATGATTAGCGTCGAGCATCTTTCTGCTGCGCAGATCGCTGAAATTCTGGCTCTGGGATAGACATGATTAAACTGGAACTTACTTTGAACGAGTATGAAGCACTTCAGGAAGCCCTTGAGCTTGCCGCTGAAGTGCTGGGTACTGCTGGCGAGGGCAAGACCAGCGCAAAGCCCGGCTCTGAGCGCGCCATGTCCATCGAGCTTAGGCGTCAAGTGCTGCTGCTGGCCAACGACATCGAATATCAGCGGGAGCAACAGTGATCGATCCGAATCCCCTTTCTCCGACTGTCGAGCGTGGACCTCTGGAGCGCTCTGAGCATGCGCTGGGGGCTATCGTCCTTCAGATGGGGCTCTACGCCGAAATGGTGCGGGCTGAGACCGAGGGGCAACTGACGCCCGAAATTCGCGCCCAGTTCGCTGCTGTCTTCGCTGCTACCGCGCATGCGGGCGAAGCGTGAGAGTTGGGGATCTGGTTTGGGTATTAGTCGGACCCCTCAAGGGCACGACTGGTATCATTGTTCAGACTCATGAACTCTCAAGCTGCATTCAACTCCATAACGGGCACTGGCTTGTTCGTCAGGATGTAATGGTGTTCAAATGAAAACTGGCGATCTCGTAAAATTCCGGTGGTACCATGCCTACCCGCCCGCTGCGGCTCCGCATAGCTACGATCCCAGGTATCAGACTGGCATCATTCTCAAAAAGTACCCTCCTTCTATGCGAATTGCTGTCCGAGGCGATGCCTGGGACGTGTTGGTGAGTTGCACCGGACTTATTCACCAGTTTCGCAGCAGCGATCTGGAGGTGATCAATGACAGTCGGTGACTTGGTAAAACCATCGCAGCCACCGACCGGACCTGCGGCATGGACGGTTGGATTGATTGTTAATCGAGCATCGCCTCTTCTGCCTCCTCGCCCTGCGACCGATATTTTTTGGTGTGTGCTTATTCACGGTGACAGGGTAGTGGTGAACGAAAAATATTTAGAGGTGATCAATGACAGTCGGTGATCTCATCAGAGATTTTGAATTCCCTCAGGACCATGGTATCATTGTGGCCATTGACGCCGGAAAGGGCGCGAAAGTCATTTGTATTAATAACGGAAACATTGGGTGGTTGCCCATGTCCTACATCCAGAAGTGCGAGGTGATTAGTGCGGTGTCGAGCAGGTAACGTTATGAAAGTCAGTGATCTGGTGCGTTTACGCACCGATGGAACTATGGGTATCATAACGGAAATAAGGGAAACAGTGGACGCCGAACGGCAGTGGCACCGCGAATATCGAGCGAAGTGGTTTTATACATTGGCTCCCGAATTCGTTGGCGTCCGTGACGCAGGCAACTGGTACTTTCGTTATCATCTGGAGGCAGTAAATGAAAGTCGGTGACGTGGTATCGCCGGGACGCTTTCGGAGTGTTCGCATGAACAGAGTAGCCGCTGATTTAAGAGGCTGGTTAGGGTGGAAACTCATGTGCTTCGGGATGTACCTCATGCAATATGGAAGAGTCTGATGAAAGCCGGTGATTTGGTTAGACTTTGTATGGTTTGCTATCCACAGTATGATGGAAAGATGGGTCTTATCATCGGCTCTCATGTTTGCCAACCTTCCTCGACGCCTAAACGTTGGTGGAAGGTGATGATCAACGGTAAGCTACACCCATATGCAATTTCGACAAGCGACATGGTGCTAATCAATGCAACCCGGTGATATGGTTCTATATTCATTTTGTGAAAGTTATGATACGCCTTCTGGACCCCCAGCGCGTGTTGTCCGGCGTCGGGGGAGCAACAAAAGGCAACTGATTGGGCTGGTCGTACGAGGCGGAAAACATAACGCTTGGGTGCTCTTGAATGGGGCCCGCGAACCAAGTTGGATCGACGCCGAGTGTTTGGAGGTTATCAGTGAAAGT
>Ga0181367_1000003_pt1 | contig 45245 bp, 80 predicted proteins | sample LowviralmetaG_FD_130089 | JGI IMG/M metagenome (GOLD analysis project Ga0181367, IMG submission 130089) | Marine viral communities from the Subarctic Pacific Ocean - ​Lowphox_02 viral metaG | ecosystem: Environmental > Aquatic > Marine > Oceanic | place: Subarctic Pacific Ocean | collected... | reverse complement strand
CGATCGCGGCACCTTCCGTTCGCGGCATGATCCGCTACCACGACCAAGGCCCAGAACTCAACCTCATGGACCCCATCGACCCCAGCGACGATTGGCCAATCGGGGCTCACATTCATCGCCATTGGCTTCACATCAAGGACACTATTCCAGGGGGCGATAATACCCCTGCCTGTCTGCGAGTGGATTGCTGTTACCAGCCCGAGCCCAGAACTTCGTTCTACACCGTCAACCGCGTCGTCCACCCCGAAGACCCCCAATTCTTCGACCAAATCGACGACTGGATCAAGAACGTCGTCCTCAAAAAGGATGTGCAAAACCTCGTCGAGCAATCCTGTGACCAATGCCCATACCGAATCCCAACATCGACGGCGGCTGGACGCTGCGTAGGGGCCGGTTCCAATGAACGGAGAGATAATCATGGCAATCGAAATAACTGAAGGCACTACGGAATTGATCATCAGCATACTTCGCGACCACATTTTCGTGCACACGGGTGATACACATTCTGACAAGACTACACACCCCATAGAGGTGAACTTGCTAGATCAGCTGATTGAGAAACTGAATGATCATCGTCACCCCCCAAGCACAAAGGAGAATACAGACGAGTGTATTTGTCCATGGGTCGCAACAGGGAAGAGAAGCCATGATTATGTGCTATGTTCAAGTTGCCAAGCCCAGCATCACGGAGATGATGACCCATCGAGGACGGAGTTTCTGGATATTCGGGAAGACCCTCTAGGCCAGGATGTCATGAAGTTCAAGTGCTTGAATTGCGGCAATATCTCAGAGAGTTTTGTACTTCGTAAGGCAACCCCACCGGCCAAGACAAGGTTCTTGCCCGAAATTGAATAACTAATTAACCCCCACAAAAACACAATATTCAGTGCCCACACATCCGAACCCACCAAAAACCAATGAACAGAAAAAAACAACACTTACAACCAATCCAACCCGACCGCACACAACACATACAAGAACTAGTAGACCAAACCCACACAGACGCAACCCACTACAACCGAGTCGCAACAGACCCAGACTGGCACCAAATCGCACAAACAATCCCCAACGCCGAAACATGGACCAAACTAACAACCAAATATGGCAGAGAAACCGTAGCCAAAGCCCACAAATTCTGGACCCAAAACGGCCGCCCCAAACCCCAATAACCCCCACCACAAACCCACGGACGGAAACATGACAAAAAGAGAACACCAAAACCCAACCAACAAAAACCAAACCCACGGACTCAAAATCCAAACAACAACCACCACAAAAGCAGGACCCTGCAACTTCTGCACCACCAAAAACCCAACAATCCACACCCTCCAAGGCAAAAACACAAACATCAACATCTGCCCAAAATGCCTCCACCAAATCCAAAACCACAAACCAACACCCAAACAATAACCAACGTAACAATAACCCCAAAGTCCCGCAAATAACACCAACCACCCCAAAGCCCACAAAAATACCCCCCTTGCCCGAAGAAAGCCCGAAAGCCCTCTCCCGGACTTCTAGACTCTCGCGTAAAAGAGTTCAAGGGAAGCCAAAGGAGATACCCGGAGAGGCATGTTCTCTCGCACGGATTTTGGGCACTTGGCGGGGGTTATTCTTCCCTTAGGTACTATTCTTCCCTTAGGTACTATTCTTCCCTTAGGCACGGAGATTGAACATGGACGTTCTACCGAGAACTGGTCACCCCGTAATTGACATAGGTATGGATGCGGGCTTTTGGCTTGCCACCCATTCACTGATTGTGGGGCAAATTATTGTAATGTGTGCGACCTTCATAGGTCTTTCCGCTATCGTGTTACTGGGGAGGTTTCCTGTGAGGAAATCGCGCCTCACAATTCAACCCCGCCAAGTGCACTAATCACATTGGAGTAGTTATGTTTTTCCTGCAGTTTCGGTGCCTGTCCACTTACCTATTCTCGCGAGATGATAATCCGGTTGGATTCGAGACGGCGTTGGAGGCGTTGGAGGAGCGCGATAGGTATCGCCATGAGTATCAGCAGCGTAATGACGGCCTCCAACGGGCGGTGCGGGTGGTCGCTGAGGATGGTGCGGTGGTCGAGTACCAGTGATTGGGATTACCCAAGTGCTTGGTGTAATTGTTAAATCCGGTGGATTTAACGTGGTTTCCTATGAGGAAATCGTGCTCGTTAAATTTATTAGGTTTAACGCGTTAGCCCGATTGGTGCGGGTTGGTGCCCGCATTGGACCTGGGGGGTCTTGATGTTCCTCAGGGGTTCGGATAGGTTGAATCGTACGTGTGTGTTTTTGGGCATATCTCCGAAAATTCATGAGGAGGACGTTGATGATCTCAGCAAAGGACCTGGAGGGTAGGTGGCACCAGCGAAATCGAGATGTTTCGTACGCTATCCTCGAAGAAACCCTGCGATTATGCAACAACATGCTGGTTGCTTAGTGGTTAACGCGAATTGAAAACGTATCGTCCTGGTATCCGCCGAACCCGTTTTTGGCTCGGTAGTGACATCGGTAGATAGTCCGGCCTGGCCCGTCTGGTTTCGTAGTTTCCGAGATGATTTGAAGCGAGTCGGGATCTCTCAACGTTTTTCTCAGCTCTTGCTTTCCCGTCCACTTCACCTGCCAGTCAAGATCTGAATTCGTTTCGGTCGTCCCTTCGTAGGTTTTCGGTCCCGGGTCGTCGGCGCATCCTTTGACAATTGACGTGATGAGTAACAAGACCATAAGCATCGTCCATACTACACCGATTGCACCGCCAATCGTGTCTTTATTCATAGTTTCCTTTCATTGCTCAAAAACTGAGATATTCGCAAGAGTCGTGTTTTGAGATTATCGGTTAGGCGGCGTCCTGCAGTTCCCCGCACCCTAGCCCATTTTCCAACCAGGAAATCGTCCGCATTCACCCCACCCCATTGCGGGTCTATACGTAACTGCCCGCAGTCCAGGCGTGTAGTACTTGGGTCTGCGGGCGTTACGCCTTCAAGGAAGAAGGGTTTTATTCGATTAGGTTGGTGAGGGTTTTGATGTGGTCGGTGAGTTCGTCGAGGGTGATGTTGTGGTCGCGTTGGATTTGGCGGAGGGATTGGAGGATTTCGTAGCTTATTTGGGTTTGGTGGCGGCGGCGGTATTTGCGTTTTGTGGGGGCTCCGGCTCTTGGGGGTTTGGGATGCTGCTCGCCGTTAGCGTACCCGTTCACTTCTCGCATGCAGGACGACGCCCGCAGCAGCTGACGCGTGTTCTTGTCTTTTAGCCAGTGGTTGAAGTCTTCGCAGAGGGTTCGGATGTCGTTTCTTCGTTTGTCGCCGGGTCCGTCGAGGAGGGTTGCTAAGGGGGATTTAGCGAGGAATGAGCGGCAGTCTGTGGCTTTGGGGTGTCCGGTGAGTTCTGCTAGGCGGGCGGCTCTTGTCCAGGATTTTTTGGCGGCGAGTGCGGTTGTTTTGCTGATCGTCATATTTTGGTTCTCTAGAAGGGGTGTCTGCCGGTTTTTACTCTGGTTCGGCAAAGCCAGGTTTCGTTGTTCTTTTCTCTCATGCCCATTTCGAGTTTGCCGTTTGGGTTTTTGAAGACCATTCCTTCGAGGAGTGGGGAGTTTTCGTCGAATGGGGCGTTGACTTCGTGGACTGTATCCCATGCTGCTTGTGGTGAGCCGCCGGGATTCATCTCTAGGTGAAATACGTTCGGGGTTGATGGGTAATTCCTGCCGAATTGAATTGGGGAATTGTAGCTTTCGTGGGAGTAATTCCACGGGGATGTGCCTTTGGCGATTTGGTTGAATCGTTCTTGGTAGGTGGTTCCGAGTAGGTGCATTCCGTTCTTGACTAGGATGTCCCAGATGCAGATTGTGTCTTTCACGGCGGCATGTTTTTGGTCGTATAGTCCGCCGTCGAGGATGTGGAGTTCGCTGCTGGCGAGTTCTAGGTGGTCGCGAGTGGCGAGTAGTTGGGATTCTAGCCAGTCTGGGCAGGTGTAGGAGCGGAATCGTTCGGCGTGGCGGTTCCATAATTCCACTGTTCCATCGGGTAGATACTTGATGAGGCAGCGGGAGTCGTTGATTTTGTATTGCCAGTTCCAGCCGACTTCGGCGAAGAAGCAGCAGTCGTCGAAGGGCATGGCGGATTTTGGGCGTGGTGGAAAAATATACTGGTCGGTTTCGACTTTCAGTTGCACGGCTTTTGCTCCTGTAGTGAGTGGGATTCCTCTGCTGCTTTTTGTTGCAAGAATTGGGAGTGTGTAAAATGGAGAAGATAGGTCGCCAGGTGAGTGCGTATCATCCTGAGATTTTGGTGCGGAGGGCTGGGAAGGTTATTGTGATTCGGGTTGATATGGACGATTGGTACGAGGAGGGGGAGGTCCTCGGCAAGTTGGCTGCAGCAAATCCTTCGTGTAGGACGGTGGGGGAGTTGGTGGAGGCGATTGAGAGTGGGGAGGGGGAATTATCGGCGAAGGGATCTGGTGTGATGGCGTGTTGTATTTCAGATCGCGTGCGCCCGGAAGCGAGCACACAGGCCGTCCTGGAATCTGTTAGGCAGTGGGACGAACCTATTTAACCCAATACCCCTGATTGGTAATCGCACCCGTTCCATTTTTTGGTGGGCCTGCTGGGGATTCGGATTTTACGGGGGGTTCTTGATTGCAACAGTAGGGGGAAGCGGCCACGGTGCCGCGAGCGACAGCTATGTTCCCTACTGGAGACGACGAATGAGCATTTTTGCGAAGAAAGCCGAAGCGAAAGCGGCGGCGAAGAAGGCAGCCCCGAAAGCCCCGAAGAAGCAGACGTTGTGGGGCGTCGGCAGCAAGGAAGAGGATTGTGTAGCTAAATCCGTCCACGAGTTGACGGAGTTGAACGCCCAGAAGAAGGCCATCGACGCGAAGATGGGCGTCCACAAGACGGTGGTGCTGAACTACGCCAAGGACAGCTTCTATGGTGACTACGCTGATACCGGGGTGTTCCCGGAGACGCCGATGAAGGTCCAGAACTCGGATGGCGAGAATTGCACGTTCGTCGTTCAGGAACGCAACCAGTACCCGGTGAAGGACGAGTCGATCGCCGCTCTCACCCAGTTGCTCGGCGAAGACGGTGCGGCGGAACTCGTCTATGAGGAGCAGATTTTTGGCTTCGATCGGGCGGTGCTGAGCAAGGACGGCGTGATGGACATTCTGGGGAAGCACATCGAAGCCGCGATGGCTGAGTTGGTCATTACGAACACCATCAGCGAAGATGACGCTGAAGTGCTCCTCGACTGCGACGTCAAGCGGTCCTACCGTCCCGGAATCCTCCAGCGGCTCGGCATCGTCGCTGGGAAGAACGCTGGCAAGATTCGCCAGATCTGCGAAGCCCTCGGCTCCGGCTGCGTGCAGTACATGAAGGTCTAGCGGCCTCAGACGAAGCGAGCGTCCAAAGGGGACCGGCGGTTGTTTTTGATAAGAACCGGCACAAACCCCTGGCCTGACGCCAACACGATCCAACGGCCTGTGGGGAATCCTGCGGGCCGTTGGCGTAGGTATTCCCCTGATTTACCGACAAGGGGGGATTCGCAACAGGAGGGTATCGGGGATGCAGGACACAAAGGAGAAAAGATGGCACGGTTGCGAGTCGTGAAACAAATTGCTGCTCTGAAGATGGAAATTGAATTGTTGACTGACGAACTTGCTTTCCAGCGTGATGCTGAGAGGCGTCGTCAAGTCTATCGTTGGATTGACGACAAAAGGTCACAATTGGACGTTTTGGAAGAATCTTAGCAGGAGTATAATTAAGCATTTAACCGGGAAAATCGGTCTGCAACAAAAAACCAGACACGATCCGATCTAACGGAGAATCCCCGACCATGAGCGAACTAACACACAACCAAGAACGCCTCCTACGATTCGCCGGGGTCTCCAGGCAGATTTTGTCGCTTCGAACCCATATGTTGCAATACGCCAGCGACGGAGCATGGACTTACCTTGGCGAAAAGGACATCTCCGACGTCCGACGCCTCGAAGAACTCGGACTCGTCGAAGTCAACGATAACGGCGACCAATACAGAATCCCACCCACCAACGAACAACTCTTCATCGGGATTCTCACCCCCAACGACCAACTGCTCGAAATCAGCGACTGCAACTCACAATGCGAAGGCTCAATGTTCGACGGCCCCGCCCTCTGGTCAGACCTTGCCGCCGCCCAAGACGCCAACGACGAATGTGGCGGACTCGCCGACGACCACTCCTATTGCAAAGTCCGAATTGTCACGGAGAAGTTATGACCAACCCGACCAAACCTTACCCACACCTTGTGGCGGCTGGAGCGGTTTTTGATTCACCCACAATATAATAGAGACAGGACAATCTTGCACTTAGGAGTTTGATAGCGACCCTTTGATTCCCCTGATTTACCGACAAGGGGGGATTCGCAACAGGAGGGTATTGAGGCACTGCTTCTAACCTAAGGGAGACGCGGATGAACCACCCGATGACACCTGACGAAGGGATTGCCCTTCAGATGAAGTCCGACTTGGACGATGCTTGCAACGGGGTTGCAGGGCTACTGCGATGCTTGGCTGAGCGGACGGACCCGAAGGCGAAGGACGCGATCCAGGGCAACCTGAAGGAGTTTTATGAGCGGGTGGCTGACCGGCTTGCTGCGGCCAGTGAGCGGTCAGGGCAAGAGCTCACTGAGTACATGGGGGAGGCTCGGCGGCGCGAGCTGTCGAGGCAGCAGATCCAGTTGGGGGTCTCTGTCTCCGCTACGTGGCGGGGAGCCTGTCCTCAGAATGGGTGTTGACGGAGATCATCGAATCCATCGATTGAAAGGGGTTAACCCAGAATGCAGAATTTTACCAAAAATTTTCGATTTTTGGCGGTACTATGTGATGAGGCCGACGTCGATTTGTCAGGAAGTGGTCCCAAATGGGAATTGCGGCTGCGTTATCGGGCGACGACGCCTGATGACATCGCCCTATGGTTGGATTCTGGCGAAACCAAAGCGGCTATTTTGATCGGCTCCGTAACGCTCGGGCGAGGAAATCACTTTGTCGAATTCCAGGCGGACGGGACTCCACTGGTTTACGACAATCCGATTATTGTAGCACACACCGGAGATCCGGATTGGTTTTATGCGGCAAATTATCCGCCGCAATCACCTGATGATGTGATTATTGAGGGTGAAGATTTGCCAGAGACGTTGCGAGCCGCTACGATTGAGTATTACGAGTAGACTTGGCTCAACCGCCGAGAAATCTCTTGAAGAGCCAGGAGGGTTAACCCTCCCTCTCTTTCGTCACAGTAGGGTAGGCAATTCCGCCTGGCAAGGACCGTTTGCGTCGACTACGGCGAATCGTTCCATGGTTCTCTTGAAGAATTTCTATATTCAAGAGGTTCTTTTTGGGTGAGTCTTCCGAATATGTCACCTGATTTAACCATGGGGGGATTCCTGCAACATATGGGTTCGAAGCGACAAAATCTGCCTGGAGACCCCCACGATGAATCGACAAGTGAAAATCGGCCCACAATTCTTTGCAAAGGCCAAACACGATTACAACGATTGGAAATGGGCATGGATTCGGGAGATCTGCCAGAACTCGATTGACGCGGGCAGCACAACCATCGGTTTCGAAGTTGAAGTCGTCGACGGGAATACTCATGTCACGGTTCGGAATAATGGCGAACCGATGACGCATGAAATCCTTGTTGATAAGTTATTGGCACTTGGCGAGTCCGGTAAGGATTTTGATGGTACGACTGGTGGTTTTGGTAAAGCCAAGGAATTGTTACTGTTGACTCATATGTCGTGGTCGGTTCGGTCTGGTGTTCTTCTCGCCGATGGTTGTGGTGGGGATTATAGTCTGGCCGATGATCTTGATGAATTGCATGGAACGACCACGGCGGTTGTTATGGAAGGAGACGTTTCTTGGGAATTGAAGAAGGCGTTCGATCAGTTTGTGCGGTATGGGCAGTGGCGGGGATTGTTCACTTGGAACGGTGTGGAGTATTCGGCGGATCTGCGGAAGGGTTCGCCTCGTCGTGATCTTGGTTTTGGCAAGGTTTATACGAACAAGTCAGAATCTTATGTGCTTGTCGTCCGGATGAATGGTCAGCCGATGTTCGTCAAGTCCTGTGGGTTGGATCGCTGTGTGGTGGTCGAATTGGAGGGGACGTCTGGCGACGTGATGACGAGTAATCGGGACGGTCTCAGCTGGTCGTATCGGCAGGAGTTGGACAATTTTGTCACTGAGTTGTCGGTGGATAAGCGGTCGGCCCTGAAGCCACGTCAAGAGAAATACCGCCATTATGACGGTTCTCGGCTCTGTCATCGATCGGCTCGTGAGGTCTCCACTTCGGATATTGTGGGGATTATCGAGGCTCCGGTGGGGATTATCGAGGCTCCGGAGTCCGAGACTAGTGATCCGGTTCTGGACATTTTTGATGGTTTGGAGCAGGGTTCTGGTGGTACGACGGAGTACCACGAGGAACGGCGAGAGCGACCGGGTCAGAAGGCGGCGGCTTATGTGACTGCGGAGCCGGTGATGACGTCGACGGTGACGATCAGCGAGGAATTTGTCATTAAGAATGAGACGGATCTTGTGGTGCCGACTTATTATCGGCCGGATGAGGCTGATTTCTCGTCATACTCCCGTAAATTGGCTCGGATTTGGGGGCGGTTGATGTTGCAGTTGCATCGGACTTTTGATCATGAGGCGGATTTTGCGATTGGTTTCATTTTTCCGGAGGATGAGACGGAGGCGGAGTTTGAGGAGGGTCGTTTTGGGCGGGTTTATTATATTGCTCCGGCGTTGCTTGTGGAGCAGAGCACCACGTACTCGAAGTCGTGGAAGAAGAGGTTTGCTCTGACTGAGAGGAATCGGGTGTTGTCGGTTGCGGTGCATGAGTTCGTCCATGGTTTGGGGTTTGGTACTCATGATGAGGAGTATGCTGGGAAGTTGACGGATTTGATGGCGAAGGTGATGGACAATCGTAAAGATTTCAATTGGGCTTGGAGGTAGTGATGAAAATAGACTATCGGATTGTTGGTCGGCCATATCGTGGTACACGGCGTGTTTGCCATATGGTCACTGGGATTGCTTCGCGAGAAGAAGCTGAGACCAAAATGCAAGAGGGGATCGAAGGCGGTTGGATCGATCCCAATGCACACGTTCGGGCTCAGAGGGTTCGTGACGATTTTGTCGGAGAGGACCACACTGTGCCTATCCGGGCTGAAATAACCGGCCCAGGTGAATGGTAGGAATCCCTCGCGATGGGCGGCGTATTTGAGGGCTAGGATTTAACCTTGGTATGCTGCTCGCAACAGGTGAGTATGGGGGATGACAGCCCTCTGAGGGGACGACAGCCCTTCTCGACAGTTTCCAGCACAGGAGCAATCATGCCGAAACGAATTCAAGCGATCATTAGTGGGACGGGGATTCAGCCGCGTCCTTATCAAACAACGATCGTCACGAAGACCACTGACATGTTCGGTGGTCGTTACGTGAATGGGGCCGATGAGGTCGAGCCAGCAGCCCGGTCGGTTATGATCGAGAGTCCCACGGGGTCCGGCAAGACCGTTATGGGTTTCATTGCCGTCGCCTTGTTGAAGGCGGAGTACCCGGATTTGGCGGTGGGGTGGGTTGCGATGCGTCGTGATTTGCTCCGTCAGGCGGCGAAGGCGAATCAGGATTTGGGTTTGAACATTCCCGATATTCACTTTACGTCGATGTTCGAGAAGAATCCGGAGGCGTTGGTGCAGGCGAATCAGGATGGCCGCAAAGTCCTGATGGTGGTCGATGAAGCACAGCATGATGCTGCGAATTCGATGGCTCATTTGCACAACATCATTGAGCCGAAGTTCATTCTTGGGCTGACGGCGACTCCTTTCCGGACTGACCGTGTGAAGTTGTGTTTCGATAAGGTTGTGAAGGATGCGGGGATTCACTCGCTGATTCAGGATGGTTACTTGGCTCGCTATCATCATTTTTCGATTCCGAAGTGGGATGTGGAGACGGTGGCGGATCATTATTGTTCTGATCCGGAGCGGTGGGGTCGCAGCATTTTTTACTTCCTGACGAAGACCGAATGCCGTCAATTGCGGGATGTCTTGATTGCTCGTGGCCATTTTGAGCGGTACTCGAAGGCGGTCCGTGACAAGGATGAGCTTGGGATTCGGACTTTGGACCCGATTGTTGATGGGGATTCGGATCGTGAGCGGCAGTTGGCGGCGTACTTGAATCAGGATTCGGACAAGCTGATCAATTGCATGGTGCTCACTGAGGGGTTTGATGATCCGAGTCTGCAGACGGTGTGGGTGCGGGATTCGGGGAAGGGGACGACGATGCAGATGGCTGGTCGTGTTTTCCGTCAGTTCCCGACGTTGCCGTTTAAGCAGGTGGTGCAGTCGAAGCAGACGCGGTGGCCGATGATTCGGACTGCGATGCCGGATCAGCAGTACTTGTGGCAGACGAATGAATGGCGGTCGCTGACGGTGAATCCGCATTTGCAGGAGATTAACAATCGGGCGAGGATGGCGATTGCTCAGACGGAGGTTACGATGCCGAAGTATGTGACTGATCGTGCGAAGGCGGGTCGTGCTCGTCGAGTCCGTTTCTAATGTGGGTGTTGTGTCATACGCCCAGCTAAACCCCGTTAAGGAGACAAATATGGCGTCGTTGACGATGTACGAAAAATACGAGGGTCGGATTCCACCGCATACGCTTGAGACACTGCGGAATTACATCGAGTATGGTGTGCCCACTGGCGGATTTCTCCATAGTGTGCTTACCGACAGCCTTTTTGGGGCTTATGGGAAAGCGGATAGTGAGAACCGCGAAGCCCTCGGCGACATTGTGATGTTTGTTTACAATGAAGCACCCAACAATTGTTGGGGCTCGCGTGATCATGTAAAAGCGTGGTGTGAGAAAGAAGGCCGCCAAGGACGTGATGCCAGATTGCGGCGGAATTCAGGTTTTACGGTTGTGAGCGTTTCGCAACACCGAAGAGAGAGGGAGCGACAGACTCCCCCACCCCCAGACTAACGCATAGGCGTTGGCGTATCCTCTGTGCTGGGGGCGGGTCGCTTCTGTCGAATTTGCGACCCGCCCTTTCTTCTATCCGGGCCAACCGTGCGGTTGGAATAATATCGTAGGCTCGCTTAGTCTGGGGGAGTGTCTGCGGTGGCCATCTCTTGTATTTGATTCTTGGAGCGACCATCCCCTGGATTTTACCCAGTACCCCGGCTGGCAACAGGAGGGTATCGGGGATGGTCCTCGGTTGATAACCCCACGTCTTTTTTGGAGTACTGCGAACATGGTGACAAGCACAAAACCCTCTCTCCGTTTCGACTACGATTTCAGCCCGATCAACGATCTGGTGGTGGAGTCCGAGACGGATCCGAAGTCCGGTCGACCCATTGTGTCGGGCGTTCTCGTGAAGGATGAGCCGTTGTTGGCGTCCGATCGATTCTGGACCAGTTTGTTCGCCCGTTACGGGTTCAACAAGGCGTTCTTCAAGTACTTCTCGCATGCCGAGACGTTCGCTCGTATCAGCGAAACGGAGGCGTCGGATCGCATGCGGCTCTGCATCGAGCGTCGCACCGACGAGAACGGCAAGGAGACGAGCACGTTGATGGCCGTGAGCAATCCCACCAAGCCCATTGTCCAGCATGACGAGTTGATGGAGACGCTGGACAAGTACAACGGGCAGTCGGTGGATTACGCGAGCGGCGAGGTGTACTCGACGCATTCCCCTCGAATTGGTGCGGCGAATTTCGATATTTGTGGGGATACGTTCTCCAACAGGTTCGTCATGGCGACTCCGGTGGATGGTTACGGTTCGCCGAATTTCTACCTGAGTCTGTTGCGTCAGGTGTGTGCCAATGGCATGATCGGTTATGCCAAGGCGTTCCGTTCGTCCCTGAATTTGGGGAAGGGTGCGGATGATGTGATGCCGACGATCACTCGAGCGTTGGATGGTTTCGGCAACGATGAGGGGTTTGCTGCTCTCCGTCAGAGGATGGAGGCTGCTACGGAGTCGTGGGCTTCGGTTCATGAGACGACGACGCTCTACAAGTTGTTGATCAAGTTGCATCACAACAAGTCCCTGACGGGGATTGATCGGGCGTTGGCGAAGGGTCAGACGATCAAGGATTGGTTGGCGGATTCGAAGTCGGCTCCGTTGCCGGTGGATGATGATCAGGAAGCGGGGATTGGTTCGCCGATCGTGAGTGCTTTCCATCAGATGACTGGGGATACCAATCACTTGTATGGGTTGGCGAATCTTGATGCGTTGTCGGCTAAGCGTCAGCGGACATTGCCTGTTCGATGCACCGTGTACGATTCCATCAACTTCGCCACGGAGGTCGCTACTCATTATTCGACACCGGCGGCATCGCGGACTTTGAATTCGTGGGTTGGATCGCTGATCTCCTCTGAGTTCGACATGGAGGGGACGAAGGAGAAGTTCGAGGATTTCACGGACTTCCATGTTGGGGCGAAGATTGGTGCTGGGATGACGGGGAGTGAATACAGCAGCTAATTCGCGTGGCTGTGGGCCGGACGTCGTGGGGGCGTCCGGCCCTTTTTTGTATGCTTACTATCCGGGATTTAACGGAGTATGGGGGATTCGTAACAGGAGGGTATCAGGGAATGGTCCCTGGTGGGAGACCCCACGTTTTATTCGGAGCCCAGGATGACGACACACGCTTTGAGTCAGGATTTGCAGCACCTTGTGGATGATGGGCAGCCGGTGAGTCCGGATTGTCCGCATTGTGAGGGGCGGATTTCAGGTGAAACCGTGGCCTATGGTGGGGAGTTGCTCCATCGTGAGTGTCATGAGCTTTTCGGTAGGGAGATGGCTATGGCCTTCCCCGACGAGTTGGCTCCGATCGATCCGGAAGCGTTCGACTTCCTCGATCCGGATTGGTGCCAGCCGGAAGATGAGACGATCTATCTCACCCTCGAAGAGCAGGAGTGAGGATCTTGAGTGGGGTTTCCATCACTACACAAGAGAGGACAGGAGAACCATCATGCCGAAATGGCGAGTGAACTGCTGGGTGCGACGAAACGAGAGCATCCACGACCAAACCACCGACCACGCTAACGAGATCATCGAAGCGGATACTCCCCTCGATTGTCTCCGCCAATGGTTAACGAGAACCGCCTACTTCGCTCGCCTCATGAACGGCGATCGAGTTGACGTTCCGGACGCCTGGATTCACTGCACGCCTGAAGAGCTTCAGGCCGCCTTTGACGCCGAGGGAGGTTGTGACCCGAAGGAGCCAAACAGCTTTTCGATCGAGATCTGTCGCGACGGCCAAGACTGGTACGCCACTGTCGATTACGGCAACGAAGGCGTGACGGTTGAGGGCTGTTCGCTTGGCGAGTGGAATTTTGAGGTTTCGGTAACGCCGGAATCGAAGGCGGTCAAGCCTTACCTTAAGGAGGGCGACAATCTGACGGTGAGTGAAGCGGAGACGGACGCCAACGGCAATCCAATGTACACTTTGGTCGATGATGCAGGCAACAAGTATCGCACAAATCTTGGGTAGGAGATTGAAACGATGAAACTATACAACCGGCTCAAAACGCGACACGGCACGAAGACGATCGTAATCACGACGCCCGCAGCAGCTGACGCGATGTTGGCCCACCTGGAGCAATCCGAGGTGGCCGCGCGAGTTGACGACTACGCCAGCGAACGCGCAAAGCCAATCAAGCGGCTCGACTGTACTTGCTGCGGCGGCGGCCTACAGGGGCGCGATTGGTGGAATCAGGAGCCCGGCTATGGACTCTGCGACGACTGCGCGCCGCGTTGCTGCGGACCAATCGCAGCTGGCGAAGAGTCGCAAACGTATGGCGTCGCCGGGATTCATTACCTCATCACGAAGGCCGAACGCGACAACCCGCCGCTATGCGAGGATCGAGGCGAACCGCTCTACGGAATCGACGAACGGCTGCGGATCGAATACGACGGGTTTGTCTACTGGAAAGGGCGACAGATCGAACACTACGACGGGTCAGCCTTGCACGACACCGACCAGAACAAGAGCGGAGCGCGCGAGCTAATCCAGCGGTGCGAGACGATCGAAGCGAGAGGGGAAGAGGTTAACACGACCTCAGTGATTTGGCGTTGGGAAGGCTAGGAGTGAGTTAACGGGGTCCCTGGTCTGGTAACAGTAGGGTAAGCAATTCCGCCTGACAAGAGCAGTTGCGAGGATCACCCACGACACGGAGAACACAATGTACAGCGACCACATGACCCTACTGAAACAGTTCCGGAAAAATGAAGCAAAGGTCAAAGACGGAGCGGTCACGAACCTCCCTAGGCTCCCAAGCAACTGCCTTCGAGTGGCGGAAGCGACTGGCGAACGTGCCGCTCCTGACACCTACGCCATTGGGACCGTTCGCGAGACGAAAATGCTTAACGGCAAGACGCGGCAGACGGTCCAGCTCACTCATGAGAACAACTGGCTCGACTTCGAGCTTGACTACAACCCAGAGACGGGTGAGTGGCATTTTCACCCTTCACTGTCCGACAAGCTGAACGAACTGAACGTGAAACCAGAATGTAACGGTGGCAAAGTCACCCTGGAGGAGCGATACGACCGCGAGACCAACAAATACGTGGCTCTCACTGAAGAGCAGCTTGACTACCTTGGACTCTCAGACGGCGATGTTGGTTCGGTCGAGGAACACCCAGAAGGGTCAGACCGAGGCGGGTACGTCCCGATGCTGGACGCCGGTCCATACTACTGCGAGGGTAGTGGCGAATGGCAGGATTAGATGAAGAAGCAAGCCCAGCCCGTCACCATGCGGAAGCAGGAGAGCAACACGCTCGTCATCAAAGCCACCCACAAAGTCGCGATGGGCCACCAGAGTCATATCACCGGCACCGGCGTGCACGACAGCCGCCCCAAACGCCAGCGAACCCGCAGCAGCCAGAAACGGCAGTGGCGGAGCGAGTGGTGAGTTATTGGGACAGCCGCGAGGATCTGCGGGTCAACGACGCATCTCAACAGTGCTAAATCTGCGACCCAACGACTCGCGGTACAATACATCCCCCATAGGGTCTTTCCAAGGGGGGTATCGCCCGTATTTAACGGCCCATTGGGGCTTGCAACAGTAGGGTACAAGGGGAGGGGCGACCAGGAGTGGCATTAGGGCCAACAAAGAATAGTCGCTCGCTTCCCATTTTCCAGTGAGGAAATCGCCAGCATGAGTAATACGCACGAAGAGGGGGTTGTGATGAGAACTTGCTAAGGCAATCGTGCCGCCACCGCCAGTACGTCTTATACCGCTAATTTCCAGTGAGGAAATCGCCCACATGTTCGCAATTGCGGTTTTCGCCTACGTCGGTTGGATGGGCTGCACGTCCCACCAGCTTCCGTCGCAAAGAGCGAACCGCCCAACGGGGACGTCGCGTCCCGTCCGGTTGGTGGAATACCAGCCGGTACAGGAGCCAAGCACCTACGGCTAGCTCACCGCGTCGTTAAGCCGGGAGTGACGCCCCGGAACAACACCGGCCCGTCTCTGCAGTTCCGCCGCGAGCCAATCCAACGGGGAGAACTCCTCAAGCGACTGGCAAACGCGGGGACAAGCAATAGGACGGGCCGGTTTTCTATTTTACCAAATCCCCCTAGCTGGTAACAGTGTGGCAGGAATCCCCGAATCCAGCAGGAGCCAAACCGTGAAACTCAGCATCTACCGTGAATCCCGTCCCGGCGACCCCTACTGTTATCAACACCTACACGACGAAGGAGGAGTCCTACCGGACAATTTCGAGCTTCGGCTCAGTCCGCACCATCCGGTGTTGGCGATGGACGCGTCGGAAGCGGCTGGCGGTCGCAGCAACAATGAGGTGTTGCACGTTCAGGTCACGAGGGAAAATGGCGACGTCGCACATATTCACTTCTCCATTGGTCTCAACGGGCAGGGACAGCTTTTTGGGGAGGTCACGGCCATGCGGGGCAACGATTTCCCCCGCAGAGCCGCCCGCGTCGCCAAGTGGCGTCCACCGGCCAACTCGGGCTGACCATCCCTCGGATTTTACGCCCAACCAGCCTTGGCAACATTGCGGTACCGGGGAAGCGACAATCGCAAGCCCCACAACGACGTTCGGGAGAACACAAGATGAACAAACGCCTCCAAAAAGCCCTCCAACTCTTGCTGCAAGGCCAAGACCGCGACAGCGTGAACGAATTCTTCACCAACGCATTGTGCGACGAGGACGGCGACCAATTCTGCCAAGCCGACCTGCAACGCGGAACCGCCAACATCTTTGACAGCGAAACTGGAGAAGAAGTGAAAACCGTCAAGTTCGCCATCAGCATCGAAGAAATGGAGTGAACGAATTTCACAGCCCAGTCCGGCTGGCAACACCGAAGAGAGAGGGAGCGACAACCGCCCCCCACCAACCCCTCGCAGGAGAACACAAGATGAACAAGAAGCAACTCACCCTCCTCGTGCAGACCCTCGTGCTCAGCACCGCCGCGACGATCAACGGGAACGCGGAAGACAACGAGCCGGAGATTATTGAAGACGAGGCCCGCACGCTGCTGGCGATGCAACTCCGCAAGGCGACCAAGCAGCTGATCGCTGACGCGAGCGGCGTCGAGCGGGAAGACGTGATCGTCGAGCAGGCGGTCGCCCCCAAGAAAAAGGCGAAGGCCGACGAGACCGCCGACGCCAGCTGAGCCACGCCCCGAACGCCCCGAACCGCCCGCAAGGGCGGGGACGGGTTGGGAACCGTCCCGAAAGGGGTAGGAGAAACCATCGTGAACGAGCACGCCATTATTGGAATCGGTTTGATTGTGAGCTTAGTGGGAATCGCGACCGTTTATCCGCCTGTGCATGCAGAGGACTCGCCAATTGCCTGCTCGGCGTGGGTTGGTTTCCAAAGTGGAAATCGTGAACGAGCACGCCAATTGCCTGCTCGGCGTGGGTCAGTGTCGAGCCCCAGCCGGAAGAGGAAGGCGTGGTGTTGGTTTCCAAAGTGGAAATCGTGAACGAGCACGCCAATTCCTACCCCCGTTTGAGAACGCCATAGTAGGCAATTCCGACTGCAGGAGAGAAACATGGAATACGAAGCAGTTTGGACCGAGAGAAACATGGAATACGAAGCAGTTTGGACCGATTATCCAACTACGGCCACGGGAAGGACCAAAGAAGAAGCCGTTGCCAATCTTCAAGCCAAACTTTCTGCTTGGTCAGCGTCCAACTACCCAGAAGACGCGGCAGACCCTCCTCTGAAAATCTGCGGTAAAAACGAAGACCTCATCGAGTGCGGTCCATATATCGTCGGGCACGTTCGAGGGAAGGATTACTAATGAGGCAAGTCAAGTTAGGTGAAACCCATATTGCGTTTCCGGCTGGTACCGAGACATTGTGCGGGGCCCCGGTTTTGATTTCTCCGGCAACTTGGCCGATGAAGTTAGCATCGATCACCTGCGAGAAATGCAGGGAAAGGTACGAGATTGATAACTTGGAGGATGAGTAGATGGATAATTAACCCCTCCCCCCACCTCTTGCCACAATATGAAGCTTGGAACTGTATCGACAAGGAGATCTGGTAGTATGACGCAAGAGCTGGCTGACTCAATTATTGGCCCTGTCGCGTGTCGGTCGCCGAGCTTTTGGGCTAGTAGAAAAGCCCCCGACCCTTGCGGGCCGGGGGAACGCTCGACCACCTATTTGGCGGTCTTCGCGGCTTTCTTCGCCTTCGGAGCCGGTTCAGCGATGACCACAGCGTCCGCTTCGCACCCGGAAGCTTCTGCCACCAGAGAACGCGTCGCCTTGCGGAGACGCAGAGCCAGCAGCGTGCGGGCTTCGTCTTCCGTCAAAGGTGCGTCGTCCGATTCGGCGTTTTTGTTGATGGAAGCTTGCGTGCTGAGCACCATCGTCTGAACCAAAAGAGCGAGCTGTTTCTTGTTCATCGTTCGTCTCCCAACGAGTGTTTCGGGCTTGCGTTTGTCGCTTCCCTCTACCCCACTGTTGCCAGCCCCAACACCCCGTAAACTGCACGGTTTTCGCCGAGTGCGGGTCGAACACGAGCACGGCAAGTTTTCCGTGTCGGCTGTGGACTCGGACGGAAAAGTTTGCTGGGCTTCCTACGGCAGCGACTACACGTGGGAGTGAGTTTAACAGGGTCCCTGGTCTGGTAACAGTAGGGTAGGCAATTCCGCCTGGCAAGGAGAGTCTTTTGACCACACTACGCAAAGCCCTTGAGAATCTTAACTCACCCACGTTCCCACTTGAGGCGGCTTGCGAGGGTGGTCGTTGTTTTTGGTGGGATGCCAGCAAGCAGCGGGAACCGACCGAAGCGGAGCTTGCGGAGCTTGGGTTGTCGACGAGTGTGCCAGAGCTTAACAGTGAGGGTCACGGGAGCTACAGTTGGACTTGTTGGGGCACGGACGGCGAAGTGTACAGCGAGAACGACGACGGGGTGTGGGATTTGAACTAAGGAGTCCCCGACTAACCAGGAATAACCAAAGAATTTCCAAGCAGGAAATCGCCCGCATGCAAATCGCAGTAATCGTCACCGCCAGCTTCTACCACACCGAAGACGTTTGTGTCGAATCGTATGTGGTGGAGCATCACAGTCTCGAAGAGGTCGAAGCCCTCGTCCGGGATGCTGTCGATGATCTGAAAGCGAGGAATGAGAGTAGGGTCAGCTACGACTACACGGTCGTCGAATACGAAGAACCACAGGTATTGCCGATGGGAGTACCACGGCAGATCGACTTTGGTGATCTCAAGGATTGGGTTGAGGCCGATCTGGGTTAACCATGCAACATTGCAGGAGAAAACAATGACCAAGCTTGACAGGGAGATGTTGCCTGAAGAGTGCAAGCCAGTAGCTGATGCGTTATTCAAGAACGCAGAGGAACGCTGCCGTGACCACAACAGTCAACTAACTAAGTTTGACGAGGAAGAAGGTTGTCTGCTGTCGGCGGGCGACCTAGCCCACATTGCTTATGATAAGTCAGACAAGGTTGGCTGGGAGGAGTATCGATTCGGATCTAACTTTGAGGACGGATCTGGCATCGTAGTCTATGCTGGCCGAACAGACAAATCCATACCACACAGGTGGTACTACAGGCCGTGGATGACTGAGCTTCCTGACAGGGAGATATCCTTTGAGCAGGCAAAGGCGAACTGTAAAATTCTTTTTACCGGTTAGTTCTGCCGTGCACCAGCCGGAGCCGCAACCGGCCCGATTTTACCGCCCCTCGACCTTGGCAACAATGTGGTACCGGGGAAGCGACAATCGCAGACCCCACCAACACCGTTCGGGAGAACACAAGATGAACAAGAAGCAACTCGCCCTCCTCGTCGCGACGCTGGTCCTCAGCACGCAAGCCACCATCAACGGGAACGCGGAAGACAACGAGCCGGAGATCACGGAAGACGAGGCACGCACACTGCTGGCGATGCAACTCCGCAAAGCCTCCAAGCAGCTCGTCGCCGACGCGGCAGGCACGGAGACGGAAGACGTGATCGTCGAGCAGGCGGTCGCCCCCAAGAAAAAGGCGAAAACAGCCGACGACAGCTGAGCACGCCCGAACGCCCCGAACCGCCCAACCTTCGTCTCGTGAGAGTGGCGAGTTGGGCGGGGAGGGGTTTTTGCGTATCCATTTTACGCTCCGTCCTGGCTCGCAACACTCCAGCACCACTCCCCCACCCTTTTTTCTCAGGAGAGACACATGGAAGAGATTCGCAAAGCAATTTTGGCAGATTTGGTTGGGTCGATTGAGACCTCGATGGGGTCTTGTGTTGTCGAGACGACGAGCGGCGAGATTGAGTACAAGTGGAGGAACGGTGGCACCAGCGAAATCGAGATAGAACAAGACGGAGAACGTCGACTGGTGACTTTCGAGGTAGACGTTCGAGTAGAAACAATTGTCCAAATTGAGGCGTGATATTCCCTGCCATCCATTTTACGCTCCGTCCTGGCTCGCAACACTCCAGCACCACTCCCCCACCCTCTACAGGAGAACAACAGTGCACTCAGCTTTTCTCGAACAAGAGGACGGCTCTTGGACGCAAGTCAAGAGCGTCGAGGAAGTCCTCGACCACCCCGGCGACCTTGTCGTCAACGAACACGAAGACGAAGAGGAAGTGAACCTCCAGCTGCTCGCCGGACGCGTCGGCAGGAAATACGCCTGCCGTGACCACGAGAACGTCATTTTCACCGACTTTCCGCTGCTCTGGCTTGCCAACGACGCCCTCAAACACTCCGAAAAGTTCGGTGGTCCCGTCCTCTGCCACCACTGCCACCCCTTCGACTTTGAGGACGTCGGCAAGGGCAAGGACAAACGCAACGTCGGCTCCGTCAATGCCAACAAACTTTACCTCGCGGCGGATTTCCCAGCCAAACGCTGGTCAGGCTGGGTCTTGGAACGCGAGCGTCGGTTCCCCGTCCCCGACCGTTGGACGCCGGGCCAATTGCTTAGCCTCTACAAGCTCTCGCACAACCCCGAACTCGCCGCCCAAGTCGACGAAGCCCGGCGGAAAACCAAACGACGCCAGCAACTCGCAGCGTCTCGCCAGCCCGTCCGGAAGCACGACTTCGAGAACTTGGCGTACCAGTGCAGCAATACACTCGGCACCGGCGTCACCAAGAGCTTCCGTGTCGAGCAGTGTTGGACGTGGCTCGCCGCACACGACGCGGCGTTCGGACGGAAGGCCACCAACGCCCTCGCGCTCACAGTCGCCCGAAAGTGGTGTCGAGACCGCGAGCAATCCAAGAAGTGGCTCAGACGGTACGCCTTCGAAGCGACCGTGCAGAGAACCGACGAGCGGTTCGCAGCAGTCTGCAGACAAGGCAAGAAGTGAGTTTTACGGTTGTGAGCGTTTTGCAACACCGAAGAGAGAGGGAGCGACAGACTCCCCCACCCCCAGACTCTCGCAGGAGAACACGACGTGGCAAAGAACCCCGGACTTTCGCTTTTGAGCCTCGAAACCGCTAACCTCGACCTGACGGACGTTCTGAGCGTCGTCACGAGCCGAGCGGAGACGAAGCTCCACCAAGAACTGTCGGACGCCAAGAAGGCGGCCAGTGACGCGAAGCAACGCGCCAAAGACCTCAAGACGGCCAAGAAGAAGCAGGCCAGAAAGGAGAAGACCGACGCGGCCAAAGAACTCGCCGCCAAACTCCGCGACGCCGTCGAGAGCGTCGGCGGCAAAGTGACCGTCAACAAACTCGACGACTACGAAGTGCTCACCACGAACGACGACGGCCACTTCGAGCACACTGTCACCGTCGCGAACAGCGTCCGCCACTCCGGTTCTTGTAGATTCGCGGTGACCGTCGAGCCGTCCGCTGACTTCCAGGAACTCGTCACCGACCTCGAAGAGGCCCAAAGCGTTCACGATGAGCTTCAAGCAACCGCCTTCGAGTGGCGGAAGCGACTGGCGAACGTGCCGCTCCTGGAACGCCGGGCACGAGCCAAGCTGGCCGAAGCCAAGCTCGCCGAGTCCGAAGACGGCCAGGCGGTCCTCGACACGCTCACCGAAGGGCTCGAAGCCGAGTTCCTCGCTCTGCCTGCCAACTGACAGTCCTGCGAACCCCGAACCGCCCCGAACCTCCCCGAAAGGGGCGGGGAGGGGTCTTGGCGTGCATTTACCCCACCCCCATGGGTCGCAACACACTCCTACCGGGACACCCCCACCCCCCCCACTAGGAGAAAACATGAACAGAGTTCTCGTTGCCTACGACCGGATGGAAGCCCAGATAGCCCAGCGTGTTGCCGATGGGAGTACCACGGCAGATAAAGTTGAGGAAACTCGTGTCGCCCTCGACATGGACGGTCAAGAGCACAGTCGATTTCAGACCCTCAAGAGCTTGGCTTGCGCCAACCAGACCCTCACGACCGACGAAGGTATGACCATCTACCTGTCGCTTGGCGAGTCACTGGATACATTCAATGGCCAGCCAGCCCACGTCAAGGCTGTGTTGACCAAGATATGGCATGAGATGCTGACGAAAGAGATCAACGGCTGGCTCTGACGCAGACGGGCAAGTTAGCTTCACACCCCAATTTCAAAAGGATTCGCCATGCGCTCCCGCACCAACAACAACGCTTTGTTTGCTGCCACCAACGGACCCGCCAACGCCCGGACTTGGCTTGCCGCCATGCGTTACCGCTTGTTGAACGTTACGCAATCGGAATACTTGACCGCGTCCGAATTGTCCCAATGGCTTCATGACCAATGGCTTGACCATCCGGAAGACTTCGTTGACAACGCCTTGGTCATGATGGTTGCGGACGGGTTTGTCCAAGCGGGACACCTTGGGAATGACGTCATCTTCCGTTGCCCGCAAGAACGCCTTGACCGCTATGCCAATGGGACCCCGGCGGCGGCTTGCGGCGGATGCGGCGGTTGGACGTCCATGGGCGGTTGTTCGCAACATGCGGACGGACCCCAAGGCTGTCAATGCGATCCATGCCGGATTTGGTCCCCGAAAGACTACAAGGGACTGACGCCCCAGAATGGAAACGGTCCTCGCCATAGTTGACAAAACCAAAGAATTTCCAAGCAGGAAATCGCCCGCATTTACCCCACCCCCATGGGTCGCAACACACTCCTACCGGGCACCCCCAGCCCATTTTCCAACCAGGAAATCGCAGGAGAACACGACATGGCACAATTCACGATCAGCAGCCGGTACGGCACCACCACCTTCGAATCAAACCACACGGACCAACACCAACTATACAACCGGCTCAAAACGCTGGTTTCCAAACAGGAAATCGTAAACACCCACGCCACCCGCCTGGTCCACGGATTCCAACGATTCGGCAGCTGGAAAGACTACCACGAAGCATGGGCCGCATGGCACGTCGCCAAACACGACCACCCCGAACGATTTTCCAAGCAGGAAATCGCCCATGTAACAGGCATGCACACAATCCTCGACCACCTGAAATCCGCCACCGGATCCCTAAAACGACCCGTGGTCACCCTCGAAGTCGAGGACCAAACAGTCGTCCTCAAACTGAACACCAGCGGTCGCCGCCCCGGCACCATCGCAGTCAGCGAATCCACCAGATTCGGCGAAGGAGCATTCTACGGTTACATCGACGGGGATTCTTTCGAACCACGCGGAACCTGCACTAGCACCACAGTAGTAGAAATCCTCCAACGTGTTGCCACCAACCCACCCCTCGTCATCTCCGAAATCGGACGCCAATCCGGCAAGTGCTGCTACTGCCCAGCCGCGTTGACACAAGCACAGAGCAAAATCGCCGGTTGCGGCAAGACATGCGCCAGCAACTACAGCGTAGACTACCCAAACGCCGCTCGGACTCGTGAGGTTCTCGACGAAAACCCAGAATTCCTCGTTGGAGCAACCGACGCGGACCGCTGGTCCTGACCTGATTTTACGACCGCACGCGATCCCGCAACCGCGCGCAGGTTCCCTTTTTTCTCCTGTGGACCGGCTGGGGCGATGGGGGTCGCATTTTACCCAGCCGGTCCTCCTGTAACAATGCCGTATGCCGAATCCCACCCTCTTGTTGGTCGCCGTCCTCGTTGGTCTTGCCCAAACCACCCCGACGCAAGCCACAACAACGCCAGAAGCGAGCGAATTTTCCGCAGCACCCCGACTCGCAACACCGAAGAGAGAGGGAGCGACAACCGCCCCCCACCAACCCCTCGCAGGAGAACACAAGATGAACAAGAAACAACTCGCAGCCCTCGTCGCAGCCATCGTCGCCGCCACCCAAAGTCACGCGGACAGCGTGATGGAGACCACGGAAGACGAGGCCCGGACGCTCGTCGGGATGGCTCTCCGCAAGCTCGCCAACCAAATCGTGCAGGACGCTTGCGGGGCCGACGCGGACGAAGCGGCGGCGGCTCTGAAAGCCGCGAAGACGGAAGCCGACGCCGAGACCGCCAAAAAGAAGGCGGACAAAAAGGCGAAGGCGGCAGTCGCGGACGACGACGAAGAGAGCTAGTCCCCGCGAGGGACGCCGCCGACCCGCGTGTTGCGGGTCGGCGGCTTTTTGTTAAATTCCATGGGGGATTTAACGGGGGATTCCCCCCTTGCAATAATTAAGTATTGGTACGGGGAGGAGGAATATACTACCCACCCAATCGGATTGCTCCGGGGATCGAATATATTTTTCCGTGCGTGGGACTATTAAGAATAATTATTATGGGTCCCCCCGTTCCGCGAAAAGAAAATTTTTCACATGCGGGATTAGTTCGGATTTTGGGTATCTTTGTATTTTCGGGTTTTCGGGATTTTTGTTTATTTTCCTAAGGTCCTTGCATCAGGTATTTCATACGTGGGGGTTCTTGTGGGTCGGATTCCTTTCTGTGAGGTGGATAATGGGTTCTGAACTATTCAATGCGTTCTTGCACCATCTTAGGCATGAGTTGGGGCTTGAGGTTCGGTTGGTGGGTGCTTCTGGCATAACCGATCATAGTGCTTCCTACGACCAATACGAGTTTTTCGTGAGGCGGCCGGGGAAGTATGACGAACTTACGTTGAGGGTGGATGGGCTCAATGTGACGATTAGGCAGCCTCAGTTTGATGGGGATTATGAATGTGATGAGGAGCATTGGGAGCCGCCGCAGGTTGATTTGATGCCTGTGACGTTTGATCTTCGTGATCCGGATTCGCTTAGGCGGATTGAGGATATGTTGGAGTTGTGGTTATGAGTGTTTTTCAGGCTCTTCTTGATGGGGTGGCGGAGATTCCGAGGGTGATTTATCGGTTGGATAGGCTTTCGCGGCGGCAGGAGTTGTTGAAGGAGCAGTTTGGGGTGGATGTTGCTGTGATTTATGAGGTTGATCCTGGTTATCTTGCTCCTCCTTTTGGATCGCAGAGTTCGGATGGGGTGAGGAAGATTGCGGATCATGGGGTGAGGAAGATTGGGGATCTAGTCTTAGATGGTGTGTGGGTTAAGTTGACACTTTGGTTTGATAAGCGTACACCCAATCGGAGTTTGTGGGGCAATCCGGTTAGTAGGCGTGGGGAGCCTAAGGAGTTTAGGTATGATCTTACGGATCCGGATTCGATTTCTCGGTTGGTTGATCGTATTCGTGGGGGGTTGGTTGTTAATTATTATGGGTCCCCTCGTTCCGCGAAAGAATTATATGAGGATGGGTAGGCGGTTATGCAACACTTCATTTCGTACGACCCGGATTCTAAACGTGACATTCGGAAAGTGATCAAGCATCTCCAGGGGCTCATTGGCGACATCGACCCACCGGCACCTAGAGGTCCGGCACCACGGACACCACATGAGCCGTTGTTCCAAGAGGTTCCCGAGGGGCAGAATGTCGAAGAGCAGTTGCGGGTGGCTCTTTTGGTTCATTTGGGGGAGTTGTCGAATCCGGGGACTAATCAGGCTCGTTATGAGAATGTTAGTCTTAGGGAGGTGGGGGAGTTGAGTGGTACGTGTGGGGCTAGTTTGCAGCGGTTTGTTAATCGGGAGCGGTCGTTGCGTTTGGATCGGGCGGCGAGGGTGGCGTGTTATCTTAAGCTTCAGTTGCGAGGTGTGGAGTGAGTCTTCTTGATGAGATTCGGTCAGTGGTGAATGCGGCTCTTCTTCCCACGTATGCTCAGAGGCTCAATGCGGGGTGGGGCCGCCAGGAGGGGTATACGATTTCTAGTGTCGCAATTGCCACACAGATTGATAGGGGGAATTTGAGTAGGTTCCTCCGTGGTGAGTCCGGGTTGAGTATGGATGCTCTTGAGCGTCTTTGCATCTATTTTGATATTCATGCTAGGGTCGGGGGCAGATAAGGATGAGGATTAGGGTGCCGATTGCGGGGAGTGAGGGTTTTCAGGAGTTTTATAGTCGTGTTTGTGTGGGGATGTCGAGGACGGGTCAGATGGGGTTTACGCATTTTGTTCTTGAGTATGTGGGTGGGGAGTTGGTGGCTCGTAGTGAGGATGGGTCTGTTTTTGGTTCGATGGTGATTGTGGATCAGATTCTTTGGGTGGTGGTTGGTGAGTTGCGTGAGGTTGGGGTGGAGGTGGCGATGGCGATGGGTGATGATGTGGCTAGTTTTTGTAAGGCTGGGGAGGTGGGTTGTGATTGGGAGTTGCGGCATGTGGGTGGGGAGTTGGTGTTGAGTCATTCAAGTCTTGTTTCACTTTCGCCGCCAGTGGCCTGGCGTGAGGAGCGTTTTGATCTTGCGGATCCGGATTCGATTTCTCGGTTGGTTGATCGGGTTCGGGGGTTGGTTTGATGGACGCGTTGCACGAGTTGGCGGTTGGTGTGTATGAGTTTTTGTTGGCTTCGCCGGGTCGGTTTAAGTTGCACCTGGTTTTGCATTTGGTGCGTGGGTCTTTGGCGGTGGAGCGTTGGGAGAGGGGGAATGTGGGTCTCCTGAGGTGGAGATGCGTGTGATGGCGTATTCTCCGTGGGCTCATGCGGATATGAACATTGGGGATGAGTTCTTTTTTGATCTTAATGATCCGAGTGAGTTGGGTCGTTTGAGGCGGGAAGTCCTGATGCGGTGGTATTATTCTTATTTTAGGTAGGTGAGTTGATGCCTGATACTTTGTTGAAGTGTGTGTATGAGTATCTTAGGGAGCGTGGGGTGGTGGCGGAGTTGTATAATGGGTATGTTGAGGTGGTTCGGCGTCGGAAGCGGTTGAATTTGGCGTTTGTGGATGGGTTGGTTCTTCGGGTGGGGGTGAGTGAGTTTCAGGCGTGTGCTCCGAGGGTGGAGTATGGGTCTGTGGTGAATGGGGATCAGGTGGGTGTTGGGTATCGGGATTTTGATATTTCGGATCCGAATTCGTTGCAGGGGATTTATGAGTTTGTGACGAGTAAGAAGAATAAGTGATTTTCCAGGTGTGGCCCGTTCGGGTATTGCAGGCATCGGATCGCACCTGGACCGGTAAGGTGGGTTATGCCCGTTTCCCCAGGACAGTCCAGGTTGTGTGTGCTCGGTGGGTTATGCTCATTTTAGGTCGGGATGTGACCGGCCAGGTCGGGTTGGGGGAGACTTGGTGGGCTAAGCTCAGACTCGTTGAATCAGGGATATTGAGAATATGTTTCGAAAACTTTCTTGGAATTAGGGAAGTAAATGAATAAGAGGAAGTGATAGTCCTACCCAATTTGAGCTACTCCCCTTTTCGCCCGCGAATACGCCGCTGACACATTCTGATACGGCATATGGTCATTCATCAACTTGACCAACGATTCTGCGAACTTCCTCGTATCTAACTCATCCGAGTCATGGACCTAATACGGGACTCGCTACGAACGACATTTTAATGATTATTCAAAAATAACTTATGAAACTTAATGACATAACCGAATTGATTATTGAAAATGCAGAAGCGCTCATTCCGCATCTTCGCAAGGAAGTTATAGAATATATCGAGCTTAGAAAGAAGGCTTACGGGAAGGACGCTTTAAGTGATTGGAAACCACCGGGGATGGCTTTGTCGAATAACATGCCACTACCGGGGATGGCTTTGTCGAATAAGATTGCATTACTCCCAAAGGATATTGACACTGCGGTTGAATATGCGCTCCGAGCCGATCCGCGATATTTAAAAGATGCAAGAAAAAAGAAACCGCTAAACAAAACAAAATCACCATTTGCGCGAAGCATCCTCAAATGGTGGTTAGACCCACGAGCAGGAGGAGGCATTGAATTGCCAGAAGATATTCTGGTGGTCAGTGAAGTGCTCCAAAAATTCAATCTCGCCAAACAAGTGGGGTTACAAGGAAATCCCAGCGATTTCGATAAATGGGATGATCTTGTTGATACCGTGACGAAATGGCTCCCTGAAGGAGCAGAGCTGGCCCCTGACGCTCTTGCCAGATTGGGGCTAGAAACAATCTTTGAAAGCAAACCATGGAAAGTATATGTCATCAATGAGTGGGATCCAGGAGAACCAGATCCAAATTCGATGTATCCCGATAGACCCGTGCATAAAGCATTCGAAGGAACAGGGGTATGTGTGAAACATCAGGGCACCTTCGAGAGCTACGGTCCTCCTTATTATCTCGTAATGCGTGGTGCAAGAAGATTCGCCTTAATTCATTATCCTACCACACAATTCAAGACTATGCAAAATAGAAGGGTTTCTGCAAAACATTTTGAGGAAGGATTAGATTTCTTGCAACGATTTTTCGCAAGCCACCCAGATCACTTAGTAGAACTTAGTTTAAATAGTTTACGGTCCTCCTGCAACAATGCCGATCATTCATTAGGAGATTTTAGAGAATTTGCTCTTGAGGAAAAAGGATTTGCGTCTGAAATAAAAGAAATATTAAATACACCAGCCGCTAGAACAGCAGCCGAGCGGGATGCTCGTCTTGTTATCCGCCTAGCCAAATTAATAAATGAATGGCCACATTTCTCTAGTTGGCCAGAAGGTCTTAATACGATTATTGGTAAAAACGCTCCCATCACAGATCGCCACCGCGTCAATGCGACCGGATGGAAGCCCAGTGCTGAGCTTGCATTGAAGGAATTGGTGATGGACCGTGGTAGAATGCCAGAAATAGAAGGTGACATGGATTTTGATTATTTTAAATCCTATGTTGGGTGGCTTCTTGAAGGTTTAAGCAGGTGGTGCAGTCGTGACGTCCAGGCTACAGCCCTGTCAGCCCCTCCTTGGCAACAAGCACGGATAGAATTAACTAAGATTGGGCGAAATTTAGCTCAAAAGACGATTGGCCCCGCGACTTCCGTGGTGGACAAAATGGCGTTAGGCTGGGGACAGACACGGGGGCGTGATTATGACCTTCAAATTAGGAGTCCCCTACGATCTGGTGTTAATTGGTTATCCGTAGAGCGTAAATTGTGGCACGGCCGCAAAATTCAACCGTGGCCAGAAATGGAACAACATGTTCTTAATGCGGAAGAACCAAGAACAGCTGTCGCTTGGGCGACACTGATGTATGATGGCAAAAGATGGAGAGAAGGAGAACCGATTATTGCTACTGATGATAGAGCAATCGATGTGTATGACAGGATAACAGGAATGCATTTAAAGAACAAAGAATTTGCAAATATGGATGACCCGCAGACCATCGTTAAGCGGGCAATACAGACAGGCCGAGAATATAATGATAAAGAAAGTATAATTTTACAAGATTTAAATGCTGCTGTCTCTTATGCAAAACACATTATTGGCCCTTGGCCAGAACTAGAAAAGAAATTAGAATCTGAACCAGAATTACAAGACAAATATCGCCAAGAAGTATTACACGGTTTTTATGACGAGTAAGGACTCTAAAATTACTTAAACGGTTCAAGGAGGACCGGGGGCGATGCTACCGAAGGCGATAACGATTTGGATGTCTGAGGCCCAGTTTGCTGCTTTGTGCAAGGAGGCCGAGCTTCAGGGAAACGGAATAACCAAACTATGCGAAGACAAGCTCTTCGCACGAGATAAGGAAAATAGGGATGACAACCAAAATGAGTACCTGCTCAGGGTGCAAGGAAGCCCCGACAGGCAGCTGCACGACGAACGACGAAGGACCTGAAGGGGGGCAATGACGAAGTTCTCAGAACTATCGTCAGCGGCAAGATTACGTGTGATGCTGAGTGACCGCATCGATCACGAGGTGAAGAAGGCTTTTCTTACCCAGCTCTCTCCGTTGGAGAAAGAAGCTTTCGGAGGGCTAGCAAGAGGTCTTCTGAGTGGTGGTGCTAGCCTGGCGGCCCGCGTCGCTCGCGGCGGTGGCGTGGCTGGGGCTCTCCGAGGTCAACGGGCTGCTCTAGGCTCAGGCTTGCTTAAGAACTTGCCCTCCACAGTCAACAAAGGCATGCACCACGCTATGACATGTCCACTGAATATTTTCGACATTTTTCATATTAGCAGTCATAAAGGTAATCACGGCTGGACGGAGACGACGGCTCTCAGAGATCACTGTTAGACCTCTGTTGGCGAGAGCTTCAGAAATTTTTGTGAGCAAATTCATTGCAATTTAATGCTTCTAATATTTTCTTCATTCATTGTTAAAATTTTGCGAAATTTTTTAACCTGGGCAAACCTGCGTCTTGCGTCATAACCACCATCGGCGGCATGCGGTTCACACCAGCCGGTTTCATCTTGCCACGACGATGGTATCCAATGACCGGGGGCATAAAAATCCCGCATTTTGCCGACACGTCTTCCGTCTCCGTGACTGCCGTCATGGTATTGGATATATTCACCAGGATCAATTCCAGCAACAATTACCGCGCCTCCTCTACCGCCACGAATCTTTCGAAAATGATGCACTGGGATAACCGTGCCTCTTTTCATCGTAATCACGGCTGGACGGAGACGGCTCTCAGAGATCACTGTTAGACCTCTGTTGGCGAGAGCTTCAGAAATTTTTGTGAGCAAATTCATTGGTCCAGATCGGCCTAAATGGCATTTTTAAATAAAAAAGCGGACTGTGGGTGGAGGTCAAAAGACCAAAATTACGCCGAAGGCGTTAGCCTTCGGATGGCATGTACCTTTGCACCGTCAGCACTTTTCCTTACAAGTTTTGGCACAACTGACAGCTTCAAGGCTTCAAGGAAACCCACAGTCCGCTAAATTGTTGAACAAATCGGTGGCGGCCCGAAGGCCCGATAAACGAACTAATTTAATTTTGTGTAAATAATACTATTGATGATCACATTAAAAAAATGCCAAAAGGCATACCCATTACACAATGCTGTATTGGTAATTGCCAACAAAATAGCCTTTGATAAGGGTAAAGGATTCGCAAGATCTTGGGATAATCAATCATATTGGGAATATGCCAGCAATCTTGATACTAAATTGCCGAAACTAGAAAAAGAGCTTAAAAAATATCAATTTCAACCAACGGCAAAAAAAGTTAAACAAATAAAATGGAAAAAACGAGTATTATATATTTCAACTTGGGAAGATAAAATTGTTGAAACTTGGCTTAGTAGATCTCTCAATAAATTATTATCTAAGTGGTTTTCCAAACGTTCCTATGCTTATCGTATAGAACGCATTGGAGTTGATACTTGCCAACGAGACGTTGTAACAGCAATAAAAAATTGCAAATATATTGCGCGCCGTGATATTACTAATTTCTTTTATACCATTGACCATCAGATTCTTTTAGATAAGTTAAAAGAAATAATTGACCCTCATGATCATCTGTTCGAATTATTGCGCCAAAGAATTGAATTTTCATATGAAGAAAATCAAGATATCCATAGGGCTACTGTAGGGCTTCCTTTTGGTTCTCCTATCGCTTGCATGTTGGCCAATATTTATTTAACAGAACTTGATCATAAATTAGTGGCGCAAGAAGCGCATTATTTTAGATACGCAGATGATTTTTTAATCGCATCGCCTACAGTTGAGCCGGTTCTAAATAGTTCCAAGATTCTAAAAGACTATTTAGATAAATTAAAGCTTGAATTACATCCTGATAAAACTGACAATCTATCATTTTATGACCACGAATCATTTGATAAAGTCAATAAATTTAAATATCTTGGCCTTGAATATTGGAAAGATGGGGTAGTGCGGCTACCAATAGAAAAGAAGCGAAAAATCATAGGAATTTTTCGTCGAACTTTAAATAGCGAGAAGAAAAAACTTCAAAAAATTGGAGATTTAGATCAACGATTGAAAGCCGCTATCTCTTGTGTTCATCAAGCGACCTTAAAAAGAATCAGATATGCTGCTATAATTGACTATTATTTGAAACATATAGAAGATGAGCAGCAACTTAAAATCATGGACCGTGAAATCGCAGAAATGGTGATATCCACAGTATTAAATAAACCATTTCGCCCAAAAGATTTCAAGACTATTTCTTATGGCAAACTGAGAGATATGGGCCTGCTGTCTTTGGTTCATAGAAATAGACTACATCGACATGGGCATTTAAATGTGCCATTTTTGTCAATGTATAACAGTATTCTATTTGAACGATACCAAGAAGGTCGCACCCGCAGAGCAAACAGGATCAACCAGATTCAGTTGTCTCGAAAATTAAAGAAAATTCAAGAATCCGACAAATAAGTCGTTATTTATATCTATCCCGGATTAGTTGTTTCTGGGAGATTACTTAATAGTCCGGGGGATGTGTCTATTCGAAACTAGTCACTCTCAGTTATTAGTCGGAGTTTCATATATCACCAGCTGAAACTGACGTCCAAGCTGACTAGAGGGTCGCGGGGGGCAAATTCCCAGTTATTGATTATGAGTGATATGGGCTGACCCCGCCGCCAATCCTCTTCAAGATATTCATCAAATCCATTCTTTTTCAGCATTGAATTGATGATGGTGGATCGTAATGCCCAGTAGAATTCACTAGGGATGCTGGTGTCTCTGTTGTCGAGGGCATTTTGGATATATTGGCGGTGTTCTGGCATAACTGGGAAGGTGAATCGTCCTTGGCCTGTGATATTATTGAGATATCCGGGTGGGACTGTGTCATCTATTTCCGGGATTAGGCCGTTGTCATCGAGGTTGCCATCACTGATGAAATTTTCTAGCTCTGGCGGTAGACCTGTGATGTTAGGATCTTTGAATTCGTCGGAATCTTCTAGTCCGGCGTAGCTATTCTCAGTTATTAGTCGGAGTTTCATACACTATTTTTACTCGTCAGTGTCTAGATCGAGTACGAGATGGGTGTTGGATTTGGGGAATTTGGCCCAGTATGTGGCATTTCCGACTAGTGTTTGTACTTCATTGGATTCTTCATCAATCGATAATGGGATTTCTGCACAGGGATTCTTTATATTGGGCCAGTCCGGTAGTTCGTGTGTCCATTGTTGATACGATTACCCTTTTCGGCCATGTTCAATCTCCGGTGCCTAAGGGAAGAATAACCCCGCCAAGTACCCACCGCTATCGAAACTAATATCCACATAGACTAGGGGATCGGATTTGGCGAATCCCCAATTTAGGACTCTCATGGGCATTCGCCAATTGGCTTCCATATACTCATCAAGACCGTGTTTTCTTAGTACGGCGTTGATGATGGCGTCGTGGAGTGCCCAGTAGAATTCTTGGTGTATACCAGCATGTAGATCTTCGATGTTTGTTTCGACGTACGGGCGGTGTTCTGTCATGACTGGGAATATGAATCGTCCTTGACCTTTTATCCCTTGGAGATATTTAGATGGATTTGCACGCCCGAAATGCGGTCCGCTGTTGACGCCCATATCTGGGGTTAGGTTGCCGCTATCAAGGTTGCCATCATAAATGAATTTTTCTAGTTCGGGTGGTATGGGACCACTGGCTGGTGTCCTAAATTCGTCGGCGTCTTCGAGGCCGTCGTAGTCATTCTCAGTTATTAGTCGGAGTTTCATGCACTATTTTTACTCGTCAGTGTCTGAAATTGGACCTGAAATTGGACTCCAATCGTCCAGCCATACTATTAGTCCTTTTCGCCAGAAAAATCCGATGGGCAGCTCTGCACCTGGCTGTAGATCTAACCTTAATACGGTGCAGTGTTCTTTTGAGTATTTTCCTTGGCCTTCATCGAGCACGGATTTGAGGGCTAGGTCTGCGTCTGTAGTTTCGACGAGGGCGATATATTCTTCACCGTCTAGTCTTACGGTGACGCTGCAGATTTCATTTGTCATGCCATAACTCGAAAAAGCCACCGGTATCAACCGAGGAAGCCTCTCAAGGTTCGTAAACGGTACACGAAGACCATGTTAATTTTCTGCTACCTCTTCGGGCCGAAATGCGGTGAGATCCTAATAGCGAACATCAGGAAGCAACTAATCGCTAGAATTATTATCGGGCTCATCTCGCTTACCCTTGGATGACTCACCACATCACCACTGCAAAATGAATCATTTATAAACTAGACAGCATATGTGTGAAAGTCTCATATATTATTTTTTTACCTCGATACGTCAGTGTCAAGCTGCGGGCAGTGTCTAGACTTCACTGAAAGATTGACTTATAGTGCTCTCATTTCCGCTTTGAGTGCGTCGTATCCGTCTTTAAAAGTTTCTGGTACTTTAATATTGTCGAGTCCTTCGATGAATTGTTGGGTGATTTTGGCGAGCATCTCTTTATTCTCGCAGCGGACTAGGAGGGAGAGGCTGCTTGGGTTGTCTACTTTGACTCCTAGTGGGTGTTTGAGGTATTTGGTGCGTGTGTCCTCGTTGCGGAGTATATGGTCTATTCGTCCGTGGTAGGCCATGTGGGCGTGTCGTTCTCCGGGGTGGATTGCGTAGGAGTTGCTGATGACGATGTTTCTGTCGTAATAGTCGACGTCGGCTTTTACGCATTGGCGGCCGAGGACGCATATGCGGTGTACGTCCCAGAGGATATAGTCGAAGTTTTTGGTGTTGACTTTGCGGAGGATGTTGGGGAGTTCGGGGTGGGGCCAGTCGTCTTCGTCCATTGGGAATATCCATGTGTTGGATAATTCTCCTATGGCGGTGAGGTAGTGGTAGTCGAGGTGTTGTATGATGCAGTCATAGGGACTACTGACGTAGTATCTGGCTGCGATTGCGGAGAGGCGGTGTTTGAATTCTAGAAATGGGGTGCGGAATAGTTCGTTCCACCAGGTTATTGCTCTGGCACTTTTCTCATGATATTCTTGCCAGAAGTCGGTTTTATTGTCGACTTCCATGTTGGGGAGTTGGAATATGCCGTCGAGGTAGTAGGGTCTCGACCGTCTGATGAGGATGATGATTCGGCTTGTCATACTCTTAGGTCTCTAGTGCCCCTGCGACCCATCCACTGGTGTGCCCGGCGACGTGGATGGTGTGTCCATATCCATGCGACTAGATGTCAACCTCTTCATCTTCAGACGGCCACATTTTATCCCAACATTTAGGGCAGCAACCAGAGATCAGCATTTCCCGGTCATTGACCGACAGACGAGGCATTGCGTCTTGAATCAACACGCCGGAATCCCATGCTGCGAATTCCTCATCAGTCGCGTCAAGTATCGACATGTTGCCACAGAAATTGCAGGAGACGACGTTGCGGGAGTTTGCGAACTGAACCATTTTTATACTTCCTTTGGCGTTCTGGCTCGAGGGTAAGGTCGGCCCTGGCGTCCTCAAGTCCTTTGATGTAGGGGCCTCGTAGATGGTTGAGTCCCAATTAGATTCCATCGACGGTGTAGCCGGGTGGGGCTGTGACGCCTTTTCCGTCGTATTTTTCTGGGATTTCGGTGATGTAGATGACTCTTTGTGTCCCGAAGTTCATGATTCGTGCGGGGAATTCGCAGAGGGTTTTGCCTGGGTTGTGGAGGTAGATTTGGCGGTCTTCTCCGAGGTAGGCGATGATTGGTTGGCCGTCACGATCCATTGTTTTTCTCCTGGGCGTTTGGTACTCTTTAAGTACTAGAATGAGAACGCTTCTCTACGAGTACCTTTGGTGGCGATTCGTTTTTTGGCTTGTTTGACTACTCCGTTTTTGGTGGTCCATCGTTTGCCGGATTGCCATATGTCGATGTCGTGGTTTGTTATGGCGTGGAGTCTGACGATGTGTCGGATTTTGGCTGGTTTTGTAGACATTAGTTGATTTTTGGGCGGTCTGGGGTTTGGCTAGTCCAGCGGAATCCTTTCATTTCTTTGCCTATACGCCAGTTTTTCCATGCTCTGATGCATCCGCGATAGATCTCTTCGTTTCCTACGATCTTCCGGGTACTCACTGGACTATTGGGTTTTGTATGGGTGATGATTGTTAGCAATTCACGGTTCAATCTCAACCGAGCGTCGCTTCCGTTTTTGGCGTCTTTTGCGAATCCATCTCTAACTGCGGGCCAGAAATGCTGGGCTACTCGAGGTTTGGTTGCAAAGGTGGCCATGTAAGCTGCGATCACACCAGCCTTGGCAATGTGGCTGCGTCCGTGTTTAGTTGATTTCAGGTAATTGCCACTAAGGATGCATAGACTACGGTAATCTGTTTGCATTAGGTGGATTAGTTCATCTGAGGAGTGTTTTGCTATTTCACCTGCTGTTTGCCAGAGCCAAAGTTTCAGTCCTGCTCGGATAGTGCCAAGAGTTTTTTGGTTGAACGCTGCGTATGACGAGTCTTCAATCAGCATTGTTTTTGCGATGTGCGTTTCTGTTCTTGTGAAACCTCGGTCAAACGTTGCATAGAGTCTCTTGAGTGCTGCCATGTCCTCGCACTCGTAATGCAACAGATCCATTTTATAATTAAACCGAGAATCAAGACCAATCAGACAACGCATCCAGGCTGTATGTTGACCATTGACTCGATAAATGGTCGGGTCGCCTTTGACCCTTGCGGTCGCCAGTTGAGCAATTTCGGGTCGGAATGATCCGTTGATTGCTTGTTCGAGCAGGAAATTGACCTTATCTTCTCTTAAGCTACGCTCACCCTCGACTGCACAATGTTGAATATGACGTTCAGCATCTTGAATGGTCAGAATGATTTTCTTCGTGCTCTTGAGTATGATTCCATCACTTCGGTCATAGTCTAGATCGAATTTCTTGGCTTTATCTGAGATCGCATAAATGGGTCTCTTATATGCGTCCACTTTTCGCGTTCGTGCTCCACTTCTGGATTTGCCGTTCCTGGATTTGCCGTTCTTGGTCGTTGTCGTTCGTTTTGTCGTTCGTTTTGCCATTGTTGTCTCCAGACGTTGTGAATTGGCCAGCGGCCTGTGAAAAATCCTAGTCCTTAATCCTTAATCAAGGTCATAGGGTTGTATTACCAGCCTGTTTATTGCGTAAAATTCATTTGTATTTCAAATACTACTTGGTCGGCCATATATTATTATGGCGTGGAGTCTGATGATGTGTCTGATTTTGGCTGGATTTTTCGTAGACAGTGTATGCATATTATTCTCAATGTTTCAATTGCTTTGTCTTGGTCGTTCCAGATGCCGAAATCGTAGCAATTTCCGCAGACCCAATGGTTCATTTCGTTCCTCCGGAGGTATTGTTTCAAGACGGAGGTCGTTGTTAACATGTGGTTGGGTGTTGTACATATTAATGCCAACTGCCTGCGTAATAAGGAAGAATGAGGATGGCTAACAGAAAGACTGTGGAAGATTTCGACAAAGAAACTAAGATGTGCTTGGGTACCATCCGGTGTATGCAGCCACATGCTGAGACATGCACTGTCGAAGTCCGGTCCAAGAATGGGCACACTATCTCTGACCCTAATGCGGATATTGAAATCACCGCTAGGCTCAAGGTGCGTGATTTCACTGTGAATTCGTGGGAGAAATCTGGGAAGGGTGCTGGTCGGAAGAACTTGAGGGTGATTGTGGATCTGGAGCAGGCTAAGCTCTTATGGAAGGGTGAGGAACTCAAGATTGTGAATCTTGATGAGATCCTTGATGGGGTTCAGGAATTGTTAACTGGTGCACAAAGGGAGCGGATTTCTCTTCACCCGGCTAAGGGCATTATTCTAGATGAGGATTAGGTCGGTAGTATCAAGAAACGCTGCTATTAATGGAGTTTCTCCAGTGTTTCCTTCTTGATCTCTGGTCCCGGTTCGTTCCCTGGTCCCGTCATCGTTCTCTCCTTATCATATTTTCAATTCCGTGTACTCAGTGAGACCGTCGACTACTTCACAATTAGCACCATACAATGCCATTGGCATCCTGGCCATCACGATGTCAGCCACTTGATTAAAAATGTTCCGAATCTCCCATTCAGCGGCTCGATTGGTCCGCATTTCAATGATGTGTCGTAACGATCTCAGATTGACACTGAACCCAATCTCATTTGTCTGTCCATTGGGAGCGATCCGACGAATGGCAGAAGTGATTTTCTTCTTCGTGTTGAAGTCTGTCACTTCAAAGATCCCGGTACCGTCACATGCTTTGCAATCATCCGGGAACCCAATAGGACGACCGTTACACTCGGCACAGGCCCGTGGACCAATGAGTCGCTTCCGCAACGCTTTGGCCAATTTCATTGTTTCATGGAGATGGCTGTCAATAACGTCTTCACAACCTTCCAGCTCAGGAGGCATCACGATTTCTAATCCTTCGTCCATCGAGACGTAACGCCCAGAAGTTTGGCTATAAGCAGTACCCACACGATGGCGTACAAGCTCGTGGGTAAAGACACGTGACACTCCGTGAGCCAGGAAATTAAGCTGGCAATGCTCAAACACAGAACCGTGGCCGGTATCAAAGCAAGACATAATATTGTCGCGAATCCCCCGAACTTTGGTGATGTTGGCATTCTTCCCAACCACCAATGATTTGTAGCAGATTTTTGCGTATATTGAACACAACGCCTCTCCGGACGATAGCCCCTCAATGGTGACAGCGCGCAAGTATTCTTCCCAGAAGTCTTCTTGTCCTGTGTCACGGAGGTAGCTCCTTAGACCGGCTTCATGGATTGTTGTGTAGCCTAATAGATAGACTTTCATTCTAATATCCTTTCGCTCTTGAATCCCGCAGCAAGATCGTGTCCGCCACCACCGAATGACTCGGCCATCTTACGAGCACCTTCACCACGGAGTGAGTATACAAACGATTCGCCATCCCAAAAAAACGTAGCTCCCAGACCTTTGCCACCCAATAATCCAGCCGTCTCGCTAATCAGATCCGTGCTATTACACACGAGACATTGTAGCTTATTACTGAATGTGGCCCGTTTCGCCGCGAGAGTAATTTCATCACGCCGCAAGCATCCTTCACCCCATCGGATCAACTCGGGTTTGGATGCACAATCCCACGCAAGGAACGTGTGTCCCACGCCCACGCCCACGCCCACGCCCAGGCACCGAAGGCCCATGTTCACTTCCTTACTTTTGTCCAGTTTCCACGGTCAGGTTCTCGACGCCACTGTTGTGGAAGATCAACCCGCCGTTGTGAGAGTATCCGTAGTAGATCTCTCGGCGAGCGCCGTCCCGGATTGGTTCGCCGATCCGGGCTTTTTTTATAGGTTGATCATTGACGCCGATATCTTTTGTTGTCGAATAATGCTGCTGGGAAATGCACGACAGTTTCTCGTCCATCAGGCGTTTGGAGAGTGGTTAAGCACGATCCATCTTCTTGGCGTTCGTCGATGACTTTGATACCTGGAAATTCTTTTGCCATGAGGTAAGCGGATGCCTGGTCAACATGGATCCCGTGATCGTCGTTGTTCGGATCGTCGCCAACCATCCAGTAGAATTGATCGCATGGTGATTTGTCGTGGCAACCTTGTGGCATTATAAGCATGTAGCGGAGGCGTTTGTCATCGATTTTGATAACAAATGAGTTGCCATTGGCTCTGTCAGTACTGATGCTCCAACCGATGTTATGACGGTCGAGGAAAGTAGAGACAAGTGTGGAGGCCCAGAAATCGGTTTCAGCTAGTTCTTTGATGGTTGGATTATACCAGCTGTCTTTTTTGATGATGTTTTTGAATTGTTCGCAGAGTTGATTTTCGGTGGTCATCGTCGTCGTCTCCATTTGGCTCCGGGTCGTTTATCTAGTTCTTGTGTCAGTCGGCCGATGATTGCTTCAGCTTCGCTGGTTTCTAGTTCGTTGAGGTCGTACCCAGTGCGTTCTAGGACCTCATTCCGGAGGTCTTGGTCTGTTTCACAACACTGGTAATACATTTTGGTCTTGCGGAATAGTGTCCTGCAAAACTCTACTTGTTTCTCTGTGGCCATTTTCATGGTGTGGCCTCCGGGTTTTTTTAGTTAGCCGATATAAACCCATAGGGTTCCTGTGCCTGCCCCGCTCTGCCGCACTCGAGACGTGCCAATCAGTGCCTGCCCCGCTCTGCCGCACTCGAGACGTGCCAATCAGTGCCTGTCCCAGCATCTTCCAGCCGTGAAAAATGGGCGGGCTTAGAACGACTGAGTCGTCAGAGTCAACGGTTGTCGATTCCGCCCGCCCCGCACTACCCCGCACTGCACTCTAGTCGTTTAGACTATAGCGGACTCTGGTCGGGGTCTTGATGCGTGTCTCTTAGACTTTCGCCTCTTCTCCGTAATGTTTAGAGTCCATTTGCGTCATTGTTCGCATGTCGAGCCAGACCTTGTTCTCGTGGTCGCACCAGATCGGTAATTGGTTTGGTGCTTTGTGTTGGTGCTTCTTCCGGGTTTCATTCCAGCGTCCGAAGAAGTCTGCTTTCCAGTCGAGGTATTCGTCCTTGTCCATCATTATCCGCTCGATCTCGTGCCAGTTAACACCCTCGAGTCCTTGGCAGGCTGTTCGGAAGCTGGCGAAGCTTTCCTTATAAGGCTGCATTGGGTCCACGAAGTATTCGTCAATTCCGAGGTCTGCCAGTTTTTCTACGAACTCATCGACGAATCCCTCGCTGAGTCCGGGGATGATTGGTGAGATATTACAATGTACGCGGAGCCCGGCTTCTTTCAGACGTTTCACGACATCCCAGCGTCTTGCGGTGACCGGACTTGATGGTTCGATCGCTCTTAGGACTTTTGGAGGGAAGGGTGTGATGGTGAAGTGGATCCTGGCTTGTGGGAGTTTTTTGATGAGGTCTAGGTCGTCGAGGATGATTGGGGAGCGTGTGAAGATTCCCACTTTTTGGAAGTGTGGGACGTCATTTTGTGTGAGGACCTTGAGTGCTGTTCTCATGATCCGGTGTTTCCGTTCGGCTGGTTGGTAGGGATCGGTCATCGTGCCGATTACTAGGCGTGCTTCAGGAATTGGAAGGTATCTGAATTTCTTTTTGCGTTCGTTTTCTTTCGTTTCTTTGTTGTAGATTAGCTCATGGCCGTCTTTGAGTTTTACGGTGTTCTTGTGAAGTTCTTTTGGGAGTTTGTCCGCCATGTGTTCTCTGACTCGGACGAACTCTCCCCATTCGTGGTTGTCGTCTTTGATGAAGAACCGGACGTAGCAGTACGTGCAGCCAAATTCGCAACCGACGTATGGGTTCATGCACGCGTCGTAATTATTGAATCCTGTTTCCGAAATTAGTTGGGACCTGTTCGCAATCGTGACCGTGGCTTTAGGCATACAAATTCTCCGTGGCAACAGTGGGGTTTGGGATACTGTCGCATCCCTTTCTAATACATGTGTTACAGCCTATGAACCCATCGTTAAATCCAAGGATCAACGTATTGAAGAACCATGTCACTCAATATGATCGAGCAGCTCTGCGGTGCTCTGGCGGATAAAATCAAAGAGCGATTCCCCAAGTCCATCGTTTATAGAACGATCATGTACGGTGACCCGTGTGTGGAGGTCACCCTAGACCTTCCGCCTTCTTCTTGGCGGTTTCGGCGTCGGCTACAATATCAGATTGTCTTCGAGGATCGCCTAAAGATCTGCAGATATCACAAACATGGTGACACGTCCCAGAAGCCAGCAGACAGAATATATAGAGATGTGTTGGAAACGTACGACATCTCACACCCAGACGCGGACTTTGGACGGTTTATAGATGATCTGGGGGAACTTTTGGATGAATCGCTTGATGATTGTTGAATTGTTGCAGGAGGCTAGTGTTTGTATTAGTGACCCATCTGTAGATCTGGAGACTTGGGTAAAAGACCTGAGATATGGAAAGAATGAATGACAATTGCCCAATCTGTGGCCTCCCCATTGAAGTGATGGTGCGATTCTTTGCAGATGATCCATTTATAGATGGCCGCACCTATGACCTAATATGCTTCACTTGTGCCAGTGTCCCCAAGACCTATGATGAAGATGAAACAATCGTCTTCGAAGGGCGTCGGGCAGATAAACTTTGTACCCCTGAAGACATGATAGCAGATGGTTGGACTAAAGCGGAAGCGACGTACTCTATTAAAGCTGTCAAACGGCTCCTCAAAAACCCGAAAACAATTATTGTCCCAGATGGTGGTGTGAATATTTTCGAATGTCTGTTTATGGAGATAGAGATATGAATGTGCTGATCATCATGACAGATCAACAAAGGGCTGACACATTAGATGGCCCTAACACCCCAGGAATGAATAAGCTTGCCTCCCAAGGTGTCCGATTCAATTGCTTCGCTCAAAGCCCACAATGCCAACCAAGCAGGGCTGCCTTCTGGACTGGTCGGTATCCCAGTTCTCTTAAATTGTGGTGGAACGAGATGTCTCTACCCCAAAATGAGCAGACCCTGGCGAATATGCTTTGTAGTATACAGTATGACACTGGGTACTTCGGGAAGTGGCACCTAGACAAGGATAGCACTACGCTAGGCCATTTTGGGTTCGACCCACTAAACTCATACTTGATGGAAGATTGGTGTGAGGGGAAAGATTTGCCTACTAGGGATGCTGGAGTAGCACGTCGTGAATATCTAGAGATTATGAAACAGAAAGCGTGGGCATCTAAACTGAGTAATCGGCTTTACCAGCATGAAGATGTAATAGCAGAAAAAGCCGTCAAATTCATGAGTAAATCCAAGAAACTTGGTCGTAAGTTTATGTGTACCATCGGATTCCGAGGTCCACATCCACCGTATACTGCACCTCCTCCATACTGTGATTTATATGACCCAGCATCATTTAGTGTTCCTCGCGATAGCAAGATGTATGATGGGAAGAAATTAACCGAGGATGATTGGCGAATAATTAAAAGCCAATATTATGGAAATATAGCCTGGATTGATGATAACATCGTCAGAATCATGGAATATGTGGATAGGAAGGCACCTGATACGGTGGTAATCTTTACTTCGGACCATGGTGAGATGCTTGGGGATCATGGGTACTTTGCGAAGGGTTTGTATGCATATGATCCAACTGTGGCGGTACCGTTGGTTATTCGTGCTCCTGGTTTCGAGGCTCGTTATTACAGGGAAATTACGCAGCATATTGATGTCGTTCCAACTGTGCTAGAAATGTTAGGACAGGAACGATCGCCCGGAATCCAGGGAAAGAGTTTGGTGGGGGCGATGAAGACTGGTGAGGTGGTGAATCAATTCGCTTTGAGTATGATGGGATACGAACCGCGTTTGAAGATGATTCGTAATCATCGATTCAAATACTGGAATTATAATGGTCATGAATACTTATTCAATCTGATTAAGGACCCTGATGAATCCTCAAATAAGGCATCTACACTACCTGGCCCGCTGTCGGCAATGCGGCTGCATATGACTAATTGCCTTATTGGGGCTGAGGATAGGTTGCCTATCCCGCAGTGAGCTTGTCACCTGTTGAGCCAAACCCACCAGATCCACGGTCGGTTTCGGAGACTTCTTTGGCTTCAGTGACAATTGCTTGATTGAATGCAAGCATGACACCCTGGACTACTCGCTGTCCGTGCTTGATTTCGATGTTAGTGTCGGTACGATTCCATAGGCACGCGAATAGTTCACCGCGATAATCTGGGTCGACGATGCCTGTGCAGTTTGCGAGTATCAATCCACGGAGTCCTACTGAGGACCGTACGTGGATATTGAGGACGAAGGCTGCTCCGAATTCGGCGACCCATCCAAGTGGGATCATGACAGTTTCGTTGGGCTTCATGACCAGGGTGAGGGCTTTAACGCCGTTGGGGGCTATAATGATATCGGGTGTGGTTTCTTCGCCGAAGTGATGACGGTGGTGCCCGTGTCCGCCTTTATCCACTACGAGGAATTTCCTCTTGGATCCGTCTGATAAGATTTCCTTACATGGTCTGGTAAGGCATGCTGCCATGTCGATACCAGCCGATTGCTCGGTTTCATATTTGGGGAGTGGGAGGTTATTACGATCCAACCGTTTTAACTGTAGCCACTCGGTCATTTCTCGTTCCTTGTTCATAATTATCCCTAAGATGTGACAATGGGCACTTGTATGATACCTAGGCGGGCGAGCTTTTCGAAGCACTCATCACGTTCTCGGCAACGTTTGAGTTTTGCCCAGGTGGTCCTTAGGTCTTCGACTCGTTTATTCCATGTGATGTCTTGCATATGCTGACTCCAACTACTGCGAATTCTGTGGTACTTTGATCGTTCCATGTAAATACGATCTTATGCACTTCAGATACAGAGTTGGATATCATGACATAGGATGCTACTTCTTGGACTTTAATGCCTAGATTGTCCTGTAGTTCCCATGATTCGCCGGTGAATGGCCCTTCTTTGAATGCGAGGGTATATTGTTGGACCCTATCGAAATCCATTAGATGAAACAGATGCAGTGGCTTGCCCATTAGATTGCCGCTTTCTCTGCTTTCACCTTTTTGCTGAATGGATCTCGAAGGAGCATATCTACGAAGTTGTTGATCCATGCATATTGCTTACCTTCCAAATCGATCTTGTACCGCCCTATGGCGGTGTCGGTAATCCAATCTCTCAGATTGGTTCCGAATTCTGTGCCACGGGCGTACCAATCACACACCATTTCGGCGACGTCGACCTCTGGCATGTGGATGATGCCGCCGTGAAATTCTGGGTGATGGGAGTTGGTGCGGACATGTTGCTTGATGGCGAGTTCTAGTTCGTCATGTGGTGTGTCCGGGCCACGGTGGAGGTAATCCCATTCAATTCCGTAGAACTTGGTGGCGTCGTGGGTGTGGCCTCGTGCTATTAGTAATTGTCCGAATTCGTGCCGTCCTTGTTTGATTAGCCGCTTACCCAATAGGGTGCAGTAATCTCGGACCAGCTCGATATGACGGAGTAAGTTGTCTAAATGCTCGTCTTGGTCGTACATCAGATTCTAAGCCTCTCTTCGAGGGCAAGTGTGTCACAGCGTTCGTTGTATTCATTACCAGCATGTCCTTTAATCCATTTCATTTGAACGCTTTTGTGTTCACGTACCAGCCTGTCTATTTTCTTCCAGAGGTCAATGTTTTTGAGTGGGCCTCCGGATTTCTTCCAGCCTTTCTTTTTCCAGTTCACCATCCATCCTGTGGTGTGTACTGGGTCTCCCTCATTCCAATTGCCAGTTCCCTTGACAACATATTGACTATCTGAATAGATCAGAATATCACAGGGTCGCGATAATGCTTCGATACCCTTAATGATGGCAGTCATTTCCATTCGGTTATTAGTGGTGTGGCGATCTCCTCCAGCTATGGTCCGCTCATGCTGACCTTGGCTATTCTCAAACAGAAGGATAACTCCCCATCCTCCACGCCAGGGATGGTTCGGTTCGCATCCTCCATCGGTATAGATGACAATTTCACGTTGTAGTGCCATTAGCTTCTTCAATCAATTCTATACAGGCTTCTAAGGGTCCTGGGTACTCTCCCGGTATATTGAAACCTGGTATTTCTAATCGGGCGATCCACACTAATCTCTTGTTACCAAAAACACCTTCAAGTGAAATCAGCTCCGGGCCAATTTCCATTATCAACGCGATTTTTAGTTTGGTGGCAAGAGCATGTACTCGATCAGGAAGATCGATCTGGATCATACGGGTGTTGATTTTACCACCCGCTTTAGATAATTGTCTGCTGGGTTATTGGGTATCGCACCAGGTACTCATAGGGTATTCACAGGAACGAGATCCGATGGCAATACTTCGGCATT